>Ga0172362_10005665_pt1 | contig 10819 bp, 11 predicted proteins | sample LakKivs1_kivu2a2_FD_114534 | JGI IMG/M metagenome (GOLD analysis project Ga0172362, IMG submission 114534) | Sediment microbial communities from Lake Kivu, Rwanda - Sediment s1_kivu2a2 | ecosystem: Environmental > Aquatic > Freshwater > Lake > Sediment | place: Rwanda: Western Province, Lake...
ACATTGGTCGCGCTCGCGTCTTGCTGAGACAGAGTGGTTCCGTCCCTCTTGCGGCTGATGCGGAACTGACCCGGACGCCGGGTGTTCACAACATCGCCAAAATTGCGAACCTCATCCTCGAAATCGCGGTGAACAAGATTAGCGATAACCATGTTCTCTTCCAGGATCGCCAAGCCTTCCTGCGCCCACAACTCGGGGATGAAAGCATCGTTGTCATTGGCGAAGCAGGCGACCTGGGCCTTGCACAGATAGAGGGACTTCATCTTTGATGTCTCCACAAAGGGTTTACGGTAGACGCACAATACGTCTATGTTCAGTCAGTGACGAAACCCCTGAACCTTAGCGGTGACGCTTCGGTCTCAATCCAAGAGCTTCAGGGTTCTTCTCTCGGAGTTCCCGGTATTGCTGCGGAGTCAATTTCCGCACGTCAACCCGACCGCCTCCCGGCATCTGGCCGCCAGTAGCCGTACCACTTCCGATGCCGCTCACAACACCGGACTTGAACAGGTTGCCCCATACCTCGGGCAATTCTTTCATCCGCTTCACCGCCTCTTCAGGCGTGCGGACCATGACGACCGGCTCCCCCGTCTTGGGATCAACGTCGTTCATCTCAACCATCGGCCGATACTTACCGCTGGGTTTTCCTGTCTTCTCATCAACCACTTCCAGCAATTTGGTGTGTGGCCGCAGTTGCACCACAATCTGGTCAGCATTGAAGGCATCGTTCTTGACCGCCGCATCCTGAAGAGCACGTTCAACCGTGCTATCCCGATACATGGCCTCCCACATTTGAGCCTTCTTTTCCAACTCAGATGTGCGCTGTGAATGCGCCTCTTCCAACTGCTTCTTTTCCAAAGCCAATTGCTGTTCTTTCGTACGCAACTGACCTTGAATAGCGGAAAGATTCTCTTCAAGAGCTTTCCTCGCCGCCTCGCCCATCGTCTTGTCGTTCAATGCCTCTTGCAACTTGGACTCAGCCTGAGCCAAAAGGGTTTGGTGCTTCCGACGATCCTCAGCAAGAAACCGATTCACGTCATCCTGGGTAAACCGCTGACCGGCACCCGCACCAGCCGCAGCCGCCGCAGCAGCCGCAGCAGCCGCAGCCGCAGCCGCATTCGCATTCGCATTCGCCGCACCCGCTCCCGTACCGTCACCGACTCCACCAGCACCAGCACCTTCACCCTCGAAACAAGAAACCTGAGCACGAGACAGATAGAACTTCAACATGCGAACCTCACTTGCCTGACGTTTAATTATGGACAATTGCGAAGCGCCAGTTCTTTCGCATGTCCAGTCCCGGCAATTTGGTGCCTGCCGGTGAAGCAGGGCGTGACATCACGCCTGACGGAACGGGGTTATGAAACCCTCGACAACTTGACCGCATCACCATCGCGTAGATACGGCCGCAAAAGCCGCCACGCAACAGCGTTTGGAATCATGTTAATCAGATGCTCAATCGGCACCTGTTCGCGTTGGTACGCGGTCTTGACGCTTCCATACGTCTGTGTCTGCACGGCCAACGTCTCCAGTTCAAGTTCTGGGTCTTTGTTGTCCAACAGACTATGCGCCAGCTCATACTGGGCAATCCTTATATCCTCCGGCACGACCGTATCCGCGCCTCTTGGAAACTCGTTAGGTTGAGCCGCCTCGGCTGCTTGAATCTCAGCCAGCATCTCTTCCGTTATCTCGGTACCTTCCGTCCATGATTCACGCACAAGATAAACAATGTGCTTGTAGCCCTTAAAATTGAGACCATCAATCAAGCGACGGGCTGCAATCAAAGCCTTTTCCTTATCCGTGACACTAGCAGAAGACCATGCCCACTCGTGAAGACGATGAGCAAAGTATTCCTCGGCTTCCGATAAAGTGCCGTAATAAGTGTTGTTGAGCGCCATCGTCCCACCTCACGGATACAGTCGAAGCCAATTCAAGTCTTGCCGCTCAGGATGCTCTTCATACCAACCACGCTTCCATACATCAGCCAGCATCTCAAAGTATTCCTGATACCGGTACCTCACACGCTCCATGCCGTAATTAGCGACCGCTCGCGTATGACAGTACCATGAATCCAACTCGGGTGCATGTCGTGCCGCCCAGACAAATTGATCGAGTGTATGGCATCGAAACCCAGTTTTACCATGTTCAACCGTTTCAGTAAATGCGCCAAAATCCGTCGTAATGGCTGGCGTACCTGCCATCTGTGATTCAATCGCCACGGCTCCAAATGGTTCAATGTATGTCGTCGGCACAAACGTGGCGATTGCATTTTGATACAGTCGTGCTCGCTTTTCACCGGTAGCAAAACCAACATATTCCAAGTTATCACCAGTGTAAACTTCGCCGTCTGAACAATGAATCCGATTACCTTCAACCTTAGTGCATCCTTGTCCAGCCATCACCAACCGGACCCCCAGACGCTTGCATGTCTCCACAGCAATATGAATGCCCTTGCGCTTAATAAGCCGTCCAAGATAGAGATAATAGTTTTCCTTCTCCCGTTTATAAGGATAGTCGGCTGGATTCAAGTAGTTCGGAATCACCGCATCATAGAATTTACCGTCTGGATCAAAACCACCTTGGGCTCCCCAGATTTTGTGCATGTGGGCATACGACTCAAACACACGATACTTCGCAAAAGTACCATTGTATCCGATACCATATTCAACCGGCATCACACCACTACCCACTGCATTTGCAAGTGGCAAGTTCAATGTGCCCATCATCAAACAGAGAAAGTCACCTGGATGCTTCCGTTTAATGATCTCTGCCGCCGCACGTTCATTTGTCAGTTTCCAGTAGGAGGCTCGACCACTCCAATCCACCTCATAAAGAGCATCAGGATTATAGGGACCAAAGAATCCTTCTTGCTCGGATTTCGACAAAACTTGAACATGCTCAGTAGTGCATTCCTGCACCTCACTGCCTTCAACACCGTAATGATACACCTCATGGCCGAGACTGTGCATCATCTGACAAAAGTGCAGAATCTTCATCGTGAATGCACACGCCGAATGACTCATCGCCGTCCTGGTGTGCGGTAACGCCACAACATGAAAACGAAACTGTTTCACAGTTACTCTCCCTGGGTTTATCGGCAGGTAGAGTCGCCAAACCCTACCTGCCGGTTTTCAGACAACCTTACGTGTGAGTGACCCACGTACCAACACCACTCGCAACATGAAGAATGTAATCTCCATCACCTCCCGGAAGATCAGGAATACTGTTGTTTGGACCAGTCGGACCCGTAGCCCCGTCCGGGCCAGTCGGACCTGTTGGACCTGTTGGCCCTGTTGGCCCTGTTGGACCTGTTGAACCTGTTGGACCTGTTGGACCTGTTGGACCTGTTGGACCCGGCGTGGCAGCCAATGTTTCCAAAGCATCTTTGACTGTATCACCCAGCACCGTTGAATCATTGTCAATACGACTCGCCGGATGATAAATAAGGGCCGTCCCTGACAACGATCCGACACTGATAAACTGCAAGCCTTCAACAGCGGTCGGTTTCGTGCCACAAATTACGTTTCCGACAGCAACGAGACCGTCAATCATATTCGGATTGGATGATGTCGCCCCATTCGCAGACAAGTCAACAGCGGGACCGCCAAGTGAATTGATTGCCTGCGAACTCAAGAACACAACAGTTCCACCAATCGAAACAACCACAGGAGACGCCACACGAGCCCCCGAGGCAAGAACCGTATTCAGTATCACTTGCCCCGCTGTTTGATTGATGGCCGGTGCATCACCGGTCGAAGCAATCGTAGCCAAGAAAGACTGAAACTTCCCGGTTGAGTTCATCGTCAATGGCGTCACACCACTTGCTGCGCCAATCATGTGAAAATTCCACGCCTGAACGGTCGCGGTTCCATTGACTACCACAGCACAAGACGCAAAGCCATCTTCCAACATGCAATTCGCATTGATGGTTAGCGTCTTAGTTGTTCCAGACAGCGTAACATATCGAAGACTAATACAGTTGCCCGCTGTAATCGTCACATCACCAGAGAGTACGAGTCGATTTGCTCCGTAACCCTCTAACGACACGCCTGCGGGAAGAACCACATCTTCAGCATACGTGCCGTAAGCAACCCTTAGCAAACAACCGTCACTCGCTGCAACCGTAGCAGCGGCAAGCGTCTTAAATGGCCGATCAATCGAACCATCAGCCACATAAGAATCTGTCCGATTCTTGTCAACGTACAGTACCTTTGTCACCTGCGGGACAAATTCAGGCCCGGTTGGACCCACTGAACCTGCCGGACCTGTCGGCCCCGTCGCCCCATCCGGGCCAGTCGGACCCGTGGCTCCAGCCGCTCCTGCGGGGCCTGTCGCCCCAGTCGGGCCAGCATCGCCCTGTGGACCCGTGGCTCCGGCGGCTCCCGCCAGGCCGGTCGGACCAGTAGCCCCATCCGGGCCAGTTGGACCAGTCGGCCCGCCACTTGGACCAGTCGGACCAGTCGGACCTGTCGGACCTGTTGCACCTGTCGCACCGGCTGGACCCACACCGCCAGGCGCGATTGCTTGCCACCGAATTACAAAAAGACCATTGGCAGCAGAGAAGTTGACAGTGAATCCATCATCATCCATTGACACAAAAGTCGCTGTCACCTGAGAAACACATGATGAGTTCACAGTATACATGCACTTATCCGTGCGCATATCACCCTTAAATGTATCACTCCAAACACCAGCAAAAGTCATGCAATTCTGATTACCGAATTGATCGGCCTGACCAGCACAATCACAAAAATGATCTTGTAAACCCGGTCCCTTACTTACCCAAAACAAGACACACTGAGGCTTAAATCCCAAACCCGTTACGCTATAATTACCCAACATATCGGGGCAAGTGAACCAACCTACTTTAACAGAACCAACTAATCCCGCTGGACCTGTCGGACCTATCGGACCTGTTGGACCAGTCGGCCCGCCACTTGGACCAGTCGGACCAGTCGGACCTGTCGGACCCGTTGGCCCACCACTTGGACCCGTTGGCCCTGTAGCCCCTGCCGGACCTGTCGGACCCGTTGGCCCACCACTCGGACCTGTCGGCCCCGTAGGACCAGTCGGACCCACACTCGCGGCTTCCAACTCATCTGCCTTCATCTGAGTCGCCATAATCTCAGCCGCAAGCTGATCGTAGTCGTGGAAATCAGGGTCCGCTTGACTCAGTTGTGATTCCCGATACGGGTTGCCTGTTGTGTGTCCATCAAACACTGAGGTAGGATATTGTGCATCAGCGTAGGGCATTATTGTTTCTCCACGTTAAAAAGCGATCCAAGTGACTCCGGTATTGATCTCCGTGCTCACCAACCAGAGTTTATTGAGATCGTCAACATACAACATCGGACTGGTTTCTCCCGATTTCACAATGAAGCCTGCCCCTGCTTTTACAGCATTGACACCAATCGACACGAGAGCCGCTGACGGACTACCAATGCGCAAATACACCCCTTTACGCAAAGATAGCGAAGCGGCCTGTATCTGAACAGGTGAATTGCCAACAACTACAGTGCCCGATGCAAACTCAGGCAGGGATTCTTTCTCAATCTGCATGGCTAGTCTCCAGTTTGGCGACCTTTGCCACGCACGCGCGGCTGTGTAGTCGCTTCAAGATCAGTTTCACGACTCAGTTCTTTCTCTTCTGAGCCACCTTGAACATCAGTTGCCAAATCCGGCACCCCGCGAGCCGCCGGATTCTTTCCAGGCAAAGCCCCTTGAGATTCAGCAATCCGTTTGATTCGATCAATGTGATCCTGGCGGGCTGTCAAGTATTCCTCTTCATTGAACCCAAGTGCAATTGAAGCCGTCTTCTCACCGACAAGTCCAGCATTTTTGGAATCAATGATAATCCGAGGATCACTGGTCGTGTAGTTGACTCCATCAATCTCGCGGTCAATCTTTTCCAAGGTAGCAAGATCGACCTTTCCAGCCAACAAAGCTGCAACAATCAACTTTCCGAGTTCCTTCTTCACTGTCTTACCTGGTACAGCATACATGAGTTCAGACAGTTTCTCAGCCTCATCAACACGATCCTTGTCTGTCTTCAAGCTATACCGATCAGGATACTTAATCGTTGCTATGTTGCGACGAGCCGGATCACGTTGCTCATACGCAGCCCAGTAATGAGCCAGTTGTCGCTCAGCATTCTCCAAGATCAAACCAATGTAAGACAACCCCGCCTCAAGTCCCTGATTGTCCATTTCCTTGGCATCTGCTGAAGCACGCACTCCAATGTTTTCAACTGCCAGATTGATGAGTCGTCGAATATCCGTCTCCAACTTATCTTGCAACTTCAACGAGATTTGCAATGGTTCCGATGAAGGATTGATAAATGCCGGAGCATTCATCCCTTTATCATACGCGCGTCCATGCGCGACGCCGATCTTAACTTCTTCATCAGCCGCGCCTTGCCCACCAGTGCTTGAAGTACCGTCTCCAGTCGCCACTCGTTTCAAGTGCGAACCCACTGCACGAAGATCACGTTGCTCAACAAGAAACGGGAAGTTTGCTTTGAGAGCATAACTCACATCACTTGACACCAGATTCAGCAAAGCAATCTGATAAGAACTCACGTCCTTCAACAGACTATCACCAATATCAAGCATCACGAACGGAATCTGTTTGAGACCGAGTGCAATCGGCCCGACCGATGGTAGTCCATCTGGCCCAATCTCACTGCCCTCCAAGTTATAAAACTGGAGCATGACATTTCCGGTCTCATCATCAATCCACATCAGTCGATAGCATTGAGCCGTGGTTGTCGGCAGCATTGTTCGCTGATCGAACTCCAAGGTCGTGTCTCTCAACAGAAGCGATTGAAACTGAGACGGCTTTTCAGGACCGGCCATCCGCCAATTCAAGATGTCTTCAACCGCATATTGATAAAGATACGGTTGAGTATCTGTGGCGTCGGCCAATGTTGCAACATCAGGGACTATTGGAGCATCTACATAGACGCCAACTCGCCCCATAACCAACAACTCTGTCAACACTTTCATGCCGAGAAAGGCATTCATTGTAGACCCACGACGATCTACACCATAACCAACCCCGGCGACTGCATGTTGATATGATTCACTACCTCCCCGTCGCAAGATGTCCCGCATCCGTTGAAAAATCGCATTACGGATGTCATTCAAGGCGGCCTTAGCAAACGTCGGAATTGGCGTCATATCGCGCCGCAGATTAAAGTCAACCGTTTCCTCGCGCAACGTAAACTGTTTCAGGTAGGCGTCACGGAACTCATCGCCGCCTTCATAGACCGTCCGCCAAAGTTCCCAATCAGTCATGCCAAGCAAAACCATTGGGTGGCGGGTGTCAATTACATGAACAGATTGACTCATACCTGAAACCTCCGCAAGTAAATCACTGCGGCATTTAATCATTTTATGTCATCATCAACAAAACCCAGAACCATATTACACTGATGACACAGCAATCCTCGCACCACACCAGTTTGATGGTCATGGTCAACATGAAAACGCTCAGAAACCCGACCAGTATTAGCCCGACGACCTGGAGAAGTCGCGCCGCAAATAGCACATCCACCACCTTGTTCTGCCAACATCCGGTCGTAAGTTTCTATATCAATGCCATATCGCCGCCGCCGCCGCAACCAACCACTATACGAAGTTCGGAGACGTGAATGCTCTCGTGCGCGTTGTTTTGTGCATTCCTTACAATAAGTCTCTACTCCCTGTCGTCGTCCAGCATTCCGGTAATACTCTGTCAACGGCTTTATACAACTACAACCTGGGCATCTTTTACAATCCATATCCGACGCCTCATAAGAACTTGCTTATGTCTTGGTTCTGCGTTATCGACGCCGCAAGCGGCAAACCGATCTCAGCATACACCAATGAATGAGTGTAGTGGTCAGGACCGGTAGACACATAAGTCAATTGGGGGTTTCCAAAATCGTCTTTTTCGTAGGTTCGGACTACATTCTTGAGATGTTCACGATACTCCAATGAAATGTCGCGTGGAAGCATAATGCGTGATGGCTGCACCTTAAATCGTCCTAAAGTGCAAGAGAGCCAATTCGCCCGGTCTACTTGAGCGATTGGAGCATTCTCTTCCTCAACAATCGACATCTCTTTTGCCGTCTGACCCTTCCGATACCGAGTCAACCAGGCATAACCCCAAAAACGCCGAACAAAACGCCGGGCCTCATTGATGTTGGGATCGGCGTCTACAACACACGCCAATATTTGCCACTCCCGCATCAACTCATCCAAGACAGTCCATTGTTCTTCTCCGAATCGTCCGAACCACACCAACTTGCAGATCGCAACAGAGTTAATATCACGATCAAAAGACGGTAAGAACCATTCACATACACTGATGTAACCAGTCTTACCTTGATCCACTCCCATCGTCATCAAACGATGCCCACCTACCTCCGGTCGCGGATCATTCAATGTATGATTCTTGACGCACCGATCCAACATATCATCCGTGATCTGAGCCCCCTCCCCGAGAAAAGGAAGTCCCAACTTTGAGTTGTTAAACTCTTTTGCTGCTGCTTCATCACCAATTCCACGGTGATATGAAATTACAATTTCACCTGGCGTCACCGTGTAACTGTACAATTGACTGATGTTAAAGCCGCGAACCTCTGAGTCGCCTTGATGATTCGTTGGATGCCATTGTGCCTCAGCCAGCCAGATGGGCTTCTCTTGTTGTTCCAGTCGGCCGCCGCACTCTTTACACTTCAAGAAGGATTCGTGACATCTAGGGTCGTGAACCGTCTCTCCAACAATCTCAATGCAATCAGGCCAAACCAACTCAGTATGCCGACTACATCGTGGACACCTGAAGTAAAAGTGTTCTTGTGTCGAACTCTGAAACAACTTATGGATGCCATAGTTGGGGATCGTCGGAGTCGAGATGCCCCAAACATGTTTCTCCAATTGACCTGAGAGACGTTCCAATGCCAGCCAGATCGCCTTCTGCTCCATTTCGTCGATTTCATCTAGTATCAAGTCGGATACCGGAATCGACTTCAGGTTACTATCACCCCGCGAACCTCGCACATACAACGTGTTTGCGCCTGCCTTCTTCAAGTTCACGGTATCCGTATCCGTAAACAAAGTTTTCAGATAAGGGCTCAATGATAGTGCCGTATTGAATCGAGCCTTACTAAAGTCACTCGCATTTAAGGCTGTAGGCAGCACATAAAGGACATCACGATGCAGCCGATCAAGCACAAACAAGGCTCGATTGATCGCCACCTCCGTGATTCCCATTTGAGCCGCCTTCATGGCGTAATTGAATGCCGTCTTTGAGTCCAAAATCTCCCGCACCCACGGATGATACTGCCAACCGTATGGTCCCGGAAATGGCGCACCCATTATGCGGCGTTTTGCAGCCCACTTTGAGCACGTCACCAGATTCCGACTTTGCAAGCCTTCTGCTAATGCCTGCCAAGCATCTGCCAATGGGTTACTCATAGGGCCGTCCGCTAAGGTTCCTGTTTCGTCCTTCGCTCGCGGGCTTCAATTATCTCCCCTAGTCGTGCGTGTAGTTTACGCAACTGTGCCAGTGGATCACCCGGAACACCCAGAGCAACATAGCGGAATAGCAATTCCAGATGCATACCGCACCCTGTCAATGCCGCTCTCCACAACCCGTCACCCTCTCCCTCAAACGTCGTTACCTGTGGTGTTTTGGATGCCTCGGGCAGACCGTCCGCCGTCTCGGGACAATTCCGACAGCGCCGTGATGCCCGATGCCGAACACTCATTAGTCACACCTCTTCCCCAAAACCTGAATCGCCAAATCCAGATTCGGTGTTTTCACAACCACCTTTCCACACCTCACCACAATATAAATCGGCACAGCGGTTACACCGTAGCGTCGCGCTCGTTCAGGGTCCACTTGAATGTTCACGCGAATCACTCGCACTCCCTGCCGTTCCAACGCATCAACATGAAGTTTGTCCTTGATACACCCACTGCATCCAGGAGCCGAAAAGGCAATGACCACCGGGGCACATGGAATTGGGCCGGGCGGCGTCGGAGAAACCGGCTGCTGACACCCAAGAATGAAGAGGAGAGTTGCCACCACACAGAGAGACGCCAAAAGCGATTTCATGTTTCCTCGCTGGTCATTGTCTTTTCGGCTCCCAATTCTCGAAACGCTTACTATTAGAAAGCGTTTGGAAAACCGGCCTCGCCCACTTTCATGGGCGAGGCGCGGAATCAAGTCACACCAACACCGAACAAGTCGTGTTAGGACTGAGGGGCGACGGCGGGGGCCGGGGCTCCCTTCACAACCGCAGTGTCAGTCGGTTGCGTGGCGTCAGACAGTTTCGAGGCGATCAACGCACGACCAGCCTCAGTCTTCAGCTTCTCGACGAGCACACGATCAAACACCGTGTCAAATTCCTGCACAACGGCCTCTTCACCGGCCAGAAACATCTCGGCAAGACCCTTGATCTTCTCGGCCATGCCACTGTAGTCGCCGACCGAGTAGTCAATCAGGAACTCGGGAATCCGCTGAAGACCGTACGACTTCAAGCAGGCCGCCAACTTGGCAGCACCGCGCCGGCGGTTCTCAACTTCGGTGTCCTTCTTGAAAAGCCATTTCGCGCCAAGAAAGCCCACAAGAGCAATCAAGACGAGAATCACAATGGAAGTCAGGGAAAGCATCATGGTTTGTACCTCTCTTCTTGGGTTAGGTCACACGGGACCACTTGATTTGAGACGCAACAAACGCAACATTTCTGCTGCGAATATGGGGTTTCTCTGGCTCAAGTTGCCAACGCCCGTGAGAAACTCACGAGCATTATCGGCCGCTCAAGGCGACCTATTAT
>Ga0172362_10005666_pt1 | contig 10818 bp, 7 predicted proteins | sample LakKivs1_kivu2a2_FD_114534 | JGI IMG/M metagenome (GOLD analysis project Ga0172362, IMG submission 114534) | Sediment microbial communities from Lake Kivu, Rwanda - Sediment s1_kivu2a2 | ecosystem: Environmental > Aquatic > Freshwater > Lake > Sediment | place: Rwanda: Western Province, Lake...
GGCTGCGGGGCTCTATCCCTATTTCACCCCAATTTCCGAAGCCAGGGGAAACCGGGTGAAAGTCCGGGGCCGGGAGATGATTCTGATCGGCTCCAACAATTATCTTGGCCTGATTGACCATCCTAAAGTAATGCAGAAAGCCAAAGAAGCTATAGATCGCTACGGCGTGGCCACCTGCGGTTCCCGGTTTTTAACCGGAACGATAGACCTTCATGAAATCCTCGAGGACAGGCTGGCCCGGTTCATGAATAAAGAAGCAGCGGTCACGTTCTCCACCGGTTACCAGACTAACCTGGGGATCATCTCTTCCATAGCTGGCAAAGATGATGTAGTGGTCACCGACCGGATGGACCACGCCAGCATCATCGACGCCTGCCGTCTGTCAAAAGCCGAGGTTAAGAAATTCAAACATAATGACCTGCACGACCTGGAAAGGGTGCTGTCTGAAATTCCCGAGAACAAGGGAAAGCTGATTGTGGTGGACGGGGTCTTCAGCATGGAAGGAGATATAGCCGACCTGCCGGGGATTGTGGCTCTGGCCCAAAAATACAGGTCCAGAGTAATGGTTGATGACGCCCACGGGTTGGGGGTTCTGGGCAAAAATGGTCGGGGTACAGCTGAACATTTCGGGCTGGAAGACGAGGTCGACCTGATCATGGGCACCTTCAGCAAATCGTTCGTCTCTATCGGCGGTTTCGTGGTCGGCAAGAAAAAAGTGGTCAGTTACATAAAACATCATGCCCGCTCTTTGATCTTCAGCGCTGCGGCCACTCCGGCCTCGGTAGCTGCGGTTCTGGCCGCCCTGGAAGTTATTGAAACCGAGCCGGAAAGAAGAGAAAGACTGTGGCAGGTAACCAATTTCATGAGAGAAAGCTTCCAGAAGCTGGGCTTCAATACCGGCCCCAGCCAGACTCCCATCATTCCCATCCTGATCGGTGACGACGAGAAGTGTTTTGAGATGTGGAAAATGCTTCGGGACGAGGGAATCTTCACCACCCCGGTCATCCACCCGGCGGTTCCGCATGGCCAGGCCATGATCCGCACCAGCTATTCGGCTAACCATACGGATGAAGAGCTCCAGTTGATACTCCAGGCTTTTGAGAAATGTGGCCGGGCGCTGGGCGTAATTCGCTGAGCGGAATGAGCAACCTTAAAGAGGTCGGGGATGCCTTTTTTCTTTTCCTTTAAGCTCAAGAAGTATTCTATCCTGATTCTTACCTGTTTGCTGTTCGGTCTCCATTCGCTTCAGGGTGCCACTAAAATAATGCCCCTGTCCCAGGTCAAACCCGGGATGAAAGGCACCGGGCGAAGCGTCTTTGCCGGCCGCCAGGTTGAAAACTTTGAGGTTGAAATCCTTGGAGTCATGGAAAATGTCCAGCCAGGCAGAAGCTCGATTCTGGCCAGGCTCAAAGGTCAGGGATTGGAAAATACAGGTGTCATAGCCGGAATGAGCGGAAGCCCGGTTTATGTAGAGGGCCAATTAATCGGGGCCGTGGCCTTCAGCTATGCTTTTGCCAGAGAAGCCATAGCCGGAATTACACCCATAGAAGAAATGATGGCCCTGACCGGCGGCAGCCAGTCGACACGTCCGTCGTCCGGACTGCCAACAGCTCTGAATCCTGAGGCTCTGACCCAGGAAGGACTGAGCCGGGCTTATCAGGAAATCTTTTCCCGGACCGAAGAGGGACCGGTTCCAGACCGGGCCTTTGTTCCGGTTAAGATTCCGCTCATTTTTTCCGGCTTCAGCGAGAGAGCCTTTCGCCAGCACCAGTCGTTCTTCAGCCGCAATAATTTTCAACCGGTTCTGGGAACCGGCCAGGCGGCAGGTCAGACTCTTAACCTGACGCCCCAGCCGGTGACACTGAGCGAAGGCCAGGCGGTCGGAGTGCAGCTGGTATCAGGGGACCTGGACCTGACAGCAGTGGGCACAGTAACTTATGTCGACGGCAAAAGAATTCTGGCCTTTGGTCATCCCTTTTATAATCTCGGTCCTGTTGATTATGGCCTGACCACGGCTGAAGTTCTGACCGTAGTTCCCAGCCTGGAGAGTTCGTTTAAGCTGGCCTCCACCGGTCAGCTGATCGGCCGGGTGATTCAGGACCGGACCGGCGGAGTGCTGGCCGAAACCGGCGCCCTGCCTCGCTATATACCTCTTAATATCGAAGTCCAGGACAGCCCGGTGCGTCTGAAACAGTTCAGGCTGAAACTGGTCAATGACCAGGTTCTTACCCCGGCCCTGGTTAATATGGCTCTTTCCACCCTTATCAGCTCGGAAGAACGTTCCTTCGGGAATTTATCGGTCGATTTTGAAGCCAATCTGTTTTTGGAAAACGGGCTCAGTGTCCGCCTGGAAGACCTGTTCAGCGGAAATATGGACAGCGCCAGCACCAGCCTCTCCGGACTGGTGGCGGCTGTGGTTTATATGCTCAAAAATAATGAATTCAATGATATCGGCATAAATCAGATCGAGGTCAAGGTCAGGGTGGTGGAGCAGCTGCGAACAGCCACCCTGGAAAAGGTTCTGCTCGATAAATATGAAGTCCAGCCCGGAGAGGTAATCCAGGTTAAGACCTATTTCCGGACCCAGGGCAATGATTTGAAAACCGAAGAGGTGGAATTCATGGCTCCGTCGCTGCCACCGGGAACAGAGTTCGAGCTGGTGGTGGCTGAGGCCAGCTATATCCAGCAGCTGGAGAGAAGCCTTTACCGGATACAGGACTTCCGGCCGAGAAATCTGAACCAGCTCATCCGGTTGCTGGGTAATCTCCGGAAAAACAACCGGATATATTTCAAGGTGGTGGCGCCGCGTCCCGGGCTTTTCTTAAAGGGTGAGGAGTTGCCCAATCTGCCGCCCAGCCTGAAGAATATGTTCAGCTCGCCGCGAGCCTCGACCACCAACCTGAATGAAATCCAGAAATCCACGCTGACCGAGTATCAGCTTCCAGTTCCCTATGTTTTCCGGGGTGCTCTGAGTATTCCGATTAAAATAAAGAAATAGATTTTTATAATTCGCCTCGGGCTGATGTAAATAAATTCTGGCATAAATAAATTAAGATAGGCGGAGAAATGAAAAAAAGACTCTTGCTGGCCCTGAAGGTAATAGCCTTGCTGCTGGCGGTTTCCGAGCTCCAGGCGGTGGTCCCAAGGAAATGGGAGCTCCGCTCCAGAGAAGATTTCCTGAGGGGGAAATTTTCAGGAGCGTCTCTTACTTCCGAGGGAGTGCTGTCGATCGGTCCGCGACTGGAAAAACTGGAGCTACCGGCAGAAGAGTTTTACCTTTCCCTGGCTCAGGGACCCGACGGCAGTTATTACCTCGGCACCGGCCATGGCGGCAAGATATATCGTCTGAACAAGGACAAAAAGGCCGAGCTTTATTTCCAGACAGCCGAGCTGGATGTGACCGCTCTGGCCGTGGACGCCAGAGGAATTCTTTACGCCGGAACTTCACCCAACGGCAAGATTTATAAAATAACTGCTGTAAGCAAAGGCGAAGAATTTTTCAATCCCCAGGAACGCTACATCTGGGACCTGCTGCTGACTGAAAAGGGAAATCTCCTGGCGGCGGTTGGAGAGAGCGGCGGAATCTACGAAATTAACCCGGCCGGGGCCGGACGTCTGCTGTTCAAAGCCAGGGATAACCATATTCTCTGCCTGACCCAGACCTCTGGCGGGGACCTGCTGGCCGGAAGCGGCGGGCGGGGCCAGCTATACCGGATAGCAGCTTCTGGCCGGGTCAGTGTTATTTTTGATTCTGGCTATGAAGAAGTCCGGAATGTGGTCCTTGACCGCGAGGGCAATATCTATATCAGCGCCGGCGGAGCTCCTTCCAAACAGGTGTCAACCGTCAGTTCAGAACCGGCGGCTCCAGTCAAGGCGGAGGCAGATGTCAGCGTGGTGGTCTCGGCTGTGGCTCTGGCCCTGGAAACCGGCGACGTGCCGGTTCCGGAAACGTCGGGCAAGCCCAAAAGTCAATCTGCTTTATCCGGGGCTGTTTTCCAGGTAACGCCTGACGGACTGGCCCGGAAGCTCTGGAGTTCCGCAAATGAAATAGCTTACAGTCTGGTCTTTGATGCCGACAGCCAGAGACTTATCCTGGGCACAGGCAATCAGGGTCGCCTGTATGCGCTCGACCGCCAGGGTGCCCTGGAGCTCTTAACCCAGACAGGCTCGGAACAGGTTTACCGACTTTTTCAATTTCATAAACAGACCCAGGTTCTGGGCAACAATCCCTGTTTCCTGGGACTGCTTCAACCTGGCCAGAATTTTGCCGGAGAGTATCTCAGCCCGGTTCTCGATGCCAGAATAATTTCCACCTGGGGGCGTCTGAGCTGGGAAGCAGAGGTACCCCAGGGATCATCCCTCCAGATTCAGTCGAGGAGCGGCAACACTGCCGAGCCCGACGACACCTGGAGCGACTGGTCGCCGCCTTATGTCCGGCCTGATGAAAAAGTGTTGAGCCCGGCTGGGCGTTATCTGCAGCTTAAAATCAGTCTGAAGACTGCGGGCGGTCAGAAGTCCCCCCGGGTTCAGAGGCTGCTGGTTTTTTATCTTCAGGCTAACGTTTCTCCAGTCATAGATAAACTTGAAGTTCTGCCGGCTAATCAGGTGTTTATCAAACCGCCTGAACACGACGAAGTTGTCCTGGGACTCGATGAAGCTTCAAGAGTAAGCGCCGGCCAGAAAGACGAGTCAGGCCTTTACCTGACTCCCAAGAAGGCCGAGCGGCAGGGTTTTCGAACGGTCACCTGGGAAGCTTCCGACGAAAACGAGGACAACTTAACTTTCAATATTTATATCAGAAGAGAAGGGGAGAACAGCTGGAGATTGATGCAGGGAAAACTGACTGATAAGGTCTTTTCCTTCGACACCAGAAATTTTCCCGACGGGACTTACTGGCTGAAGGTGGAAGCCACTGACCTGCCCTCCAATCCCCCGGGCACCGAAAAGAAAATGGAAAAAATCAGTCAGCCTCTGGTCATCGACAACTCTCTGCCGGCTGTCAAAAACTTTCTGGCCAGCCGGAGCGGGGAGGGGCTGGAGGTGAGTTTTGTGGCCGAGGATGCCTATTCCTACATTGAAGAAGTAAAGTTTCTGGTCAGGCCTGGAGACTGGCAGGTAATTTTCCCGGTCGACGGGCTGTGCGATTCCCGGAGTGAGAATTTCAAGTTTACGGTGAAGATTCCCTCTGGCTCTGACAACCTGCTGCTGATCAGAGTCCGGGACAGCTTCGGCAACATCGGTGTCCATCAGCACCGGTTTTAAGTCTGAGATGAACCCTGCTTAAATTAAATTAAGGTAGGATTCTTTTTCAGAACTGCTGATTCCAAAGGGGCGAATTTAGCGCTTTCTGGATGGAAGAAACCCTGTTCCTGCTTTGGGCTTAATTTTTTTCCTATTTGTTCAGAAGAGCCTGGTTATTTACCAGGAAGAACCCAGTCATATGCTCTGAGGCCGGCCCGGGGTTTCAGGGACAGCACCAGCGGAAAAACCGCTGCTATTACTATCTGGTTTTCACTCTTTCCAGATATTTGTCTTCTCTGGTGTCAACCCTGATGACATCGCCCTCTTTTATGAACTGCGGCACCTGAACCACCAGGCCGGTCTCCAGCTTGGCCGGCTTGTTGATGGCCGTCTGGGTGGCGCCTTTGAGTATCGGTTCGGTTTCCACCACCTTCAGGTCAACGGTGTTGGGCAGGTGAATGCCGACCGGCTGACCATCGTAGAATTCGATGGTCAGGACCATGTCCGGGAGCAGATAATTCACTCCGTCGCCGATAGCTTCCAGGTCCAGCTTGATCTGCTCATAGGTCTGGAGATTCATGAAATAAAATTCTTCTCCGCTCCGGTAAAGAAAGACCATCTCCACTTCTTCCAGGTAGGCCTGTTCCACCCGGTCTTCAGATCGGAAGCGGTATTCCAGCTGCGAGCCATCCTTGATATTCCGCAGTTTGGTCTGAACCATGGCTTTCCAGCGCCCGGGCGTGATGAGCTGATAGTCCATGACCCGGTAGAGCTGTCCTTCCATTTTGATAATCATGCCTTTTCTGATCTTGGTAGCGTCAATCATCGAGCTTCCTCCTGGGCTGCACCGGCAAGAAAACCGGGCCCTGATAAATTGAATGAGGGCTAACCTTAAGAGAAAATTGAGACTATATTTTACAATAATTCAGAAATTTGTCTATTACCCGGCCGGTAATTCTGTCTCGACCTTCAGCCCTGAATCGGGCCTGACGATGTAGGGCCTTCCGCCGGCCCGTTCGATGGCTCCGGCTACAGCTTCCGGGTCATCAGGGGCGTAGGCGAACATGCAGCCGCCCCCGCCCGAACCGTTTATTTTCCCGCCCAGAGCGCCGTTTTCCAGGGCTGCCCGCAGCATTCTATCGATTTTTGGAGTGGAAATGCCAACCAGCTCCCGCAATACCTTCTGGTGCTCGGTCAGCAACCGTCCGAATTCCAGGGTGTCGAATCGGGATGCCCGGAAAAGTCTCAGCCCTTCTCCCGTCAGAATCCGGTTGAGCACGGCTCCGTGGAGCGGATTTCTGATTTCCGGGGGCAGCTTCTGACAGAGCCTTAGTATTTCCTGTTCGCTGGCTGAAGCCAGGTCCAGTTCCGGATCTTCTTTTTTTAATATTTCCAGTCCCCTGGTGACTCTCTCCCGGACCGAACCCAGGGTGCCAGTGGTGTCTTTTTTTTCCAGCGAATCTCCAAGGACGAAAGTCCCGGGCGGAGAAGTCAGGCGGTTGAGCTTCAAGCCCTCCTTAAACTGAATCCAGACAGTTCCGCCCAGAGCCGAGGTATAATGATCCATTTTGCCGCCGGGTTCCCTGAACTCCAGCACCTCTGCCCGGTGGGCCAGGTCGGCCACGTCTTCCGGTTCTGAAAATAGATTCCGGCCAGCGCAGATTTCCAGCAGGAATCTGGTCCAGGCCACCACCATGGCCGAGGAACTGGAGGTGCCGGCGTTGATCGGGATTTCTCCGCGCATGGTAATTTCCCAGCCCTGCGGGAAACGGCTTCCCAGACGCAGCAGGACATTGACCGCGCTTCTCAGGTAATGCCTCGGCTTGAGGTAGGGAAGCTCCCGTTCAGGAATAAAACTTTCCTCCTCCCCGGTGTCTGGGAGGTGAATTATGAATTCTCGACCCCCGGTCGGGCGGCCTTCGATGTAAAATCTGAGGCTGATGGCCGAGGCGATGACCTCCAGATTCAGGTAGTCCTGGTGCTCGCCGAACAGGCAGATTCTTCCCGGCGAGGAAACCCGGAGCCATTTTGCTGTCCCGTTCATTTTCAATTATCACTTCTTCCAGAAAAATCAGGCTTAAAATCTATCCCAGCCCCCGCTTTCTGTCAATTCAGTTTCTGTCCGGCGGCCCGGGCGGTTGATTTATTCCCTGAAATTTTTTATAAAGAGTTCTCTGCTGAATTAAGAAAGGCGTGTGATGAAGATTGTTTTCCTGGGAACCGGAGGAGCAGTTCCCACGAGCTGCCGGGACAATACGAGCTTTCTTCTGGAAACAGCCGGAGAGCTCTGGTTGGTGGATTGTCCGGGTTCCCTTACCCGCAAGATCATTACAGCCAGCCGGGAGCCACAGGCAGTCTCGGCCATCTTTGTCAGCCACATCCATGCCGACCATATTTACGGTCTGCCAGCTTTCGTCCACAGCCTGATGCTGGAGGAAAAGACGGTCCGGCTTTTCGGCTCGGCCGAGACGATTGATTTCTCCCTGCAGCTTCTTGACCTTTTCCGTCTGAGGAAAGAAAAAATTTTTTACCGGGTGGAGCCGGCGGTTCTGGACCCCGGCCTGAGGGTGGAACTGTCACCCGGGCATGCTGTGACCGGCTGGCCGGTGCCCCATCATTCTTCATCCCTGGCCTTTGTCTTTGATACTCCTGAGGGTAGAGTTATCTATTCGGGGGACACGCCAGTTCATCAACCGCTGTTCCGGCTGGCCGCTGGCGTCGACTGTCTGATACATGATTGCAGCACTCCCTCCCGCTATCTGGACGAACTGCCTTTTCTGAGAACAATGCACAGCAACTCTCTGGAATTGGGAGAGGCGGCGGCCCGGGCCGGCCTCAGGATGCTGGTCCCCTGTCATTTTTTCAGCGATCTGGATTTTTCTTCTGGAGAAGTGGAAACTGAAATCAGGAAAAATTACAGCGGCCGACTTTTTATCCCGGAAGATTTTTCCTGCCTGGAGCTTGAACCTTGAAGCCTGGAATTTTTAAAAGGTCTAAAATGGAAAATGAGCCGGTCCGGGTTTACAGACCAGAGCTCGCCCGGAAGGAATTAAGAGCAACCGTTCGCAGCCGGCAAACCGGAGCTTCCGAGTCAGGCGGGAATTTAACCGGAGGAAGAACAGCATGATCAGGACCCTGAGCAGAGTTTTTCTGCTGATACTGGCGGGCGGTCTGATTCTCTCTGGCTGCCTGAAACAAGGAGGAACCATGGCCGACATCATCCTGCTCAACGGGCATGTCTGGACCGGAACCGAAGACAGGCCTGAAGTTGAGGCCCTGGCCGTAATTCAGAATAGAATAGTAAAAACCGGAAGCAATTCAGAGATAAAGAAGCTTGCCGGGCCAGGGACCAGGGTTCTGGACCTGAGAGGACGACTGGTGCTTCCGGGATTTATCGATGCCCACACCCATTTTCTGAACGGCGGTCTGGCTCTGCGTTCGGTCCAGCTGCGGGACTGCCGCAGCCGGGAAGAATTCGTCAGCCGGATTGAGGCTAAAGCCCGCAAGCTTCCCCCGGGCTCCTGGATTCTGAACGGCGACTGGGACCATGAACAGTTTTCTCCTCCGGTTCTACCGGGCAGGGAGTGGATAGATGCGGTAACTCCCGACCATCCGGTCTGTGTCAATCGCTTTGACGGCCACATGGTGCTGGTCAACTCGCTGGCTCTGAAGCTGGCCGGAATTGACCGCGATACTGTCTCCCCGCCGGGCGGGGAAATCGTCCGCGACCCGAAGACCGGGGAGCCGACCGGAATTCTGAAGGATGCAGCCGCAGACCTGGTGTTTGCCGTCATTCCCGCTCCTTCTTTCGAAGAAAAAAAGGAAGCGGTTAGAACTGCTCTTAAAGAAGCCGCCGCCAACGGAGTCACTTCCATCCATGACATGTCGGATGCCTCAAGTTTTGAAGTTTACCAGGAACTTCTGGAATCTGGTGAGCTAACTTCCAGGCTTTATGTTTATTTTCAGATTCCCGAAATCGATAGCTTTCTACGGCTAAAAATAAGATCTGGTTTCGGACATCCTTTCCTGCGACTGGCCGGGCTGAAAGGCTTTGTCGACGGCTCACTGGGTTCAGCCACTGCCCTTTTCTTCGAACCATATTCCGATAATCCCCGGGAAAGCGGGCTGCTGGCTTCTCACATGTTTCCGGAAGGAATTATGGAACAGAGGTTGCGACTGGCCGACCGGGCGGGACTCCAGGTGGCTATTCATGCCATCGGTGACCGGGCTAATGCCATTCTGCTGGACATGATGGAAAAGATACTGGCCGAGCACGGGCCGCGCGACCGGCGCTGGAGAGTCGAGCACTGCCAGCATTTGAGAAGGGTTGATATTGAACGCTTTGGACGGCTGGGGTTGATCGCTTCTGTCCAGCCTTACCAGGCTATAGACGACGGCTGCTGGGCTGAAAGGAAAATCGGTCCGGAAAGGGCCCGGACCACTTACGCTTTCAAATCGCTGCAGCGGGCGGGAGCAGTGCTGGTTTTTGGTTCAGACTGGACTGTGGCTCCTCTCAACCCCCTGACCGGAATTTACGCTGCGGTCACCCGGAGGACCCTTGACAACCGGAATCCGGACGGCTGGATTCCGGAAGAAAAGGTCAGCCTGGAAGAGGCTATCAGGTCTTATACGATCAGGGCGGCTTACGCCGAATTTTCAGAAAAAGAAAAAGGATCGCTGGAGGCGGGCAAGCTGGCCGACCTGGTAGTGCTGGACCGCGACCTTTTCCGTATCCCGCCCGAAGATATTATTAAAACCAGAGTGCTTGTGACGATGGTTGATGGGAAAATTGTCCATTCCAGCCCGGATTTTCTGGATGATGGAAAGCAGAGATAATTTGATTGAAAAGGTAGAAATAATTCTGGCCTCGCTGCCGGCTGAGAGAAGACATCTGGTTCTCTTTTTGCACAGGGTTCAAGAGGAGTTCGGTTATGTGCCGGAGGAAGCCTTAAACAGGGCCGCTGATTATTTTGCTGTTTCTCCCGCTGAGATTTACGGCCTGGTCACCTTTTATGCAGCTTTCAGGCTGAAACCAGGTTGCCGGCACCGGGTGACTGTCTGTCAGGGGACAGCCTGTCACGTCCGCGGGGCTCCGGAGCTGGTGGCTGAATTTTCACGTCTTCTGGGTGTTGTCCCTGGTCAGGAGGATCCGGAGAAAGATGTGGCCCTCACCTCAGTTAATTGCCTCGGTTGTTGCGCTCTGGCACCGGTGGTGGTTATTGACGGAGAATATCGGGGAAAAGTGCGGCCGGGTAGAGTTCCGGAAATTGTGAAAAAACTGACCGGGAATAAATAACAAATGATGAACCGGAAAAGAATCGGAACGGTCAGCGAATTGAAATCGTTGCGGGCCAGTCTGCAAACCGCACCCAGGCCGGAACGACTGGTCAGCGTTTCGGTTGCCAGCTGCGGCCGGGCCTCGGGAGCCCTGCCGGTGGCTGCGGCCCTGGCCGAAGAAATCCGAAGGCGAGGTCTTGAAGGCCGGGTTGAGCTTCGACTCACCGGCTGTCATGGACTTTGCCAATTAGAGCCCGATGTGGTTATCTTTCCCGAAAGAATTTTTTACCCCTGTCTGAC
>Ga0172362_10005667_pt1 | contig 10814 bp, 9 predicted proteins | sample LakKivs1_kivu2a2_FD_114534 | JGI IMG/M metagenome (GOLD analysis project Ga0172362, IMG submission 114534) | Sediment microbial communities from Lake Kivu, Rwanda - Sediment s1_kivu2a2 | ecosystem: Environmental > Aquatic > Freshwater > Lake > Sediment | place: Rwanda: Western Province, Lake...
CCTGATCAGGCTGGGCATCATGAGCCGGTTCGACGTGGCCGGCCTGGGCCACAACAGCTTTGAGATGCTGCACTACTTCATGGAGGCCAGCAAGCATGCTTTCTGGTGCCGGCTCCGTTATGCCGGCGACCCGGAAGTAAATCCGCCGCCCTTGAGCATGCTCCTTTCGGAGGGCTACTGGAAATCCCGGGCCGGGGTGATCGACCCGGATGAATCCAGGCCCTTCGAGTACCCGGGCCGCGAAAAAGAGGAGAAGACTCATCACACCACCCATTTCGTTACGGCCGATTCAGAAGGGAATATCGTCAGCGCCACCCAGACTCTCGGAGGGACTTTCGGCAGCCGGATCATGCCGGAAGGCACGGGGATCTGGCTGAACAATTCCCTGTCTTACTGTACCTTCGAACCCAAAGGCAATCCGATGGATGCTCACCCCGGCCAGAGAAAGCTCAGCGGCGATTGCCCGACCATTATCGTCAAAGACGGAAAGCCCTGGGCGGCGCTCGGAACTCCGGGAGGCCACACGATCGGCCAGACCGTGCCGCAGATAGTGATGAATCTCGTCGATTTCAAAATGGACATACAAGAAGCCCTGGCTGCGCCGAGGGTCAGTTTTACCGAACCCGACCGCGTGCTCCTGGAGGAAGGCATAAGTAGCGAGGTCATCGAAAGGCTGAAGGCCGCAGGCCACAAAATAACTCTCATGAAAAGACCGGGCGGAATTGGCAACGCTCATGGCCTGACCATCGAATACGGCCGGGACGGAAAGCCCGCTGGATTTGCCGGCGGCGCCGACCCCCGGGGCATCGGGCTGGCCAAAGGCCTCGACGGACCCGGCTGAAGCGCCTCGCATCACCTCGCCCTACCCCGCTCCGATACAAACCGGCTCGTACCGCAAGCCCTTGCCTGGCAAATCTTTGCCCGACTCAGCTCGCCCTGCCCGAAAACCAGAGTTAAGCCTGCGCCCGGGGCTTGCTGTGGCCCGGGCCTGAGATTCTGAATCTCTTGAGGACCAGAAGCGGCTATCGGCTATTATAAGGATATCTCGAGCAGGGCCTGCATCTGGAAGGCCATTAGTGTTATTTTTTCTTGAGTTTTATGATTAAATCCTTAATCTGTTCCTGTTTCGGATTAATCTCCAGAGACTTTTCCCAAGCACGAATAGCCTCTTCCTGGTTTCCCATCTCTGCGTAACAAGAACCAATAGAATTGAGAATCTCCACCACATTTCCTCTTTGGGCGAGGGCTTTTTGAAAGTACATCACCGCCTTGGCTGGTTCTCCAATGCGCTTTGCTGACTCAGCCAGATAGTAAAATAGTTCGAATTTTTCTTTTCCTTCTTCTGCATAAGGAGTGAGGATACTAATGACTTTTTCAAAACTCTCTGCTATCATTAGGGCCCGGCTGTAGCTCAGAGCATAATCCAGAGACTCGGTTCTCTCCTCATGAGCCTTCCTCAGCTCTGCCAACGCTTTCTCCATCTCTCTTTTGTTAAGCCACTGATTTCCTCTTACAAAATGATAGGAAGGGTCTTCGAGCGGCGGATTTAGTTGAGCCAAATACCAGGAACCTGGCTGGCGTTGTGAAGTCACAGAAAAGCCTCTTTGGGCTTGAAGCATCTCATCTTCCTGTTCGTTGAGCAGGCTTACTTTCATTAGATACTTGCCGTCTGGAAAACCTTTAAGAGAAAATTCCTGGAGAAAACTGGGGGGTGTTGGATATTCGCTGGATTTTTTCAGCTCGGTATGGAAAGGTGTTTCCTCTCCTTCCTTAAAAAACCCAAATTTAATTGTCCCTTGTTGTTTTTGTTGAAGATTCATCCCAAATATTTGGAAAAAGACATAGAAAACATCTTCATTATGAAAGATATTATCCATGGACGGATAAATCATGACATCGCCAATTTGATAGGCCCGAATAGATTCTCCCTGAGGCATTCCCGTCTGCACCAAGCGCGAAAAAATGGGCAAAGTAATGTTCAATGATTCCGGGTCAGGAATTGTAATGTCCTTTTCAAATGAAGTGAATTCTCTGGTTACTGTATTTTCCAACAGCAGATTGAATTTGTACTCCCCTGAAATCAGGGGGAAGGAATCACACAAATGGAAGGGTCTTTTCCCAATAGAATTCAGCTCTTTTTCCCTGAGTTCAATGGGTACATTTCGTTCTTTCTGGAAAATGGTGCGGTCTTGTTTATCCTTAACCAGCATGGACAGCTTGAGACTGGTGAAATACTTATCTTCAAAAAAATCAACAGAAAGAGAATCAGGCACAATAGTGTAGTTTAAAAAAAACAATCCTGCTGGATCCTGAATCACATTCACCAGGTTGTGATTACCCATGAAATGGACAGAATAGCTAACCTCAACTTTAGCTTTATGCTCCAAGAAATCATAGGCGTACTGGTTATCAATCTTGTTTTGAGGGATGGCTTCAATTTTTTGGACTATTACCTCAGAAGGCAACCTATGCTGAGGCCCGTCCCTTCCAGGAATATTGGAAAAAGAAGCTTCTGCCAATTCATAAGAGACCTGTTCTTTCAGAATTTTATATGCTTGATAGTCTAAAGGATCCACTATGCTTTCAAATTGGTCCCTGGATTCGCCCATCAAGAATTCCTGACTCAGCAAAGTCTTATTTTCAGGGTCATTCAGGATAAAGTGCACAAGTTCTTTGGGCCCATCACTCATAGGGCTGTACAATTCATAATCTCCGGCTCCATACCTTCTGAAAAAGAGGAGGCGAAAAGCAGTTGGTTGGCCCAGCTTAGGATCACCTTGGTAATACCAAATTTCTATTGGGTAGGTTTTAATAGTATGAATTTTTTCCACCTGCTGGGGAAAACCCAGAATAATAAACATTCTTCCTCTATCCGTTTGCCAACCTTCAAGAGGAGAGAGTTTTCCGAATCTTTCATTGGCAAATTTAAACCTTCTGTAGTGTTCTTCTTTGGCCTCATTTCGAGATGTTCCAGGTGTGGGATCTCTCTGCCTCCAGAACTCTTGCATAAAAAGATCCCTTTCTTTATCGCTTTCCAGCCTAAGAAAAACCTCCTTCTCTACCTTACTGATGATATAGGTCACCTCTTTAAGCCATTGCTCATATTCTGCAGAAAGAGTGGCGTCTTGCTCAAACGGACTGGCCATTATAGAAAAGATGAAGAATAAAAAAACTGTCAAAGCTATTTTTTCTTTCATCTTATTCCATTATTTTCATCGAACTTAAAATTTTACTCTTGCTCCAACTTGAATAGAAAAACCATTCAGTTCATAAGTTGCTTTTCTTGCTAATTCATACCAGTCAGGGAGCTGGTCGAATATGCCTATTTGAGGGGGAATGGATTCATATTCTATGTAAAAAAGCGATCCTTCTTGCCCTTCCCATTGAAAGTAGCTCCTTTCCAGTCCCTTAAAATCGTTGAGTCTGGCGTATCGGCCCTGATATTCGACAAAAAAGGTCGAACGGGAATTCCATTGAAGCTCAAACCCGAGACCTCCATGAAATCCCCACCCTCGGCCATGGGCTTTTTGGGAAACAAAATAGGGATTGTATTGCATATTATAGGTGTGTTTGACAAAATAATAAGAAGGCCCGGCATTAAAGATGAGATTGATCCTTTTGGAAACAGGAAGGGTGTAGAATACACCAAGCCTGACCGGAATGGCCCTGACTCTAATGTTACTGTCAAGTCTATGGGTTTCAATGGGGTCTTCTAAACGGATGTAATCCAAGTTTCCCCAGCGCACGGAACTCAATCCGAGTCCAATTCCTATACGAGAGGTCAACCTATAGATAGCATCAGCACCAAAGCAAAAACCGGAATGAAAAGGCCCGATCTGTCCGTTAAGATAACTTCCCGTGTAGCTTGGAAATAATTTGTAATAATCCACTATTCCCATGAGCCCGTCATTGATCTCGCCTGCAGCGACATGGTCGTAACCACAGAAAATCTTGACCGAAAGACCAATACCTTTAAAAATATCCGATTCCTCGCTCCAGAAATCCACCTTCTTGACCACTTTCTCTTTTATAACCTTGACCTGGCTGGAATGGATATATCCGATAACTACGATTCCATGCTCATATTTGTAAACTACCCGGAACCACTCATCTTCTTTTTCATAAGACTGCAGAATTGAAGACCGGGGGACAGTCATAACCACCGGACTGTCTTGTGAGGTTTCTATGTGAATATTAGCTTTCTCGGCAATAACTTTTATTTCCCATTCAACGATTTCCTGGCTGGTACTGGATGCGAAAATCTGGATAGCGGAAAAACCGAAAAATAGAACAGTAAAGGTTAAAGTTTTCCCTAACTTGGCTAAATCTCTTATAGAATATTTCTCTTTAGGTAGGGGTTCCCGCCCCATCTCTTCTTTGGCCAACAACGGTTTATACTTATCCTTTGAAAATAAAGAGCAATGACAATATACAATTATCACTAAAATCTTTCAAGTGATCATAAACCCTACAATATAATACGAGAGACGAGACGACGAGTGTCCTGCGTGCTTATGGAAGTGAGCCTTCAAAGCCTCAAAACGTGTAAGTCAGGCCCACGCCCAGGAAGTGGACCAGAGCGAAGTTATAGACCTCCTCGACATCGGCGCCGCCTTCCAATATCCGGTAGCCGGCCCGCAGGCTGAGACGCTGGTTGACGCGGTATTGAAGTGCGAGCGCTACGTCCTCGGCCCTCCCCTGCTTGGCCGCAGCGGCGTCACCATCCAGGAGCAAACCCCAATTTTCGTGGAACTGCCACAGAACCCGGAAGTTGAGAAGGGGCACGAATCCGACGTTGGTTTTATTGGAGGTTTTGCCTTCGCCCTCGATCTTAACAGCCGCGTCCCTGATCTTGGCCGTTAAGCCGATGCCGGCCCACCATCTGCCCTTTCTGACGATATCATAGCGGTAGGTCAGGCGGTAGGAATTGAACTTGTAGACTCCCGTGAGCGCCGCGCCCGGGCTGAACGTCTCGTCGAAGAAATCGATCTCCCGGTCGACGCTCCCCGCCGCCCGGAGCCGGAAAGGCGCGACGAAGGCTGAGATCGTATGCCTGTTCTTCCACTGGACTCCCAGCCGGATACGGAAGAAATAAGCGGCCTCCGCCTTCAGATCCTCGGACAGCGAAAACAGAGTTCCCGTGTCTCTGGGTATCTGGACATCGTTGTAGCCCGGCAGGGCCGCCCCGTTCTCCAAATCTATGAACCACTGCCCGAAAGAAGGCTCCGCCGAAAGCAAGGCGAAGAGTGCAATCAACGCGAAGAAAACAGATATCTTTCTCATTCGTTCTCCTTTTGCCGTGTGCCGTTTCCAATTCCGCTTGGCCGTGCCTTTGACCGGCAACGGTTTCCCAGATTATAATAAAAATCAATTTGCGAAGGTAGGTGTTAGAATGAAAAACGCATTAAGCAAATCCGGGATCCTGATTATATTACTGGTCTGTGCCGCCGCGGTGACGCTGAGCGCCCAGGACAAAACCATCATCGATGAATGGACAACTGTCGGAATCCCTCCGGCGCCGAAGTTGAAAGAGGTAACGCTCGGGGCCCAGACCACGGCCTTCCTGATACTCGACATCCAGAAGCGAAGCTGCACGGCCGAAAACCGGCCCCGGTGCGCCTCGTCGATTCCGAAGGTTCAGGCTTTTTTAAAACTCTGCCGGGACAAGGGGGTTTTCGTCGCTTACAGCCTGACCGGCTCGGCCAAACCGGAAGACATCGTGCCTGAACTCGAGGCCCAGCCCGGCGAGCCCGTGGTCCGGTCGGGAGTGGATAAATTCTACAAAACCGAACTGGAGAAACTTCTGGCCGACAAGGGCATAAAAACCGTGGTCGTAGCCGGCACTTCCGCCCACGGGGCCGTCCTTTACACCGCCACCGGCGCTTCTCTCCGGGGCCTCAAAGTCGTCGTGCCCGTGGACGGCATGTCCGCAGACCAGGCCTTCCCCGAACAGTACACGGCCTGGCATCTTCTGAACAGTCCGGGGACACGGCGAAACACTACGCTCACCAGATTTTCCATGATCAGGTTTGAATAAACTACTCCGGCTCTGACTTTTTTCTTTTTCACTTGACGTGGCAGCGTGCATCATTCAATTACCTTCGCCTAACCATTAAGACCGGATGTCCGCCGAAAAAGCAATCCGTCAGGATATATGTTAGAATAGTCCGAAATGCGGCACTTCAGGTTCCGTCCGGCCGGAAAAAAGGGAATCGCTTTGCTGGCCTTTGCCGCCTGGCTTCTGCTCCTCATCTCATGGGTGATGTCCGTTTACGCCTATCCCCGTCTGCCAAAGGAAACGGTCGTCTGGTCGAGCCTCTTGAGCGGCCATAAACTCTGGGCAGCCAGATCGGTGGCCTTCTTCGCCTTCCCTGCCATCCAGACCCTCATTTTTCTGGGCCTCCTTATTGCGGCCAGAGCGACGTTTTTCAGAGCCGGGCCCGCCAATAATGCCGACGGCCAGTCTCGGGACGACCAAAAAAATAAGCTTCTGACAGATCTGAATAAAGAGGTTTTCTATCTCGGGCTGATCTTTTTCAATCTCATTTTTATTCATCTCCAGACGAGTTTGATCCTGGTGTCGCACGGATTGGCCAGGGGGATCAGCCGTTTTTATTTCATAATGATCCTCTTGGTGCTGGTCATGTTGATTCCATACTACCGGGTCCGCCGCCGGATGCTGAACTTATGACGGTTTGAAGCCGTCGCTTGTCCGGGAGATTTAGCGGTCTTCTTCCATCACCTCGAAGCCGATCAAAACGGCCAGGTCCTTGATTTGCCGCCTCAGATCGCCGAGGGTGGCGTTCCTGTGGATTCCGTACTCGTCGGGAGAGAAATGTTTTTGGACTTTTTCGGCCTCGACCTCGGCTATCAGTTTGGTGCGGCACATGATTGGGTCGAGATCTTTATAAAGAGAATGCCCGTCCACTACCTTACCCGTATGAATCCCAATTTTCTTGTGAAGGACATAGACCTTCCAGAAGGTGACCGGCTCGCCCGCCGGCCATTCCACTTGCAGGCCGGTCGAAGAACCCGGTTCTTGCGTGTCTCTCACAGGGCTCTCGGCATGAGTTCTTATGCTGTAGGGAATTCTTCGTTCGTCTCCATAAGGATTGATGGGGGCGCCGCAGTGAGTGAGGATATCGACCGAGTTTTCCATATCGATCATCAAATCGCCCAGCATGCTCGGCCTGCCCGTCAGGTAATAGCCCATGAGTTGGGTAACCAGGATATTTACGTAATTCTGACACACGGCCTGTATGCCCCTGGTCTTGAAGCCGCACTCAAGGGCCAATCCGGGCCAGAACATGTCTTCCACTTTTCCGCTGCCGGTAAGCGACCTCACGTGAGTCGATACCGCATTGCAGCCGTGCTTTTCCCTTAAGGCGTCGAAAGCCAAATAAGCTCTGGCTGTCTTTATTATTTCCGATCGGGCAGCCGTGACTTCCCTGGCTTCTCTAATCCATTTTTCCGCCGTTTTTTCGGCCTGTTTCTGATCCGCCTCCCGGTAGGCCCGGTAGAACTCTTCAGGCTCCAGGATCACTACCTCAATCCCCAGCGACTCTTTCAAAGCCCGCAAATACCTTTCATTGTAATCTTCCGGCATACGCTTGCTTAAATCTCCCTGATAATCCACCTCGGCAAGATATTTATGAGGGGCGATGGCAAGTATCCTGGATTTCTTGAGCCTTTTTACGGCTTGAATCAATTTGACTTTATACACCAGGTCTTTGAACATGGCTTCTCTTCTGGCCGGCGAACAAGCGCTCCTGCGGTCGAGCTGGGCAGTTAAAATCCTGCCATTTTCGTAGGCCCGGCCGCCGGCAAGTACGCTCTCTTCTTCTTTCCCCTTGATATAGAGTTTATAGGGAATGTTCATCCACTCAAATAGATTGTAAACGACTATGGTCGGCAAACCGGTAAAGGCTAATTCATACCGTCTGGTCGTCCCGATAATAATCAATCCGTCAATGTCTTCTCTTGCCTGAAGCTCGGCGTAAACCTGTTCGAGAGAGGTCCCCGGCACTGATATGTCCCTTACGACGAATTCTATTCCCTGGCATTCGGATTTGAGGTTCGCTAACAACTTTTCGTTGGTCACGAGATCTCGAGGCGCTTCTCCGGCTCCGCCATAGCCTTTGGAAAGAAACACGGTATACACTCTGGTATTGTCTTGCTCGGCGGACGGCTTCGAATAGCCGGCGTAAGCGAAATTGAGAACCACACAAAAGACGGCCACGGTTAAGCCAAGCTTTTTCATAGAGATTCCTCCTGTTCGGGATTCGAAGATCGCGAGCCCGATTCTTTCCGGTTAATATAACGCCCGTGAATCGGCGTTTTCAAGTCTGAGGAGATACGCTCGCCGGCTGCTTTCTTATTGACCGAAGTCATTTCTTATCTATATAATCGCCAAGGCATTCATTCAAAGGATGAAAGGAGGGATCGTGTCATGAGGTCGGCCAAAATCCCAACCATCGTGATAGGCTTTCTCTTTCTCGCCGCTTGCTCAGCGACTTATAAAACAAAACCTCAGATGCACTATTACCACGGCCAGACCACGCCCGAAGGATACATTTCAGTTCTAAGGGCCGACGCCGGAGAGATCGAATTCGAGATTCGGATTAAGTTCACGGAAACCCACCTCTACCACCTTATTCTCGAAGGTGACAATCCGGTCGCCGAGGGCTGGTTCCCGACTCTCCGGGGAGCCGGGCAGGTTTATCGAGTAGTCATGAAACCCAGTTCCGGCCTGGCTTTCGAACCTGGCAAGACCTACCGCCTGTGCATCGGCCAGCAGAATCCCGAGGCCGTCCAGATGACCTCGAACAACTACCTGTGTATGGTCGATTACGAGTTCGTCTTTTAGTCAAATCTTCGAAACCTGGGGGATGATCCGCTTGCGATTGTGGTCAGCAATCTCCTTCATGTAAACGAGCGCCTGGGCAGGGATAGGGACCTGAATCTCTTCCTTTAAAAAAGGCACGCCTTTCATGCGAACGATATTCATGTACAGACGAAACGGCTTTTCCTCACTCCTGGTCATAATCAGGTTGTCGGCGACAGACTCCATCCGGGCGATCTCGTCGACTTTCACGTTATTGCTGACGGAAAAGATGTAAGTCCGCTCTTTGTCGTCCCTGAGCAATGTCACCATTTTTTCGAGAAGAGCGTCGCCGTAGGTCGGGGAGAAAAGCACGAGGTTAACGGCTGAGCCGAAGACCAGAACGCCCGGGCCATCACCGGGAATCATGCCGTAGGCTTTTTCCAGGGTCGCGTCCAGAATATCCGGTTTGACCAGGTTGGCTCTTATGACGTTTCCCTCCGGCTCAGACATTCCGTCTAGAGTCACGTCCAGAGAGAGGAAGACGATTTGCCGGTTGTACTGTTTCAAATCGAGGCCGGTGACGGTTTTCAGGCTTTCATCCAGAAATTCTATGCTGGGATATTGCAAAGATAGAAAAACCGTACTGCCTCCGGCTTTCAACCAGCCGGTTACGAAATTATCGCCAATCAGAGGCTTGCCGCTGCCGCCGGCCCCGCTCAGGATGGTGGAAGTCCGGATAGGCAAGCCTTCCGGAAGCAACCTGTCCAACCAGTTTATCCCTATTTTGAGTGTCTGCATACCGTTTACCTCCACCTTTTCATTATACCCCTTTTGCCAATGTCAGGCGGCTGTGCTATTTTAGAATTTGGTCTTTGGAGAATGACTGCCGACTAAAATCACGATGAAGATGAAAATTCTGTTCCTCGTCCTCATTCTAATTTGTCTCCCGCCGGAAGCCCGCTCTCAGCAGAAACTGCCGCCAACCAAACCGAAACAGGACCAGGTCGCGTACGACGTCACCGTGACCGGTGTGACGATCGCCGTGACCGTCCAGGCGAAAAACGGGCGCTACATCAACGATCTCGAACAGAAAGACTTCACAATCTACGAAAACAGCGAAAAAAAGACCATCACCTACTTCCAGCACGATCAGAATGCCCCGCTGAGCCTGACGGTTTTGCTCGACGTTAGCGGCAGCATGGCTCTCGAGAACAAATTCGAAGAGTGCCGAGCCGCATTGCACATCCTGGTCGAAAGGCTTCTCTCCCCCAAAGACGAGGTGGCCCTTCTCGTCTTCGCCGACGGGCAGGTCGAAGTCGCCTCTCAGCACTCGGCCGACAAAACCGAATTCCTGAAAAAGCTCGACGGAGAAAGAGCTTACGGCAAGACGGCTCTCAACGACGCGGTCGCCGTTTCGCCCGAATTCGCCACGAGGGCCAAAAACGAGAAAAGGGCGTTACTCCTTATAACAGACGGCATCGAAAACGACAGTCAGGTTTCCGCTACTCAGGCTCTTCAGATCGCCCGCCGGGCCGACGTTCCGATTTACGTCATAGGCTACAAGATCCCGCTGGCCGAGGAGATACTGGCCAAGCATAAAAGGGCTTCAGGCCTGACTACGGGCGGCATAGTTGAAACTCTGAACCGGTTCGCCATAGCCACGGGCGGCAAGGCCTTCTTCGTGGACAACACTGAGAAACTCCTGGCCGCCGTCAGGGAAATCAAGACCGAGCAAAGCCATCAATACCTGATCGGCTATACCTCATACCGGGAAGACGACCGGTACAGAGGTATAAGGGTAGTCACTTCCAGAGGTAATTATAGGATCCGGACCAGGCTGGGCTATTAAAAAAATAATTATTGTTGACATGTGTAGGGTCAGATACATTAGTGACAGCTTAGGGTAAGATAGGTGTTGCTATGTACTTACAAGCTACAACGACCTATGGGTCCCTCATCCCAGGCTCAGAGTACATCCGGTCGCTGGTCC
>Ga0172362_10005668_pt1 | contig 10813 bp, 6 predicted proteins | sample LakKivs1_kivu2a2_FD_114534 | JGI IMG/M metagenome (GOLD analysis project Ga0172362, IMG submission 114534) | Sediment microbial communities from Lake Kivu, Rwanda - Sediment s1_kivu2a2 | ecosystem: Environmental > Aquatic > Freshwater > Lake > Sediment | place: Rwanda: Western Province, Lake...
ATCTTGAAAGAGTTTAATTAATAGATATTTATGAGAGAATCCAGGAATTTTTTAAGAATAAAGTTTTGCTTACTCGGATTTGAAATATATATTTGCAGACCTAAAAGGAGGTGCCATAGCTCAGATGGTAGAGCAATGGACTGAAAATCCATGTGTCCGTGGTTCGATTCCACGTGGCACCACATAAAACAGAGTGAGAGTGGGAGTGAGAGCGAGATTGAGAGCGAGCACTCTCACTCTGTTTTCTCACTCTCGCTCTCACTCTCACACTTAAGTAACTATTCTTCAAGATCAATAACTTGCAGGGATCTTATAATATCCGCGTAATCAGACATATGCGCGGCTTTTCCGGGACAAATTTCTAATATATTTAATTAAGTTTAATCCCGACGCGGACAAATTTTTTAGGTTTTTGGTCAGATTATTGTTTTGTTTTACTCATGTACGAGATTAGTTTTGATATCACCTCAGATGTCCACTCAGGTAGTTTTTAGTTGTATCTTTGACATCATGAAACTTGCATATATAGCAACGTATCCTCCACGGGAATGTGGCATTGGAACTTTTACCAGGAACCTCTACAATTCCATGGTATTGAATAATAAAGCAGCGAATGCCTCAATAGAAGGATTTGTTATTGCGCTGAACGATCATGAACAATCCTATAATTATCCCGAAGAAGTAAAACTGACTATCAGACAGGAGCATCAAAGAGATTATTTATCGGCGGTAAGGTTCATTAATTTGAGCGGCGCTGATCTTTGTATTCTGGAACATGAATTTGGTATATTTGGCGGACAAAATGGTGTATATATTCTTCCTTTGCTTCACAGGCTTGAAATTCCCCTGATCGTCACCCTTCACACAATAATCAAAACTCCCTCTTACAACGAAAAAGCTGTATTAACAGAGATATGCAAAATGGCCAATAAGATAGTTGTAATGAGCCATAAAGCCATTGAGTTTCTTACGACCATCTATAATGTAAATAAAGAGAAAATTGAATATATTGAACACGGAGTACCTGATATTCAGTTTAACAAGTCACAATCCAAAAAGGAATTCCATCTTGAAAATAAAAAAGTACTGCTGACTTTTGGTTTTATCAGCAGGAATAAAGGGATTGAGACTGTAATAAAAGCATTACCAAGAGTTATTGAAAAGCATCCTGATATTTTATATATGATACTGGGTAAGACTCATCCGAAAGTTCTTCGGTATTCCGGCGAAGAATACCGTATTTATCTTCAACATCTTGTAAAAAGCCTTAACCTGAACCGGCATGTTTTTTTCCTGAATGAGTTCATAAATCAAAAAGAATTGTTCAAATACTTATCTGCATCTGATATTTATGTTACTCCCTATCTGAATGAGGCCCAGATTACCAGTGGTACACTTTCTTATGCAATAGGTACCGGTTCAGCTGTTATTTCAACACCTTACTGGCATGCAACAGAATTACTGGCAGATGGAAGGGGAAGGCTTTTCAACTTTAATAATTCAAATGAGCTTTCAGATATTATAATTGAACTGCTCGATAATCCGGATGTACTGAAAATTCTCCGAAAAAATGCGTATGATTATGGTAAAACGATAAAATGGGATAAAACCGGAGAAAAATATGTTACAGTCGTTAAAAAAGTTCTGGCCGATAAACCGGAAGTATTTACAAAAAAAGAAACCATTCTTGACCCGCTTATTCTGCCTCCGTTTTCGCTTGTACATATTAAGCGTCTGACAGATGATACGGGGATCATTCAACATGCAAAATTTGGTATCCCAAACCTTAAAGAAGGCTACAGTCTGGATGATAATGCAAGAGCTTTGCTTATGGTACTCATGGCATACAGGCAAAAAAGAGATGAACTGGCCCTGGAATTATCTCCCATATACTTAAGCTATATCCACTACATGCAAAACAAAGACGGTACATTCAGGAATTTCCTGAGTTTTAACCGTAACTTTCTCGATAAGGTAGGTTCTGAGGATTCTTTCGGAAGGACTATCTGGGCACTCGGATATCTTCTTGCCAATGCACCTAATGACGCTTATTACCAGACCGGGAAATTAATTTTCTTTAATGCATCTCCAAACTTTGAAAAACTCCAGTCTATAAGGGGTATTGCCAATTCAATGGTAGGAATCAGTTATTATCTCAAAAGAAATCCCAATGATGATTCAATGACCGAAAGATTAAGAAACCTGGCCGGCAAGCTGATTAGACATTATGAAGAGAACAGCTCTCATGACTGGAAATGGTTTGAACCATTGCTGGCTTATGATAATGGGATATTGCCACTTGCTCTTTTACATTCGGCTGAAATACTTAAAGATCCTAATATAACTGAGATTGCTTTGGAAACCATGAACTTCTTATCAGAAAAAACGCTTAAAGATGGTTATTTATCGATTATTGGTAATGAAAAATGGCACAAAAAAGATGGTGAACGGTCCATGTTTGCCCAACAGCCGGTGGATGCCCTCGCAATGATCTTAATGTATCACCAGGCTTTTCGCCTGACCAGGGATAAAGAATATCTTCAAAAACTATTTGCCTGCTTCATGTGGTTCCTGGGCGAGAATGATCTAAGAATGAGTTTATTCGATTTTGAAACCAAAGGCTGCTGCGATGGTTTTGAAAATTATGGTGTAAATCGAAACCAGGGTGCCGAAAGTTCACTGGCTTATTTAATCTCACACCTGACGGTTCTGCTGGCATTTGAAGAATATGAAGTATAGACTTCAAGATGCCTCCGATTCAGTTGAGATGAAAAGAAACTATAAATCATGTTAATAAAAAGATATCCAAACAACCCGATCCTTACAAAAAATGATGTGCCTTATCCGGTTGCTACGGTACATAATGCAGGAGTTGTAAAATTTCATGACAGGTATATAATGATTTTCCGGTCTCATAAGCTTAACGGGAGAAGTATTTTGGGTAAAGCTGAAAGTAATGACGGATTTGTTTTTAAGGTTGATGAAGAACCTTTTATGGTCCCGGCTGCTGCCGGTGTATTTAAAGAATATGAGGAGTACGGAGTCGAAGATCCGCGGATTGTTTTTCTCGAAGGTGAATATCTTATGACTTACAGTGCTTATTCCAGGCATGGCGTGCGTGTTGGTCTTGCAAAAACCAATGATTTTAAATCTATTGAACGATTTTCTCTCATCACCGGGGCCGATTACCGAAATGTTGTCATCTTTCCTGAAAAATTTAACGGCTTATACGCACGGCTCGACCGTCCTCATTCAGAAATATCACCCTGGTCAATCTGGATTTCCTATTCTCCAGACCTGAGGTATTGGGGCGAATCAAAACTGATCATGAAGCCCGTTAAGTATCACTGGGATGAAATGAAGATAGGCCCGGGAGCACCTCCGGTTAAAACAACCCGTGGCTGGTTAAGCATTTATCACGGCGTATTCCCCACTATGGACGGATGTATTTACAGGTTGGGTGTTGCATTGCATGATCTTAAAGATCCTTCAGTGATAATTGCTGTCGGCGATGAATGGATTTTACAGCCGGAAGAAGTCTATGAAATAACCGGTTATGTGCATAATGTTGTGTTTACATGCGGAGCTGTTCCTGAAGAAGATGGCAGCATTAAGATCTATTGGGGCGGTGCCGATAAAGTGATCTGTGTGGGCACAGCCAATATAGAATCTCTCGTTGATCATTGTCTGAAAAATTCAAGAAATGCATTATAGATATCAGTTGAAACTAAAATAAAAGACTGTTAACCTGATCAATTCGTAAGCTTAAATATGAAGATTGCCATATTATCACCTGTTGCATGGAGAACTCCTCCCCGAAAGTATGGACCTTGGGAACAGGTTGCTTCAAATATTACCGAGGGCCTGGTTGAATACGGAATTGATGTGACTTTATTTGCAACAGGAGATTCAATAACAAAAGGCAAACTGGAATATATATGTGAGCGGCCTTATATGGAAGATACCGAACTTGATCCCAAAGTCTGGGAGTGCCTTCATATAAGCCATTTGATGGAACAGGCAGATAAATTCGATCTGATTCATAATAATTTTGATTTTCTCCCGCTGACTTATTCGCATCTGGTCAGAACACCTATGGTGTCTACTATTCACGGGTTTTCTTCGCCAAAAATTCTTTCAGTTTATAAAAAGTATAACTGTACCAGCTACTACGTCTCTATCAGTAATTCTGACCGGAGTACTGAACTTGATTATATCGCTACTGTTTACAATGGTATTAATACTGACGAATTTACATTTCATTCTGAACCAAAAGATTATCTGCTGTTTTTCGGAAGGATTCATCCCGAGAAGGGCACTTATGAATCCATTCAGATAGCAAAACAATCGGGAAAGAAGCTGATAATTTCCGGTTTAATTCAGCATCAGGAATATTTTGACAGTAAAATTAAGCCATTTATTAACGATGATGACATTGTATATGCTGGTAATTCTGATCCGAAGGAAAGGGATAAGTTACTTGGAGAAGCTTTAGCACTTTTGCATCCGATTAGTTTTAAAGAACCTTTTGGTTTAAGCGTTGCAGAATCAATGCTTTGCGGAACTCCGGTTATCGCATTTAACAAGGGCGCCATGCCGGAATTAATCCATAACGGGGAAACCGGATTTCTGGTTAATAGTATTGACGAAGCAGTGCACTCAGTAAATAATATTACATCTATTGATAGAAAATATTGCAGGGAATATGCTGCCTCAAAGTTCAGTCGTCAAAAAATGGTTGAAGGATATCTGGAGGTTTACAGGAAGATTCTGGAAATGAAATAGCAGCCTCTGAATCAAACCAATACTCCTGCGATTATCTTGAGTTTTTCAGTTCTGCCAGTAGTTCCGATAAATTGACAGAAGCGTAAGTAGATGCGCAGTCTGACATTCCATAAGGAACAATCAGGTTACCATTGTGGATAACAGAACCGCAAGAGTATACAACATTTGGTACATAACCTTCCCTCTCTTCTTCATTGGGAGCCAGCAAAGGTGTCCTGAGCCTTCCAATCTCTTTTTCAGGATCATCAAGCTCATATAATGATGCACCTAATACGTATTCCCTCATGGGCCCTACTCCGTGTGTAATAACAAGCCATCCTTCTTTTGTCTCGATTGGAGAGCCGCAATTTCCAATCTGTATCAGCTCCCAGTGAAATTTTGGTGCCTGAATAAGCTTTGCTTCGCGCCAGATATTTATTTTATCTGAATAGGCGATATAATTATTAACTCCATCTATCCTGCACAACATAGCATATTTACCTTTAATCTTTCTGGGGAACAGTGCCATACCTTTATTCCGTGCAATTTCACCATGAATGGGCAAAGCCTTGAAATGGTAAAAATTTTTGGTCTCAAGCAACTTTGGTAATATGGTCATGCCATCATAAGCAGTATAGGTAGCATAATTAGTTACTTCACCGTCATTATCTGTGAATCTTACAAAACGTGCATCTTCGATACCATTTTTTTCAGTCTCGGAGATAGGGAAAATGACTCTCTCAGAAATTGCCGAATCAAGTGAAAAATCAAGCTCATAATGAGATTTCGCCAGCCACATCATTTGATTAATTATAGACTCTTTATTTGCTGTAAGATCATGTGTTTTCCTGGTCTCTTCTATAGCTCTTTTCAATTCGCCGTAAGTAAAACTGTCGCCCAGTTTTTCCAATACAAAGACGGGACTGATCTTGTTGTCGAAATCCCTCATTTCATCCAGTTTCTTTATAAAAGATTTTTTATTATAAATATGCCTTTTTATGCGCTCTGCTTCTGCCAGCATTTTGCCGACAGGCTCAATAATCAGATCAGAATTCTTATCAATAATTGCCGAACGAAAAACAATGGATGAAATATGCCCCTCGCCGGTTGCCCTGAAACTAAAAATCACTCTTTTTTCATCCGGACCTAATTCCGACTGATCGGGATCTTCTACAACAGAAGGATTAAAAAAAGCTGCCGATTCAATGGAATATTCCATCGTGAAATATGAACCTATAAACGCTTTCCGCGATTTATTATTATTGTTCTGCTTTATTTTCAGCTCTTTAAACAGATTATCCAGTTTATTAAAATGACTTTCAAATATTAATGAAATATTCCTGTGACGTCTGGAATAACCTCTCAGCACCTGGCTTAATGCAATATTTACCTCATTATCAGACATAGCCATCACATGACGAATTATATCTTTACTTCTTTCATCGGAAGTATAAAGGAAACGGGCAATTACCCTGCTGGGATCAGGGAAGAACTTACTGACCTTTCTGGTAACTGTAACTTGCATAGTCCAAAATTTATGATTTACAATCAGGCTACAAATATAATATATAGACCAGGAAAAAATCAGGAAATTTACCGCCAAATGATTTTTTTATTAACCAGATAATCAATAAGATATATTTATATCATGTTAAAGCCGGTCGCCGGTCACAGCTGGCCGGCTTACCAACGTATTAAAATGAGTATTAAAATACATATTAAAAGACGTTGGATAATAGTACAGTTGTGATAAAGGCGCAGGGTATTCGGAGTCAGTCAGATTCCATGCATGAGTTGATGATTCTGTGAGATTATTTACTCTCTTTATACTCATTCAGTAGGGATTGAAAGATCTCCTTTACAGAAGAAATTTTAGTTGCCCTGAACGCATTGCTCCCTGCAAATGCAAATCCACTTTCAAAATTCCCCTTAAGCGCGTTTATAAGTGCGATTATAATGCAGTAAGGACTTTTACTGATATCACAGGTCCGGATGCATTTAAACGGACATTTTTTAGGTTGCTTTTTGCCTTCCTTAACTTTCCGTATAAAACTTGAAAGGATTGCCCGGCCGGGCATTCCCACAGGACTCTTTATTATTTCAATTTCCTTTTCGTCAGCATCAATGTATGCCTGTTTAAACGCTTCCGAGGCATCACACTCGTATGTTGTCACGAATCTTGTTCCCATCTGGACACCGGATGCTCCCAGCTTCATGATGTTATTAATGTCCCCGCCTGTATAAATACCTCCTGCTGCAATAAGCGGTATCTGTCTGTTATATTTATCCTCATAGGTTTTCAGCTCATTTACTATTTCCGGAACAAGCTTTTCAAGGCAGTAATTGTTGTCTCCGATCTGCTCCTCTTTAAAGCCCAGATGCCCGCCTGCTTTAGGCCCTTCAACAATTACAGCATCAGGCAGATAATCATAGTTGGCTTTCCATTTTTCACAGATTATCCTCGTTGCCCTGGCTGATGAGACGATAGGCACAAGTTTTGTACTACTGTCTTTCTTTAAAAAAGATGGTAAATCAAGAGGAAGGCCGGCGCCTGCAATAATAATATCTGCCTTTTCAGAGATCGAAGTCTTTACCATATCAATAAAATTTGTCATGGCAACCATTATATTAACACCGATAATCCCGAGGGTTTTCTCCCTGGCTTTACGTATCTCCTCCTTAAGTCCGTGAATACTGGCTTCAAGAAAGTTTTCTGAAAACTCCCGGTAAAGCAGCCCTAATCCTGCACTTGATATAACACCCACGCCTCCTTCATTAGCTACTGCTGCTGCGAGGCCGGAAAGAGAAATCCCAACACCCATTCCGCCCTGTATTACCGGAATTGTTATTGAAAGATTCCCGATTTTTAATGCCTTCATTAATACATTTTTACAATTTAATACTCAAATCATTTTAGCAAATATACATTTAAAGGCAGGATATCAGTTGTAATTAAACGTCCTCTGTGTCTCTTTCAGCCTTCTTTTTCCGTTTCTTCTGTCGGACCATCTTTCAGATTTTCTTCCGGGATATTCATTTTTTGTACGATTACTGGTTTTTTCCTGTGCAAGCTCAAGGGTAAATCGTCTGCCCATAAAGGTTGTATTTTTCAAGGCTCCGATAAGAACATCAGTATAACCGGTTTCGACTTCGAAAAATGAGAAGGTCTTCAGAAGATCAATCTTTCCTATTGGAATCTTCTTCCCTTTGATGTTAGTATTAATAAGATCAATAAGTTGTTCCGGGTAAAAGCCGTCAGACTTTCCGAGATTTATAAAGAGTCGTGAATAATTCGCCGGGGATTGTTCAAAATGACCTTTTCTTCCCTGTCTGCCGGACTTATTATCTTTTTCGGACACCGGATCAATATATTCTTCACCATGACGGTAATCATCAAGAAACCTGTCAAATTCGAGTGCAACAATCCTCTTTAAAAGCTCCTCCCTGTCCAATTTTTCGAGTTTTTGCTTTATTTCAGGCAAAAATTTCTCAATCTCCCGGTGATCGGTTGATACCCTCTCAAGTTTACCGACCCAGTTGAAAAGCTGTTTCCCGCAAATCTCACTTCCAGTCGGGACCGGAAGGGATTTGAATGATCTCTTCAACAATCTTTCAATCTTATGAAGGTTATTCTTTTCCTTCAGATGAACCAGCGAAATTGAAATACCTGTTTTGCCTGCTCTCCCTGCGCGTCCAGACCTGTGTGTATATACTTCTGTATCGTCAGGCAGACTGAAATTAATTACATGTGTCAGATCGTCCACATCCAGTCCACGTGCTGCAACATCAGTTGCAACAAGCATCTGAAGACTTTTCTGCCTGAATTTCTGCATTACAGCATCGCGCTGAGCCTGTGACAGATCGCCATGCAGAGCATCAGCATTATAACCGTCATCTATCAGTTTTGATGCTATATCCCGGGTCTCTTTTCTGGTTCTGCAAAAAACAATACCGTAAATATCAGGTTCAAAATCAGCTATACGTTTGAGCACTTTATATTTGTCTTTTGCATGGATCAGATAATAACCATGGCTTACATTGTCAGCAGATGAGTTTTTTGTTCCAATGGTAATCTCTTCCGGATGATTCATGTATTTTCTGGCAATAGATCCAATTGCAGGCGACATAGTAGCCGAGAACAGAAGTGTCCTTCTTCCATCGGGTACCTCTTCAAGAATTTCATTAATACTGTCAATAAAACCCATATTCAGCATTTCATCAGCTTCGTCGAGGATAACTGTATTTACATCATATAGCTTTACTGCTCCCCTTCCTATCAGGTCAATTAACCTGCCTGGTGTCGCGACTATGATATGTACTCCTTTTTTTAATACTCTTATCTGATTTTCAATACTTGCGCCTCCGTATACCGCGAGAATCTTTAAATTACCTGTATATCTGGAATAGTCAGTAAGGTCCTCAGAGATCTGAATGCATAATTCACGTGTAGGACAAAGTATAAGTGACTGTGTATCTCTTATCCGCGTATCTGTTGCCAGAACCAGAGGCAGTCCGAAAGCTGCTGTTTTTCCGGTTCCGGTCTGTGCAAGGGCAATAATATCATTCTCGTCACCCAGCATCAGCGGAATTACTCTTTCCTGTACGGGCATGGGTTGTTCAAATCCAAGTTCCTGAATTGCCTTCAGAATGCCGGGAGTAAATCCCATTTCTTCAAATTTTATCATAAATAAATTATAGTGTGGCTCCGGGTGCGATTGACTTATATCCCGGCTGAAATGAACTCAAATACAGACTGGATCAAATACGTGACAACGCTACGTGGAAATCACTTTGTTAATAAGCTTGCAAAGCTAATCAAATAATTCTGATAATGAAATAATTATCTTCCGGGACAGGCAATGACCATTTCCTGACTAAATAAACAGACTATCACATGCCGGAGTTAAATACTTGTTATTCAGCAATGTATGTAAATTGTAATTTGATCGGCGAAATATGGCAGGGAATCAGAGCTTTTTCACAATAATTACCTAAATTCCAGCAATTTAATTTCTTCTAATAACCGGTTAAATGGGAAACGGCAGACAGACTGTTAAGGAAACCTATTTCTATATTGCAATTACAGGTATATTCATGCTGCTCATCTGCCATTCATGGCTCTCTTGCGGGATGTTCATGGATGGAACAATATATGCAACTCTTTCAAGGAATATGGCTTTTGGTTCAGGCACATTCTGGCAGCCGCATTTTTCTGATACGCTTTTCCCGGTTTTTGTCGAACACCCGCCACTGGCTTTCGGGATTGAAGCTATTTTCTTCAGGATCTTCGGAGACAGCAGGTTCGTCGAACGGTTTTATTCTCTCCTGACTGCATTTATAACCGGGATGATAATTGTTTCAATCTGGAAAAATACTCTGAAAAAATCGTCAACAGGGTGGCTGCCGTTATTATTCTGGATCACAATGGAAACAGTTGCCTGGGCTTCTGTAAACCATATGCTTGAGAATACACTTGTTATCTTTATATGTTTGTCGGTTCTGTTTTACATAAAAAGCCTGCGGTACAACAGGATATTGTTCCTTATCCTGGCCGGATTTATGCTCGCCCTCGGTTTTCTGACCAAGGGCTTTGTTACATTTACCCCGCTTGCTTTTCCATTCTTTGTCTGGTTATTCCTGCGAAAAGCAAGGTTTTCTTCAATGGTTTTCGACTCTGTTGTTCTGTTGATCTCGGCGGTTTTTCCATTGATACTGCTGTATCTGTTTACAGGGGCACGTGAGCTTTTACCGGAATATATTGATATGGCATTGTTTAAAATATCAGAGGGGGTAACTGCAAATTCGCGCTTCTATATCATTTACAGGCTTGTAATGGAATTACTCCCGTCAATCGGAATAATACTGGCATTGATGCTTTACCAGTGGAAATATAAACTCTCTTTTGATAAATCCGGCCTGCGGCCCTCTGCAGCATTTTTCTCTCTCGGACTGGCAGGAGTGCTTCCAATTCTGACCACAATGGATCAGAGCGCTTACTTTATTCTTTTAAGTCTTCCGTTTTTTGCAATATCGCTGGGTCTTGCAGTGA
>Ga0172362_10005669_pt1 | contig 10813 bp, 14 predicted proteins | sample LakKivs1_kivu2a2_FD_114534 | JGI IMG/M metagenome (GOLD analysis project Ga0172362, IMG submission 114534) | Sediment microbial communities from Lake Kivu, Rwanda - Sediment s1_kivu2a2 | ecosystem: Environmental > Aquatic > Freshwater > Lake > Sediment | place: Rwanda: Western Province, Lake...
ACACCACCTGGCTACTCATCAGATTCTCCGGAACCGAGCCAGTACTTCGCCTCTATGCCGAAAGCAATACCCTGGCTCGGGTGGGAAAGTTACTTGAGCTGGGTAAGGAATTAGCCGGAGTTTGAGAGTTAGGGGAATTGAGCCAAGGGGGTGAGGTTGATGAATAATCCTGACTTAGACGACCCTCAAGTCTATAAGCAATACGACCCAGAAGGCATGCTAACCCAGCTCCACAAAATGCCCAAACTTTGCCAGCAAGCCTGGCAAAGGGCTATGCATTTCGACCTGCCTCAGGACTACTCCAAGGTTAGTAGAGTGGTCGTCCTGGGTATGGGTGGCTCAGCCATCGGCGGTGATTTGGTAAGTAACTTAGTGGCATCGGAGGCTAAGCTACCTATCCTTGTCCATCGTGACTATAATTTGCCCGCCTTCATCGATAGTCAGACTTTAGTCATTGCTTCCAGCTACTCAGGGATGACTGAGGAAACCCTGTCCTCTTTTGAGCAAGCACTGGAGACAGATTCAAAGAAGCTGGTGATTACCACTGGCGGTAAGCTGAAAGTTATGGCTGAAGAAGGAAAAGTTCCTGTCTTTAGCTTTGATTATAGGTCTCAACCTCGTGCTGCCGTACCATTCAGCTTCCTGCCCATCCTTGGTTTTCTGCAAAGGCTTGGTTTCATCAACGATAAGTCGGCAGATGTGGCAGAGACGGTTGAGGTTTTACAGGAGCTATCCCAGAGAATAAATGAGGGTGTGTCGCTGTCCCAAAACCCGGCTAAACAGCTAGCAAATAAGTTACGCCGTCATCTACCGATAATATATGGCGCTGACATACTGTCTGAGGTGGCGCACCGTTGGAAAACACAGCTTAATGAGAATAGTAAAGCCTGGGCTTTCTATGAGGTCTTCCCCGAACTCAACCATAACGCTGTAGTCGGCTACCAATTTCCCCCGGAGCTAGCCAGTAAAATAGTGGTAGTCCTGCTTCAGTCAGCTCATCTACCCAAGCGCATCCAACTTCGCTACCAGCTAACCTGCCACCTCCTAAGACAAGCTAAAGTGAGCTACCAAATTGTGGATGGCGAAGGTACCAGCCCCTTGAGCCAGATGATGAGCCTAGTGCTATTCGGCGACTACACCAGCTACTATCTAGCAATTCTATATAAGATTGACCCCTCGCCAGTAAAAGCCATAGATTACTTGAAGGAGCAGTTAAAAGATTCCAAATGGTAAGCTTATAGCTTACCATTTGGACGGAATTGACGGTGTAATCTCTCTTAAGTATAATTCACATAAGTAAGGAGGTGAGACATGGCTGGAGGTTATATGGGGAAGATTCTGTTTGTGGATCTTTCCAAGGGTAAGCTAAAGGACGAGGCACTTGATGAAAAGCTTTGCCGCGATTTCATTGGGGGCTATGGTATAGGCTCCCGAATTATCTATAGTCGGCAAAAAGGTGGGGTTGACTCCTTGGGTCCAGAGAACATCCTTGGGCTTGTTACCGGCCCCCTTACGGGTACCCCGGCTCCTTTCGGTACAAGATACATAGCAGTTGGCAAATCACCTCTTACCGGTGGCTGGGGAGACGCCAACTCGGGGGGGGATTTCGGCCCTCACCTGAAGTTCGCCGGCTACGATGCTGTTTTTTTTAATGGGATAGCCGACAAACCAGTTTATCTCTTTATTGACAATAGGAAAGCTGAAGTAATAGAAGCTAGTCACCTATGGGGAAAGGATACGTATGAAACCGAAGATATGCTGCGGGCTGAACATGGCCGGCAAACCTATGTCTCCTGTATTGGTCAATCTGCAGAGAAGCTTTCGCTCATCTCATGCATCATCACCAAGAGAGGAGCAGCAGCTGGGCGCTCCGGTTTAGGAGCAGTAATGGGCTCCAAAAGGCTCAAGGCGGTAGCAGTAAAGGGTGACCAGAAGGTTCCCCTTGCCGATAGTGAGGCTGCCAATAAGTTAAGGAGAGAGCATATTGCTGAGTTGAGGGCAGCGGGTTGGCCAATGCGTAAGTATGGCACCACCGGAGGAACTCACCTATCGGCCCATAGCGGTGATACACCAGTCAAGAACTGGGGTGGTGTTGGTGTTGTCGATTTTCCTGACCCCTCCGGGCTCAGTGGCGATGCGACAATAGCCAACCAGGAAAGAGATGAAACCTGCTGGCGCTGTCCCCTCGCCTGTGAAGGAATACTAAAGGAAGGGAGTGGAGAGTATAAGTATGTAGCGGGCATTCGTAGACCCGAGTATGAAACGCAGGGTGCCTTCGGGACGATGTGTCTCAATAACAACACTGAGTCAATAGCCATGGTAAATGACATCTGCAACCGCTATAGCTTGGATACTATCTCGGCTGGCTGTGCTATCGCTTTTGCCATTGAGTGTTACGAGAATAGGCTCATTACCAAAAAGGACACCGATGGTATTGAGCTTACCTGGGGCAATCATAAAGCCATCGTGGCTATGACTGAGAAAATGGCGAAGAGGGAAGGCTTTGGTGACATCATCGCTGATGGGGTCAAGGTGGCCGCGGAGAAAATTGGTAAAGGTGCTGAGCAGTATGCTGTGCATATTGGAGGTCAAGAGCTGGGAATGCACGACCCGAAGCTCCCTTACAGCAAGCGTTCAGATACATCCTCGGCTGCCCGTTACCAGATGGATGCCACCCCTGGCCGCCATACCCAGGGTTTTGGGCCTAGTGGTTTCCGAGGTCATGTCATTAATGCAAGCGGACTTTGCTTCTTTGGTAATCCCAGCAAATATATAGTGGAACTCATGAGCGCAGTAACCGGCTGGGATCGCTCCATGGATGAACTGCTCAAAGCAGGCGAGAGAATTGCCAATATGAGACACGCCTTTAACCTCCGCGAAGGTATAAATCCCTTGGAGTGGCCGGTACACCCTAGGATAATTGGCAGGCCTCCCCAGAAGGAGGGTCCACTCACTGGCGTGACGGCTGACATTGAAGCTCAAGTATACTGGAACCTCGGCGCCTTGGACTGGGACAGGTTTACCACTAAGCCGAGTAAGAAGAAGCTGCTGGAACTGGGGCTGGAGGATGTGGCTAAAGACCTGTGGCCCGAGGCAAATCCCTAAAAAGTAGTAAGGTAGAGCAGAGGCAGAGGTCATTAAGTTATGAACAGGTATATTGTGCAGATGTTCGGTCTGCCTCGTGAGGCAACTGAACTGCGAGAGGTAGAAGTTGAGCTAGAGGACGGGGCAAGTCTAGGCGATGTTATTGCTGCGCTCAGGCATGAAATACCGGCACTAGAGGGACATGTTATTCATGCCGGAGAAAACCGGCTGATGGAGCATTGCGCATTCAACATCAACGGGCGTTTCTACTCTGAGGATGGGGAGGTGCAGATTCGAGACGGGGACCGCATTCTGTTGCTTACCCTCGCTACTGGGGGATGATGTTCATGAGGAGAGGGTCTCTGAGGGAAAGAAGCAGATACCAAAGCACCGATTACTCTGAGATGGCTTTGCTCTTCTAACAAAAACCTGTCTAGCCCCGAAGGTTGGTTGCTCTCTAGCGCTTGGTGTATTGGGGTGATTTACGGGCTCGCTTGAGGCCAGCCTTCTTTCTCTCTTTGGCTCGGGAATCCCGGGTAAGCAATCCGTTCTGGCGTAGTACGGGCTTAAGGCTTTCATCAACCCTTACCAGTGCCCGGGCAATGCCGTGAGAGATGGCACTGCTCTGTCCTGATACGCCACCTCCAGCTACTTTAACCACAGCGCTATACTTACTAACACCATCGGTAACTAGAAGAGGTTGCATTATTGTTTGGCGGTGCTCAAGACGAGGATATAGCTCTTCATAGGGTGTGCCATTTACGATGATAGCGCCATTACCTGGTAACAGCCTTACTTGAGCCACAGCTGTCTTGCGTCTACCCGTCCCATGGAAGTAAGTTGACTTTTCCACTTGAACCCTAATCCTTCTCGGTTTTTATTGGCTTACCTTCTACTTCACCCCTAGGTTTGGACTGAGGTGGGTGAGGATAAGAATCGCCAACATAAACCCTGAGTTTTTTTAACATACTAGCACCAAGGCGATTATGAGGCAACATGCCCTTGATAGCATACTCAATTACCCGTGTGGGATTAGTCTGCATCATCTTCTCTAAACTAGTACTTTTAAGTCCGCCGGGATACCCCGAGTGCCTATAGTAGAGCTTCTGCTTGGCTTTATTACCAGTAACACGAACCTTATCAGCATTGATAATAACCACAAAATCACCTGCGTCCAGATTACGGCTGAATATTGGTTTGTGCTTGCCCAAAAGTAAGCTAGCTGCCTGAGTGGCTACTTTACCCAAAATTTTGTCTGAGGCATCAATGACATGCCGCTCTCGCTTAATATCAGACACCTTAGTGCTATAAGTCTTCATTATATTTCTTCCTTAAAGGGGTGGGGATAATTTACCTGCATAAGGCACAGCCCACGCGCCGGAACATTTGGTCCAACCAGACTAGGTTTCTTTGTCTCAATCATACTATAGAACTCATCAACCTTCATCCTACCCAGGCCAACTCTGATTAGTGTACCTACGGTATTGCGCACCTGATGGGGTAAGAAAGAGTTAGCTACTATATTAAAAACAACCATTTCCCCATCTTTCTCTATTTCGGCCTGATATACCCTTCGCACTGTGTTCTTTGTCCCCGTTTCTATAGAGCTGGCAAATGAGATAAAGTCATGCTCACCAATGAGAGCCTGACACGCCTGATTCATAGCTTCAATATCCAGATGTCCACCCACCCGGTAAGAAAAACTGTCTCTAATGGGAGACCGGGTTAAACTATTTAATACATAGTAGTTATATCCCCGGCTGATAGCATCACGCCTAACATTAAAAGAACTATCTACTCTATATGCTGCTTTAATCGCAATGTCCCTCGGTAAATAGTGGTTTAGCCCGTTAACAAATGTCTGTGGGGGAAGAGGTGATTTAGTCCTGAAACTAACCACCTGTCCCTTAGCATGCACCCCAGCATCAGTTCGGCTAGCTGCCATTACCCGTGTCCTCTCTCCAATAAGTTCCCGTAGCGCTTTTTCTATCTCTTCCTGAATGGTAGGCAAAGTAGCCTGTAATTGGAAACCGTAGTAGCGTGTACCATCATATTCCACAATTAATACCATCTTGGTGGTCAAGCTGATAGCCTTCCCCCTACTTTACCAACTCAAGCTGAACCATAGCTGCTCCATCACCCAACCTGGGTCCTAGTTTAGTGATACGAGTATAACCACCGGGGCGCTCAGCGTACCTTGGGGCGAGCTCGGTAAATACCTTCTCGACCACCTTTTTATCTATGATAAATGACAATGCCTGGCGACGGGCCTGAAGTTCACCCTTCTTACCCAATGTAATCATCTTCTCAGCCAGGCCACGCACTTCTTTAGCTTTGGCCTCAGTAGTAGTAATTTTCTCATAGCCCAAAAGGTCAGTCACCAAGTTACGATACATCGCTCTCCGGTGGCTTGTATCCCTGCCCAATTTTCTACCAGCTATGTTATGTCTCATGTTACTCCTGCTTTAGAAAACGACCCAGTAAGACTTTCGTAATTATCATTCTACTGAGGAGTCTCTTCTTCTACCTCTTCTTTAACCTGCGGGGTAAGAGAGAGCCCCAATGCGTTGAGGCGCTCCTCTAACTCCTGTTTAGACTTCTGACCAAAATTCCGCAGTGAGAGCAACTCTTGCTCGCCTCTGCTTATGATCTCCCCTACGGTAGAGATGCCACCGCGTCTTAAGCAATTCATGGTACGCACTGATAAATCCAGTTGTTCCACAGGTATATTATATTTTTCATCAGGGATAGACAAGCGGACAAGCTGCTTCTCCACCTCTACCTGGGAAACAGCAACATAATTGGCAAATGGGGAGAGTTGCTTTATTAAAATGTCTGCGCTTTGACTGACGGCATCTACAGGTGATATAGTCCCATCTGTCCATACCTCCAGACATAACCGCTCACGGCTGGTCTCCCGTCCAACATGAACTGGCTCAACAGTGAAATTAACCTTGCGTATTGGCGTAAAGATAGCATCCACCGGCATTGTGCCTACCGGCAGACTATCACTGGATTCAGCCTCCCTGTAGCCCTCAGCCAATTCTACGTCTAGCTCGACATAAAGTCTGGCTTCAGGCGAATCTAAGGTGGCCAGATAAAGCTCAGGGTTAGCAATTTCAAAATCAGTTGAAGGTTTAATATCAGCAGCACAAACCTGCCCCTTGCCAGCTACCTCCAGTGTTAACTTGCCGGGACGGCCGGAAATAGGTTTTAACCTCAACTCTTTAACATTGAGCAGAAACTCTACGGTATCTTCTTTTACATTAGGGATAGGGGAAAATTCGTGCTGAATTCCCTCAATCTTAACCCGAGTCACGGCTGCTCCAGGAAGATGACCAAGCAGCACTCGCCGCAGGGCATTACCCAAGGTAATGCCGATGCCTTTCTCCAAAGGCTCAGCTAAAAATCGCCCAAAGTTATCTCCACTTTCAACGCACTCAATCTTAGGTATTGCTAGCTGAGACAAAGAGCTACCTCCTTATCAAATAACCTATCGTGAGTAGTATTCGACTATAGTTTTCCCATCAAATTTAGCATCAATGTCATCAGGGGTTGGCAAAGCTAGAACCTGACCAACAAGGTTCTGTCTATCCAGGCTTAACCAGCTCAAAACAGATTTACTCTCAATGCTCTGGAGCAGTTGTTTATGATACTCGGTTTTGGTACTTCCCTCCCGCCAGCTAATGGTGTCACCTTCTGCGACCAGACAAGAGGGTATATTTACCTTGCGCCCGTTGAGCATAATATGCCCGTGCTGAACTAACTGACGGGCTTGAGAGCGTGAGTCAGCGAAGCCCAGACGGTATACTACGTTATCTAACCGCCTCTCCAGCAGCACTAGTAGATTTTCCCCAGTGATACCTGGCTGTCTCTCTGCTTGGGCGAAAAGCTGCCTAAACTGTCTCTCCAGAACTCCATAGGTGTTGCGGGCTTTTTGCTTCTCCCCTAATTGAAGGCCACGGTCAGAGACCCGGCGACGTCGGTGCAATGCCTGTTGCCCCGGAGGTTTACTCCGTCTATCCATGGCACATTTAGGAGTAAAACACCTACTGCCTTTAAGCATTAACTTCTCGCCGCTACGGCGACATAACCGACAAACGGCTGATGTATATCTTCCCATTTCTTTATCCTCTATATCCGCCTTCTTTTAGGCGGGCGACAACCGTTATGCGGGATAGGGGTCACATCTCTGATACCGGTAACATAGAGCCCTGCGCCTTGGAGGGAACGGATAGCCGCCTCGCGCCCACTGCCCGGGCCCTTAACATAAACCTCTATCTGGCGTAAGCCATGCTCCATGGCCTTTCGTGCTGCCTCTCGAGCTGCTAGCTGAGCAGCATAGGGGGTGCCTTTGCGTGAACCCTTAAACCCAACTGTGCCTGAACTTCCCCAAGCAATAACATTCCCCTCAGGGTCGGTAAGAGTGATTATGGTATTATTAAAAGTAGCTTGGATGTAGGCTCTCCCTGCCGGGATAGACTTACGCTCTCGCTTTCTTGTTCTGGCTTGCCTCTTTGGCATTCTGTTCTCCTTTAGATTTATATGCGCTTAAATTATGTCTTGGCCATACCGCGTTTCTGTCCTCTGCCCGCTACCGTTTGGCGAGGCCCACGCTTGGTACGAGCATTAGTTCGTGTTCGTTGTCCCCTGACCGGCAAGTTATGACGATGTCTAATACCCCGGTAGCTGCCAATATCAATGAGACGCCTGATGTTAAGGTTAACCTCTTTTCTAAGCTCTCCTTCAACCTTATACTCGTGGTCAATAACCTCCCGGAGACGGTTAACCTCTTCTTCGCTAAGGCTATCCGCCTTAGTATCAGGATTAATACCAGTCTGAGCTAGAATTCTCTGGCTCAGGGTAGAACCAATACCATAGATGTATTGGAGTGAAACCAAAATTTGCTTATTTCTGGGTATATCTACCCCAGCTATACGTGGCATTAGACTCCCTCCTCGTCGGCAGAAAAATTAACCCTGCCTCTGCTTATGCCTCGGGTTAGAACAGATAATCCTGACTACCCCTCGCCGTCTCACCGCATTGCATTTTTCACATCTAACCTTAACTGAAGCCTTAACTTTCATGATAAATCCTCTTTAATTATCTCTTTATATTATCTAATCAACGCCGTTAAGTAAACCGATAAGTAATTCTACCTCGGCTCAGGTCATAAGGAGAAAGCTCTATTAATACCCGGTCACCGAGTAAGACTCTAATATAATGCTTTCTTATCTTACCCGAAATGTGAGCTAGTACTCTATGCCCGTTAGGCAACTCAACGCGGAACATAGCATTGGGCAAAGACTCCACTACTGTCCCCTCAACCTCAATGGCTTCTTTCTTAGTCATAGCCCCCTTTGTCTATGCAATATAGTAAGCACCTCTGGTTCACTATTGGTAATAGCAATAGTGTGTTCAAAGTGTGCCGAGAGACTCCCATCAGCAGTAAGCACTACCCAGTGGTCATTGCCAAGCCGAGTACGCCAGTCACCAGCATTCACCATAGGTTCGAGGGCAAGGGTCATCCCCTTCTTCAACACTGGTCCCACTCCTGGTGGGCCAAAGTTTGGTATTTGGGGGTCTTCATGCATCTCTCGCCCAATACCATGTCCGGTATACTCACGCACCACTGAATAACCCCTTGACTCGGCATAGTTCTGAATAGCGGCTGAAATGTCTCCCAATCTTGCCCCGGGGTAAGCAACAGCGATACTAGCTTTTAGGGCACCTTCAGTAGTTTCCATAAGTTGTTCAGCCTGCGGGCTAACCTCTCCCACACCTACTGTTACCGCAGCATCACCCTGAAAACCTCTAAAAATGGCTCCAATGTCAAGGGATACAATATCACCCTCGTCTAAAATCCTTTCCCCGGGGATCCCATGCACTATCTCATCATTTATTGAGACACAGAGATTAGCTGGGAATCCCCGGTATCCCTTAAACGAGGGCTTAGCTCCCCGCCTCTCTAGCTCTCTAGCGGCGATAGTATCTAACTCTTTGGTTTTCATCCCCGGCTTTACTTGCTCTATTAGTACCTCCAGTACGGCAGCCACAATCTTGCCTGCCTGCTGCATGATAGCGACCTCTCGGTCGGATTTAATGATTATGCTCACCTGGCTATACTCTCCTGGTGAAGGGCGGCAATTATTTTTTCTCCCACCTTGTCTATGCTCCCTTCCCCGTCTACCGCCTTTAGTTTACCTAACCGAGTGTAATAATCAATAAGGGGAGCCGTCTCGGTAAAGTAAACCTCTAACCGCTTTTTAACTGTTTCCTCGGTATCATCAGGGCGTTGGTATAGTTCACCACCACACCTATCACACTTACCCCGGACCTTTGGGGGAGAGTTAACGGCATGATACGGCGTTTGGCAGTCGCGGCAAATCCAGCGCCCACTAAGCCGTCGGAGAAGCTCCTTTTCTGAGACCTTGATATATACCACCATATCTATAATCTTAGCCTGCTTAGCTAAGGCTTTATCCAGCGCCTTAGCCTGTACCAGATTCCGGGGAAAGCCATCGAAAACTACCCCGGATTTACAATCTGGGGCTGACATGCGCTCAAGGACCATTCCTATTGTTATTTCGTCAGGGCCCAGAGTTCCCTTTTCCATATAGTATTTAGCCTGCATTCCTAACTCGGTTCCTTCTTCTATTGCTCGGCGAAATAGGTCGCCAGTAGCAATATGAACCAAATTCAGCTGCCGAGCTACATAAACAGCTTGTGTTCCCTTACCTGCCCCGGGAGCACCTAATAAAATAATATACACCTTCTATCCCTATTTGATAAAGCCTTCGTAGCGGCGCATCACTAATTGTGCCTCTATCTGCTTCATAGTATCCAAAACAACACCAACCACAATAAGCAAACCCATGCTGGATAGCTGTATCACCTGAACATTGGTAATCTCCCGAGCCAAGAAGGGTATTACCGCTACCACTGCTAGAAAAAGAGCACCCCCCCAGGTAATACGCTTTATGACCTGGTTAAGATAATCAGCGGTATGTTTCCCCGGCCGAATCCCGGGGATAAATCCTCCCTGCCGCTGCAGGGTTCCCGGCAAATCCTGCTCCTGAAAAATGACCATAGTATAAAAGAAGGTAAAGCCAAGCGTCAGTAGAAAATAAAGCCCCCAGTAGAATAGACCCTTAGGCAGGGCTGCGTTAGGACTAAACAAGTTCATAATATGATTAGCTAAATTAGGCTCAGCCCCGGTTGGATTGGCAAAATAACTGGCTATCATACCAGGGAACATTACTATGGACATAGCAAAGATAAGGGGTACCATCCCAGCGGTGTTTACCCGTAAGGGAATATGGGTTGAGCCTGATTGCTTATACATGCGACTACCACGAAAGACGCTACGGGCATACTGGACAGGGATACGGCGGTGCGCCTCGGTAAAGATAACTATCACCACGATAGTCGCCAGGGCTATAAGAACGTAAGCAATAAGGCCACCCAATTGCCCCTCCTGCCCGGCTAAGAGACCTTTGCCAACCAAGTCCCAGTAGCCAGCCACAATGCCGCCAAAGATTATTATAGATACGCCGTTACCAATACCGTATTCAGTAATAAGCTCACCCAGCCAGACTAAGAACATGGTGCCGGCTATTATCGCCAGAACCATAGCTGCCGTTGGCAGTGCTGCAGCACTGGTAAGAACGCCTTCACGCCGGAGTAAAACTATCTGCCCGTAACCGGCGAGACCGGCCATGGGCACAGT
>Ga0172362_10005670_pt1 | contig 10811 bp, 11 predicted proteins | sample LakKivs1_kivu2a2_FD_114534 | JGI IMG/M metagenome (GOLD analysis project Ga0172362, IMG submission 114534) | Sediment microbial communities from Lake Kivu, Rwanda - Sediment s1_kivu2a2 | ecosystem: Environmental > Aquatic > Freshwater > Lake > Sediment | place: Rwanda: Western Province, Lake...
GATTTTATCCACAAGCTTGCTTGACTTTGGCTCGCCGTGCTTGTATAGTTTGTGCCAATTTCCATCAGGGTAAAGGAAAATGCCTCACCTGAAACTCAGAGAAATCCAGCGCGCCTATGGATTCGATGAAGTCGCGCTTGTCCCTGGAGACGTGACCATTAATCCTGACCAAACCAATATACACTTTACCGTAAGAGACTTCACCTTGTCCATCCCCATCCTGGCCTCGGCCATGGATGCTATTGTTGACACTACCTTTGCCACTAAATTTGGCAAGCTTGGCGGGCTAGCTGTCCTTAATCTGGAAGGTGTACAAACAAGGTACGAAAACCCCGACGAGGTCCTGAATCAAATGGCCCAAACCCCTGAAAAAGAGGTTACCTCCCTTCTTCAAAGGATCTACTCCCAGCCTATCAAGGAAAAGCTCATTAGCGAGCGTATTGAAACAATTAAACAGGCTGGGGTTATCTGTGCTGCCTCTGTAACTCCCGCCAACACAAAACGCTTGGCTCCCATAGCCAAGGATGCCGGAATGGACATACTGGTCGTGCAATCTACTGTCACCACAGCTCGGCACATCTCCAAAAGCTATCGGGGGCTTATCTTGCCTGAGTTGTGCCAGCAAGTGGGCTTGCCTATCATAGTAGGTAATTGTTGTACCTACAGCGCAGCATTAGAGCTGATGAGAACGGGGATTGATAGCATACTGGTTGGGGTGGGACCCGGGGCCGCTTGCACCACCCGTGAGGTCATTGGCGTTGGAGTTCCGCAGATAACCGCTACTTTATATTGTGCCGCTGCTAGAGACGCTTATCTCAAAGAGAGTGGCAAATATGTAGCAGTGATAACAGATGGCGGTATTCGCACAGGTGGTGATTTATGTAAAGCATTTGCGGCCGGCGCCGATGCTGTGATGATTGGCTCGCCTTTGGCTCAAGCGATAGAAGCGCCGGGGAAAGGCTACCACTGGGGCATGTCTCATTCTCATCCAGCATTGCCTAGGGGGACACGTGTTAGAGTTGGCACCACCGCTTCATTAGAGCAGATTCTTTTCGGTCCTACTTCCGTCACTAACGGCACTCAGAACCTGGTTGGTGCTCTGCGCACGGGAATGGGAGTATGTAGTGCCCGAACCATCAAAGAAATGCATAAGGTCAAGATGGTTATCGCTCCGTCTATAAAGACCGAAGGGAAATATTTCCAGGCAACCCAGAACGTCCCTTGAGCTCATAGAAACGCAGAAACACAGAACCAGACACCAAAGCCAGCTAAAATCGAAGCACAAACGCCGAACACAATCCTCTGCACTTTCTGTGTCCACCAGCGCCTTGACTCGAATGTGCCTGCCGAAAGGAATTCGCTCCAGATGAAATCGCTGGGCAGATGCACCAGACCAAGCAGAACAACGCCGACCGGCCCGAACTTGGCGGCACCGGCTATCAAAACTGCACCTGCAGTCACCCACCATATATAGAAGGATGGGTTGGTCCCCGTAATTACAATGCCTGTCACCAAAGGGCTGGCTGGTAGACCACCTACTGCACCAGACATCTCACGAGTGCCTCGAAACATGCGGAAACCCAAATAAAGCAGCATCAAACCACCCACGAGATATATCACTTTCTCCACCTGTGGAGAGCTCACCAGACGCCCGGACCCAAAATAGACTGCAGCCATTACAGCTATAAGGGGTATCTCGATAACAGCATGGCCAGCTGCAATCCAGGCACCAGCATGCCTACGGCTATAGCCCTTAGCTATGGTCGCCGCAGTCATCGGGCCGGGTAGCATAGCGCCGGTGAGAGAAATACCAGCTGCCATCAACAGGAATTGGCCTAGACTTAGGCTTGTTTCCATAGTTAGCTTGGGATGGAATCGCGTTAAGGCTGGACTTGTTCTTCCTCTTCATTCTCCTCCCCCGCCACGTCTCCACCATAATGAGGAAGCATCACACCTGGCTTCGCCCGCCTACCTCTGGCTCCTCTGGGCAGATTGCCGATTATCCTCTTCAACTCCGCCAATGCCTCGGCCGACTGCATTGAAGGAGCAACCACACCGTCCACTCCAGCCTGCCACAAACCGGTCAGCTCCTCCTTTGTGGCCAGTGAAGGCAGGACCATAATAACTGGCTTATCCAACAGCTCGACCAATCTTCGACACACAAGCAGGTGCTCCACAGCCATCACAGAAGCTCCGCCAGTACCGATGAACACACCGTCCACTTCAAAGCTATTGATGGCCCTCACCAGACCCTGGTCTAACGAAGGCTCTATCATCAGGAATTTGCCCACTCCTTCTTTACACAGGATTGCCGCCGCTCCCTTAATATCAAAGACCACGAAATCACACCCCAAGCCCACAAGCTCATCTATCTCTTTCCGACTCATACGGCCTGCAAGTACTCCCAGAGGGACACTGCCGACAGCCTCAATCACCTGCTGAATAGTCTTGGCACTTGCGTCACCACTCACCACCAACGCAGCATCGGCATTGACCTCAGCCGCGATTCTAGCTTCCTTGACCTGTGTCCCGGACAATCCCACAATAAGCAGCATTGCCGCGCTTCTTACTTCAGAGACTCCGGCATGAAAACCCATGGGCGCGCTTGAAGACTTAGAGAGGTTCTGCAACTTGTCGGCGAGTTTGCTCATATTACCCCCTAGCCAGCGGTCGGATTCGAACCGACGACCGACGGTTTACGAAACCGCTGCTCTACCCCTGAGCTACGCTGGCACAGAAGTTAAATTCTAGCCCTTACTGAAGCTTATGTCCACCCTTTCGCTTGTCGGAAGACGACTTTGCGTCAGGCTCAGACAGACCGAGTAGTGCTCGCCAAAGTCTTGCTCAAAGATAAAGTCGAGAAGCTCTACCGACCTTCTTCTTTCCCTCTGAAGCCACACATAGGAATGTGCGAAATGCCGCGCCTACAAGGTTCAACCTCTAAAGGCCTGTCCTCGTACGAGGGCCTTCTGTCCGAAAAACTGGGACATCTAACCCTTACACGCTATTCAGAATCATCGCCACTGAACGACTATGGATTCCCTTGCAAACAGATGAACTGCGGCCCGCAGCGTGACGAAATCCGCGATGCCAACCGCGAGTGTCAGCGCAAGAATCAGCAAAGGGGTGAACCACACAATTCCGGTGATCTGAATGCCAATAAGAACAAACACGGGAAAAATGATGAACAGTGCTGCGGTCTGCGCGGCCCGCGGATCCTTTGCCCGCGAAGAGCCAGCAACTCCCAGCATGAAGCTCAGAATTGCCACCGTGGGCGTGAGGAGGAACAAGGTAAGAAACCACCCTGCCTTGGTGACGAACCCAATGAGGTCTCCCCAGCCCAGCCCCGATACCACCAGCAGAACAACCCCTGCTGAGATCCAGGTCATCACCAGTGCCGGTATCGCTCCTGCCAGTGCTTTACCCAATAGGAGCTCCCAGGTCCTGACCGGTGTCGCCAGGAGAGCTTCAAGGCTGCCAGATAGCTTCTCGTCAACAATGCTGAAGGTCGCCACGTTCATTGCTATCATCGTCGGGATGAGGAGCAAGAAAAAGTTGATCTGACTGAGCAGTAGCACAATAAGCTGCTCATTGCCTGGCAGCTGGGCCACTGCGGGTATTGCATCGACAAGCTTCTGGAGCGCGGTTTGAAACACTGGGGTAGCCAGCATGCTTTCGCCTGCGAACGTTGAGGCCAGCCAGATGTAAAGTGTCCCCTGCCCTACAACCAAGAACGGAACCAAAGTTACGACAAAAGCGCTGTTGAGGTCGGTGAATAGTAGTGCCCACTCTTTCAGTAGGATATTCCGGATCCGCCTACGGCTCATTTCCGCTCTCCTCACGGATCAGTTTCAAATAGACGTCTTCAAGTGGGTACTGCTTTTCAGAGACGCCAATCACTCTGCCTCCCGCTTCTACAATTGCCTTCACCAGCTCGGGGCGGTTGCGCTCCGAGTCGGTCAGTTCCAGGATAAGCTGACTTCCTTCCCCGCGGGCTTCCTGGACAAACGGGAGGCTCTTTACGACTTCCATCACCTTTGTATCTGAAGCTTCCAGCTCCACTATTATCTGGCGGCGGAAGAAGCGCCGCCGCAGTTGCTCTGGGGTATCCAGAGCCAGAAGTCTGGTATGAATCACAGCAATTCGGCTGCAGAGCAATTCCGCCTCATTGAGATTATGAGTAGAGAGAAAGATGGTCCGTCCTTCTTCGCGCAGGTTGCGAATCAACTGACGTACTTCTCCTGCCGCCTCGGGGTCCAGTCCAGCGGTGGGCTCATCCAGAAATAACACCTTTGGCTCATGCACCAGAGCCCGGGCCAGCGCCAGCCTTTGCTTCATTCCCTTTGAGAATGTGCCGGTTTTACCATCTCGTCGCTCCCACAGTCCCATGAGCTTGAGGTATTTCTCCACCTGAGACTGTGACTCGATAGACGGATAAAAACTGGCAAAATATTCCAGGTTACGCCGTGCACTAAGCCGATCGTATAGACCCGGCGTCTGTGTAAGCATTCCGATGATCTCATGCAGTTGCTCCACATCCCTGTCAGTTCTGCGACCAGCTACGATAGCGTGACCCTTAGTGGGTCTGATCATTCCGGCCAGCATCCGAATGGTGGTCGTTTTTCCTGCTCCGTTGGGACCTAGAAAGCCTAGCACCTCACCAGCTTCGATTGCCAGGGTCACGCCTTCAACTGCGGTGGTCTTCCCGAAGTCCCGAGAAAGGCCAAAAGCCTCGATTGTGGCCATGAACGGCTGATTATAGCAGCCCCTCGAGCGAGTGTAAACGCCAGTATTCTTCAATCCTTGGTCGCAGCTTTCAGAGTATGAAATCTCACAGACTGCTATGACATTCAGTTTCCCGCAAGATTCAAGGTGCCGAAATGAGTGATTGTGCAACCCGTCGGCCTTCTGCTATCCCCGTATCTTGTCCAACCGGAGGCACCTCAGTCCTCTGCCAATTGGACAGGTTTCTTCTTGTGCAGAATCACCCTGGCTGCGATCAGAGCCAACAAGCCTGAAATCAGAAGAGCCCTTCTGGCCTCGGGCATGGGGCCCCAGAAGCTGTCCCAGAATGAATCCGCGACCTCGCTTAGCCTGATATGAGGAATCTGGAATTGCCTCGCACCCGTTTCCGGGTTGTATTGGTAAAACTCGACCTGCGGATTCTCAATTGAGGTCTCGTGTTTACTGTCGTAGTCTACCCAAATATGCATGGGAGAAGAGCGGATCTGATAAGTGATATTTTCTGCTTCAAAAACAGAAGCTAAAACCAGAGCTCGGCCTTTGCAGTCCCCTGCTCCTTTCTCCAATACTTGTTCAGTGGTGGGACAATACCAAGGCATGCCATAGACCTGCCAGTCATGCCGATAGGGTATCTCGGCCAAGACTGCTTTCTCTATAGCCACAGGCTCAGAAGGAAGATCACTCAGTATAGACTCGACCGCGCCAGGGTCAGCATCGAAGTTGAGGACTCTGTGGATACTGATGATCAGATTCAGAGGATTAGGATATAGCACGAAAAGAATCCACAGTACAACTATCAGGGGGAAATACCTATGAAACGCCTTTCGTGAAGCCTTTTCAGAACTTCCAAGACCCCCTGTCATAGCGGTCGTCCCAGTCAGGCTGCTGGCAATACCTTTTTCCATACCGGCATAGCACAGAGAGTTTTCATTCGCGTTCAGGGGACAAAGACAAAGATGACATTGAGCTACCGGAATACCTGCCCCTTACTTGCCCCTGCGTCTCTCTCCTTCTATCTTCCGCAAAGTCTCATCATCGAGGCCGAAATGGTGAGCTATTTCATGGCGCACCACCTCCCCTATTTTGGCCTCAATCTCGTAGTCAGAATGGCATTGTGCCTCTATGGGCCTCTGGAAGATGCTTATCTTGTCAGGCAAGACCAATCCGTATCCCCGCCCTCGTCTGGTTTGAGGCACACCTTGATAAAGCCCGAGCAATTGCCAGGGCCTCCTTGTCCTAGCCTGTCTCAGTTGCACTGCTGTGGGCCGCTCCTCCACCACGACATCAACATTTTCCAGCTTGCGCTGAAACTCTAGCGGCAGATTCTCGATTGCTCTCCCCACGAGATGTTCAAATTCCTGTCTTTCCATATCATGACAACCCCAGCGTTACCAACAACAGTGAAGCAGGTCTACCGCTATGTTACCACCGGAGCACGCTATTAGACAAACAGGTGACGGTCCAAGGAAGATAATTATCGCGGTCTACCAGGCCATCAGAATGACCTTTCTTGACGAAGCCCGACAATTAGGATAGGCTATTAGCTTAAATCTGAAAGGAGAGGTGCTAAGTTGCAGTGCCGTGGCATTAGAGGGGCCATCACGGTTTCAGCAAACACCAAGACAGGCATCCTAGCAGCCACTAAGAAGCTGCTTACGAATATGGCGAAGGCCAACAGAATTGAAACTAAGGATATCACTGCTATCCTCTTCACTACTACGCCGGATTTAAATGCCGAATTTCCTGCTGCGGCGACAAGAGAGCTGGGATGGCCATCTGACCTCGCATTGCTCTGTGGACATGAAATGGATGTCCCCGGTGCGCTGCCCCGTTGTCTGAGAGTCCTCATGCTTGTAAACACCGAGAGAGGATCCAATGAAATTGCACATGTTTACTTAGGAGAGGCGAGGAAATTAAAGGACAAACCATCAACTGCATTTGGAGGCAAGACATGATTGTAGTCATGAAAACCAGCTCCAGGCCTGACGAAATCAGCAGAGTCACAAAGCGAATTGAAGACTTTGGTCTGAAGGCACACATCTCAGAAGGTGTCGATCATACCGTTATCGGTGTGTTGGGCAAAGTCTTCACGGAGCTCCGCGACGCCTTAGAGCTGCTGCCCGGGGTGGAACAAGTCCTGCTCGTGAGTAAGCCTTACAAACTTGCCAGCCGGGAGTTTCACCCCCGAGATACGGTAGTGGAGGTAAAGGGCGTGGCTATTGGTGGCAATGAAGTAATCGTCATGGCTGGTCCCTGTGCCATAGAAAGCGAGGAGCAACTCCTGGCCACAGCTCAGGCAGTCAAAGCCGCTGGTGCCACTGTGCTGCGCGGGGGTGCATTCAAGCCACGTACTTCGCCCTACGACTTTCGAGGACTAGGAGAAACGGGGCTAAAAATACTGGCTGCGGCGGGAAAGGAAAACAAGATGCCCGTGATTACCGAGGTTATGTCACCGGACCAAGTTGATCTGGTGGCCAAATACGCTGACATACTTCAGATCGGCACCAGAAACATGCAAAACTTTATCCTGCTCGATGAGGTGGGCAAAACAAGGAAGCCAGTCTTGCTCAAACGTGGTTTGTCTTCCACCATTCAAGAGTGGCTGTTAGCCGCTGAATATATTCTGGCTCAGGACAACGAGCAGGTTATTCTGTGCGAACGGGGCATCAGAACCTTTGAGACTCATACCCGCAATACTATGGACGTCAGCTCAATACCGATTGTCGAAAAGGTCAGCCATTTGCCAATTATCGCTGACCCCAGCCACGCTACAGGTAAATGGTACCTAGTGCCTGCCTTGGCATTAGCAGCAGTAGCTGCCGGAGCAGACGGACTTCTCATAGAAGTGCATCCTAATCCTGACATGGCCCTCGCTGACGGTCCTCAATCACTCAACTTTGAGAGCTTTCGACTCCTCATGTCTCAACTACTGCCTATAGCCCAAGCTAGAAATAGACAACTGGCTACTCAGTGCGCAGACAGCAAACCCTGAGACCATGGAAATCGAGCAAGAGTTAGCCAAGATTATTCCTCAAGCGGAGACACTCCTCACCATAGGCGTGTTTGATGGCGTTCATGCCGGGCATGGCTACCTGCTGCAGAAACTGCGGCAGCGAGCGGCCGAGAGAAGTTTGCTCAGCGGAGTGCTTACCTTCAATCCTCATCCCCAATCCGTGTTGCACCCTGATCAGCAACTGCCCTGGCTTAGCAGCCTGGAGGATAGAATCAAAGCTTTCCAAGAGCTAGGAATCGATCTAGTCGTAGTCCTGACCTTCACGTCAAAGGTGGCGCAGTTAAGTGCCCGGGACTTCATGTCCTTGCTTAAGAAATATCTCAAGATGCGGGGCATCATGGTGGGGCCAGACTTTACCTTGGGACGAGGCGGCGAAGGCAATATCAACGTGCTCCGTACTCTGGGGAACGAAATGCAATTCAGTGTGGAAGTCATCCCTGCCTATACAATCAACGGCGAAGTCGTGAGCAGCACTCTCATCCGCCAGGCATTGATTCAGGGCGATATGAAAAGAGTAGAGAAGCTGATGGGGCACCATTTCTACCTCAAGGGCAAGGTTATCACATCCGATAAACGGGGACGAGTTCTGGGATTTCCCACCGCTAACCTGGACATAAAGCCGCAACAGGCCTTACCACACAATGGAATCTATGCTACTATCACTCAAGCAGATGGTAAGCAGTTCCCTTCAGCAACGAATATTGGCATCCGGCCCACTTTTGGCGACGGAGGAAGAATGGTGGAAACCCACCTGCTGCACTATGAAGGTAATTTGTATGGCAAAGAGATAACAGTGGAATTTGTGCAAAAACTGAGGGATGAAAAACGTTTCGCCTCTTCTCAAGAACTGAAGACGCAAATTGAAAAGGATGTTCGAAAGGTAGAAACACTTCTAGCTAGGGATTTGAAATGACTAACACAAAGTTCGCTACCTTGCTGAAACGCGGGGTGGCTGAGATTATAGCGGAGGCCGAGCTACTAAGGCTGCTCAGCTCGGGGAGAGTTCTCAACCTGAAACAGGGCTTCGATCCCAGCGCTCCTGACATCCACCTGGGACATGTGGTGGGCCTGAGAAAGCTGCGCCAATTTCAGGAGCTAGGTCACAGAGTCACTCTTATAGTTGGCGACTGGACAGCCAGGATTGGCGACCCCAGCGGGCAGTCAGCCACGCGCCCTATGCTGTCCACCGATGAAGTACAGGCAAATGCCCGAACTTACATGGAACAATTCTTCAAGGTGGTAGACAAGGACAAGACAGAGCTAAGATGGCAAAGTGAGTGGTTTTCTCGATTCACTTTGGATGAAGTAATTGGACTTACCAGCAAATTCACCATCGCTCAACTTCTAGCCAGAGAGGATTTTAATAAGAGGTATACTTCCGGCAACCCCATATCCCTGGCCGAAATGCTCTACCCTTTGCTTCAGGGTTATGATTCAGTGGCCATCAGAGCCGATGTTGAATTTGGTGGCATCGACCAGAAATTCAATTGCCTTGTGGGCAGAGAGCTACAGCAAAATACCGGGCAATCTCCCCAGCAAGTTTTCCTTGTTCCCCTCTTGATCGGTACTGATGGCAAACAGAAGATGAGCAAGAGCTTACACAACCACATAGGCATTGCTGAGTCTCCTCAGGAGATATACGGCAAGGTGATGTCTATCCCCGACTCCCTTATCCTGGACTACTTTGAGTTGGTGACCGACGTTCCTGAAGCAGAAATCGCCGCGTTCAAGAGGCAACTGGAAACTCAGTCAGTTAACCCTATGAACCTGAAAAAGCGATTGGCTCATGAGATCGTCGGGCAGTTCCACGGTAAAGGAGCAGCAGATGAGGCGGAAAAACACTTCACCCAGGTATTCCAAAAGAGGGAGATACCTGAGGGAACAACAACACTCGAACTGCGCAGTGTCACTAGCAGCGGAGCAGGGCTCAGAATCGAGGTTCAGAGAGACATCATAGGAGTAATAGTGGAGGCCGGTTTGGCAAAGAGCCGATCAGAAGCAAACCGCTTGCTTGCTCAAGGTGCTATCGAACTCAATGGGAAGAAGGTTAGCAGCAATCTTGTGACTCTCAAGGATGGAAGTGTTATCAAAGTGGGCAAACGGCGTTTTCTGAAAATAGTGGACAGCGCCAAAAGAAATTGAGAAGCTGCTAATCCATGAACAGGAGGTGATCAGACAATGCAATTACGCATTCCAGGACCAACGCCTTGCCCGCCACAGGCCCTTGAGGCGATGGGGCGGCAGATGATAAATCATCGCGGACCGGAATTCGGCAAGATCCTCAATTCAATAACGGGGAAATTAAAACAAGCGTTTCAGACCAGGGGAGATGTCTTCGTTCTTACTGCTTCGGGCACAGGCGGCCTGGAAGCAGCTATTGTTAATACTCTATCACCGGGGGATAAGGTCCTGTCCCTGGCCAACGGATTTTTTGCCGAGCGCTTTGGCGATATAGCTGAAGAGTATGGCGCTGAAGTAACCCGACTTAGTTTTGAGTGGGGCAAACCGATCGACCTTTACGCTGTGGAAAATGCACTGAAGACAGATGGCAAAATCAAAGCGGTGTTGGCAACTCACAATGAAACATCGACAGGGATGACTAACGATATTGAGGAGATAAGTGCCATAGTCAAGAAATTCGACAAACTCCTCCTGGTCGACGCCATTTCAAGCCTGGGCTGCATCAATTTGCCAACCGACGACTGGAACTGTGACATAGTGGTCACCGCTTCACAGAAAGGGTGGATGGTCCCTCCCGGGCTATCCATGGTCAGTGTAAGTGAGAAAGCCTGGCAAGCTCGTTCTAGGGCAAAGATGCCACGCTATTATTTGGATTTTGGCAAAGCCAAAGATTATCTTGAGAAAGGACAAACTCCGTGGACACCGGCTGTCTCGGTTTTCTATGCGCTTGATGTCACTCTGGATTTAATGTTGACCGAGGGACTGGACAATATATTCGCTAGACACGCCCGAGTAGGCCAGAGGGCAAGAGAGGGAGTGAAGTCATTAGGCTTATCTCTTTTCCCTGATGAGAAATACGCTTCCAACACAGTGA
>Ga0172362_10005671_pt1 | contig 10810 bp, 8 predicted proteins | sample LakKivs1_kivu2a2_FD_114534 | JGI IMG/M metagenome (GOLD analysis project Ga0172362, IMG submission 114534) | Sediment microbial communities from Lake Kivu, Rwanda - Sediment s1_kivu2a2 | ecosystem: Environmental > Aquatic > Freshwater > Lake > Sediment | place: Rwanda: Western Province, Lake...
AGGAGGCAGATTTCATCAATCGGGTTTTCCACATTGAGAAAGACGGCAATTTCAGCGGCGAAGCGACCGAAAAGAAGACAGGGGCCAACATACTGCATTTGACAAAGCCGCCGGACGGGATCGCTTCCGACCCGAATCAGTCGCCACAGCAGCTTCAGAAGCATCTCGAGGTGGCACGGCAGAAGTTATTCAACCGCCGCGAAAAACGCGTCCATCCTATGAAGGACGACAAGATTCTAGCCGATTGGAACGGTCTCATGATTGCTGCGCTGGCGAAAGGAGCCCAGGTTTTCGATGAGCCCCGGTATGCTGAAGTGGCTTGCGGCGCAGCGGATTTCATACTTGGGGAAATGCGTAAGGCGAACGGCCGGCTCTGGCACCGGCATCGAGGCCAGTGGACCGGCGTGGATGCCAACCTCGATGACTATGTTTTTCTGGTCTGGGGCCTGATAGAGCTATACCAGGCCACCTTCGATACAAGCCATCTTCAATCTGCTCTGGAGCTGACCGCCGACATGCTAAAGCACTTCTGGGACGCTGACGGTGGCGCACTCTATCTGACGCCTGACGACGGCGAAAGCTTGCTGGTTAGAAACAAGGACATTCACGATACTGCTCTGCCGTCGGCAAATTCCGTGGCAATGCTGAACCTGCTCCGCCTGGGGCACATGACCGGCAATTCCGATTTCGAGGAGAAGGCAGCAAAAATCGTCCGCGCATTTTCGGGAAGCGTCAAGGATTCGCCGGCGGCAAGTACTCAACTGATGGTCGCCCTGGATTTTGCGCTCGGACCCTCGTACGAAGTGGTGATAGCCGGCAGCCCAGACGCCGAGGACACCAGGGCCATGATGAGAGAGCTAGGAAGAAATTTCTTACCGAACAAGGTAGTGCTTCTCAACCGTAGCGACCGGAAGTCGCCCGAGATAGGAAAACTAGCCGAATTTACCAGAGGCCAGGTAAGCACCGGAGGCAGGGCGACGGCCTACGTCTGCCTCGATCACACCTGCAAATCGCCAACCACAGATACTAGCAGGATGCTAGAACTACTAGACAAAGGGGAACATAGCCGCCGTTAGGTAGCAAAGGAGGTCCAGAATGGAGGACGCCAGGATTTCCTACCATGAATCCGTGCGCAAGGTCTATGACCGGATTAAACGGGATGGCATGAACAATATTTGGGACCGGTACGCGGCCCAGGGCTTTGGTGGCGATCCCGATAAGCGGTGTCCGTTCTGCCAGGGAGGTGTACGGTGTGACCTCTGCTCCAATGGGCCATGCCGTTCCGACGCATCCAAGGACAAAAGAGGAGTGTGCGGCATCACTGCCGATGGTATGGCCATGCGGATGATGCTCCTCAGAAACGTAATGGGCGCCTCAACTTACCAGTATCATACGGACCAGACTATCAAGACCCTGAGGGCAACTGCGAACGGCAAGACGCCGTTCTACATCAGGGAAGCAGGTAAGCTGAGGAGCTTTGCCGAGCGGCTGGGCATCGACACATCGGGGGCAGAAAATCAAATCGCCGTCCGCCTGTGTGACTTCGCGGAGGCCGATTTCAACAGGAAGTATGATGAACCCAGCCGGATCGTGGAGATGCTGGCTCCGCAGGAACGCAAGGAGGCGTGGAAAAAGCTGGGGATTTTCCCCGGCGGCATTCACGGCGAGATGATGCTGGCTGCGAGCTCGTGCCTGACGAATGTCGATGGCTATTATGTCAGCCTGGCTCTCAAGGCCATGCGTCTAGGCTTAGCGATGGCCTACCAGAGCCAGATTGTCAACGAGTATTGTCAGGATGTCCTTTTTGGCGTTCCCAGGCCGCACAAAATGCGGGTGGACCTCGGGGTACTAGACCCCGATTATGTCAACGTGCTGCCCAACGGGCATGAACCTTTTCTCGGCTTCGCTATGGTCCGGCTGGCCAGGGAACCGGAATGGCAAGAGAAAGCAAAAGCCGTAGGGGCCAGGGGTTTGCGGGTAATTGCCAACATTGAGACCGGGCAGGAAATGATTCAGAGATGGGACATGGATGATGTCTTCTATGGTTTCACAGGCAACTGGATCATGCAGGAGGCGGTCCTGGCCAGCGGGTGCGTGGACCTTTTCGCCTGTGACATGAATTGCTCGATGCCGGTTGACCCTATGTATGCCAGGCAATACAAGTTTAGGCTCATACCGGTGAGTGAAGTGGTCTCCTTTGAAGGCGTTACGGAACGGCTCGACTATGTTCCAGAAAGGGCTCAGGAACAGGCCGCTCAACTTCTGCAGATGGCGGTTGACAACTTCAAGGAACGCAGGACGTCCGTCGAGCCAGTACGTCAATTACCGGTGAAAGAGGCTACCGTTGGTTTCTCGACCGAGAGCATCGTCGATGCCTTGGGCGGCACGCTCGGCCCCCTGGTGGCGGCCATTAAGGAGGGAACCTTGAGGGGAGTGGCCGGCCTTGTTTCCTGCACCACCCTGAGGGACACGGGACAAGACGTACACAGTGTCCGCATAGCTAAGGAGTTGATTAAGCGCGATATTCTGGTGCTATCGCTGGGATGTGGCAACGGCGCTATGCAGGTCGCCGGCCTCTGCAATCCGGAGGCAAGAGAATTCGCCGGTCCGGGTCTGCGTGGACTTTGCGAGAGTCTAGGAATCCCTCCCGTTCTTAGCTACGGAACCTGCACCGATACCGGACGATTGGCAGACTTGCTGGCAACGTTATCCAGCGCTTTGGGAGATGTGCCTCTCCCGGACCTTCCTGTCGCCGCCGTAGCGCCCGAGTATATGGAACAAAAGGCTACTATTGACGCAGTTTTCGCTCTGGCGTTGGGGCTTTACACCTATGTCAATCCTGTTCCGACTATTACCGGAGCGCCTAACCTCGTTCAATTGCTGACTCAAGACTGCAGGCAGGTAACCGGTGGCATATTAAATGTCGAAACGGACCCCGTGCAGGCTGCGAATTCCGTCCTGGCCCACATAGAAGCGAACCGAAAGAAGCTGGGTATGTAGAGTATGGTTGAATGCCATGGTAGCATTAGCATCTTCAGTAAAAGAAGGAAGAATTGGAGACATTTCATGGTAGTGGTCATTTGCCGGGCGCGCCCAGAGTGTGGGACATAACCATCGATGCCAACTGGAAGAAGAAAGAATTCACGGTACACATTCCGGCAGCCAGAGAGAATCTGACGGACTGGCCGGGCCTGATGGTGCAAACCATCGATGACAAAGAGGCAGTGTTCAGAACGCGAGGCATACCTCCGCTCGAGATTCACTGGTGGCACCTGGTGAAGAATTCCAGCGGCGGCCTCTGGGCGATGGTCCTTGTACCCCCCAACGAGGAAGGAACATGGCTCAACTGCGGCCTTCGCCTGGACAAGAAGAGCAAATGACCCCGGGCGCCGGCTTTGCCGGCTGTCAGCGCGAAGCCAGCACTATATGCGCGAATGCTGGGCGCGACAATTCCGCATGGTTCCCGTGAGACTGTCTCGTCGGTCCCGCCAATTAGTCCTGCGCACACTGCTTTGACAGATTTGCTACCTGATGCTATCATGATTTGCACAGGATGTGTATCACAGCCAGAGTCAATGGCAACAATACGGTCAATTGGTTGGTGTGGGGATTCAGGGGGTGGTAAGAGTTGGATGCTACCGATAGTTGGCTTCTACTGGCCTTCCTGATTTTCCTGGCTCTCTCCGCTTTTTTCTCCAGTGCTGAGGCTGCTTTCATATCGCTGCCTAAGCTGCGCATAAGGTACCTTGTAGAAAGCGGTGTGAAGGCAGCTGAAAGGCTGGCCAAACTTGCCGAAAAGCCCGAACGGTTCCTGGCTATCGTTCTCCTGGGAAACAATCTGGTAAACATTGCCGCCGCCACGATAGGCACTATCATAGCGGTATCGGTTTTTGGCCTGCCGTGGGGACCGGTCATAGCTGCCATAGGGGTGACGGTGCTGGTTCTGGTCTTCGGCGAAGTCATCCCCAAGACCTTTGGGATTCACCATTCACAGCGGCTGTCCATATTGTACGCTGACCCGTTAAGAGCAATAGAGCTGGTTTTTTACCCGTTTATCCTGGCCCTGGAGAAAATCGGTTTGAGCCTCACCAAGGTAGTGGCAGTGTCCGAGGAGGAGAAGAAATTGATCAGCGAGGGCGAGATACGGTCGGCAATAAACGTCGGAGAGAGCGAGGGCGTGGTAGAGGAAGAAGAGGCAAAGATATTGCACCAGGTGCTTGAGTTCACCGACCGCCCCGTGGGCAAGATAATGGTCCCCCGGACGGAAATTGCCTGGGTAGAGCAGGGCACGAAGATAGGCGACTTCCTGAGTCTTTACACCCGGGAGCACTACAGCCGTTTCCCCGTATATAAGGATAATACCGATAACGTGGTGGGTATATTGAACGCAAAGGACGTGCTGTTGAAACTAACCGGTGGACCTCAGAGCAGAGATACTTATATTGACGATTTGGTCCGCCCTGCTTATTTTGTGCCGGAAAGCAAGCACCTTGGGGAGCTTCTTGCCGAAATGCGAGACGGTGGCCACCATGCGGCGATTGTTGTGGACGAGTTCGGGGGAATCGCGGGAATGGTTACCCTCGGCCAACTGACGGAGGAAATCGTCGGCGATATTCATGACGAGCTGACCGAGCGGGAGAGGGACTTCGTCATGACCGGCGAAAGCACCTTTCAACTGGATGGAGGGTTCAGGGTCGACGAAGCCAACGAGGAATTGAAGCTGAACCTGCCGGCCGGCGAGTATGAGACTGTGGCCGGCTTCATTCTTAGCCATCTGGGCCGGATACCGAAGCAGGGAGAGCATTTCAAGTACCAGAACCTGAAGTTCGTTCTAACTGAGATGCGTGGGATGAAGATAGAGAAGGTCATGGTGACGCGGGAATCGGGCGTGACCAAGGAATCGGGGGTCGCCCGATTGTAGGTGGGAAGGGAGCTCGAACCTGTCTCAGCTCCACATAGTATGACCTTGGGTGAAGACGTTCAGAGTCCAGCGGCGGTCACTCCTGACCCGGAGCGCCAGCGGAAAGCACGAGAATACACCAGATTGATACGGCGCGTCTCTTTTATCGCGCCGGTCATAGGCGGCATCATATTGCTGGCGCTGCTTCTGACCCCCGGCTCGGCCGCCCTGGCTGACCTTTTCGCCTTCCCTGTTCCGTGGGCAGCGGCCCTGTATTTGCTCATACTCGTGGCGGGCTACGAGATCGTATTAGCGCCGTTGAGCTACTACTCCGGATTTGTCCTGCCGCGCCGCTTCGGTCTATCAAAGCAAAGTCTGGCAGGCTGGCTGCGAGACAGGTCGAGAGCCATGGGGCTGCAATTACTGCTGGGCCTGGCCCTGGTCATAATCATCTACTTGTTCATAGAGAATCTTCCGGCTCTGTGGTGGCTGGCGGCAGCCGCAATCATGTTTCTGGGCATCCTGATCCTCACCTGGCTGACGCCGACTTTCTTGATACCCCTGTTCTATAAACTAACACCGCTCGAGGAAGGAGAACTCAAGCAGAGATTGGTGAATCTGGCCAGGAGGGCGGGCGTGGATATTAGAGATTGTCTGGTCATGAACGTGAGTAGCAAGGCCACTACCGCGAACGCCATGCTCACCGGCTGGGGCAAATCCAGACGCATCATCTTCACCGATACGTTGCTGCATGGATATTCGCCGGATGAAATCGAGGTGACGCTGGGCCATGAGCTGGGACACCGTCTCCATCATGATATTCCCAGGCTTGTAGGCATACAGGCGGCGACGTTCGTGCTGGCATTCTATGTTACCAATCTGGCCCTGAACGGCGGGGTAGCATTGTTCTCTCTCCGTGGAATAAGCGACGTCGCCGGACTTCCCTGGCTCATTCTCGTTCTGGCCGTGATAATGTTCGTATTACAGCCGGCGCTCAACTGGGGCAGTCGTCGTGCTGAAACGGCCGCAGACAGGACTGCCTTGTCACTAACGGACAAACCCCGGGCCTTCATTACTCTGATGACCAGGCTTACCGACCAGAACCTGAGCGAGGCGGAACCCGGCAGGTGGACGAAACTTCTATTTTATGACCATCCAACCTATAATGAGAGGGTAAGAATGGCCCGCGATTATGTCTCTCGTTGACCGAACCGAAGCAACCAGAAAAGGCCCGTTGAAGCTGATCTTAGTCAGGCACGGCGAAACATCCTGGAACCAGGGCCACCGTATCCAGGGAGGAGATAGCGACATCGAACTGAATGAAACCGGACTGGAACAGGCGAGGCGCCTGGGAGCCTTCCTCGAGAACGAGCCCGTGGCCGTCGTGCTCTCCAGCCCGCTGCGGCGAGCGGCGGCCACGGCCCAAGTCATAGCTGGCCGCCACGGGCTGCAAGTTGAGATTGACCAGCGGCTGAAAGAACTTAGAGTCGGAGACCTGGAAGGTATGTCATATTCGAATCTACGCACCACGTTCAGCCAGTTCTTGATGCAGTGGTGGCAGGATGGGGGCACGGTAAAGTTGCCTAACGGAGAAAGCCTTATCGAGCTGCAAGAGAGGGCCTGGAATGTTATCGAGAACCTGCTGCAGAAGCACAAAGCTGCTGCCGCAGAAAATGCCAATACAGCTTCTATAGTGGTGAGCCACTACTTCGTCACACTGGTCATCATTCTCAAGGCTCTGGATCTACCACTGCATTCGTTCACCAGGTTCAGACTGGACCTCGGCGGAGTGAGTGTTCTCGAATTCAGAGACTCCGGGGCCCGCCTACTGGCATTTAACGATGCCTCCTATTAGCATCGGCCTTAGGAGACGCGGCGAGGAAGCACTCTTTGTGAACAAGACCGAGTTGCAATCGAAGGTCCTGGCGTTTGTCCGCCGGCACGACTTGATTCCGCGCGACAAGACCGCCGTGATCGGCGTGTCGGGCGGTGCCGACTCCGTATGTTTGCTTCACATCCTGGCGAACCTCCGGCAGGAACTGGGCATGGACCTTCACGTGGCCCACCTCAATCATCAACTTCGCGGAGCCGACTCCGAAGCCGACGCTGAATACGTTTCTAATCTGGCCCGCTCGCTGCACGTTCCCGTGACCATCGATAGGCGGGATGTGGCTGCATACAAGGTTGAAAGAAATTGTTCTATTGAGGAAGCGGCGCGCGAACTGCGTTACGCTTTTCTTGCCCAGGTAGCCAAAGACGTCGGAGCCAGTCGAGTAGCCGTGGGCCATACTAGAGACGACCAGGTGGAGACAATCCTGATGCATATACTGAGGGGGACAGGGGTCACCGGACTGCGCGGTCTGGCCCCGTGTTCGCCTCTGGACTACGGCAACCGGCGAACACCGTCGAGAGCCGGAGCCCCGAGCAGACGACGCGGCAATCTTGCCGTGATAAGGCCTCTCCTGGATATAACCAGGGAAGAAACGGCGGGTTACTGCGGGGACCACCGGCTCGCCCCGCGGTTTGATTCCTCCAATCTCTCCCTCTCATTCTTCCGTAATCGCCTTCGGCTCCAGCTGCTGCCCCTACTCAGACAATACAATCCGGGCGTCGACCAGGCGTTGCTCCGTTTGGCGGATATCGCGGGGGAGGATGGTGCGCTGATTGAACAGCAAATCTCACTGTTATGGGGGAAGATGGCCCGGCAGCAGAAGAATGCTGTGTATCTGGATAAGAAGCACATCACTGCTTTGCCGACAGCCTTGCAGAGGGAACTAGTGAGAGCAGCTATCACAAGTTTGATCGGCGATACCCGCGACATCGAGGCCACTCACATTGAAGCGGCGCGGACCCTGCTGGCCAAACCGGCTGGAAAGCAGGTCTCGCTGCCCCACGGCCTTATTTGTCACGGTGACTATGATGAGCTCATCATTACCAAGCTCTCTGCCATTGACGCCAGGAAGGCACGACAATCGCAGCTTCCACCCTGTCCTTTCCCTGTGCTATCCGGTAAGCTACGTCTTGCCGTGCCCGGCGAAACAGTTTTCCCGGGCTGGAAGGTCACGGCCACGATAATGCCTGAATGGCGGGAGAAACCCGCGAGCAACCTCGTTGCCTGTTTCGATTTTGGCCAAGCAGGACGAGAGCTCTTCGTCCGTCCTCGTCAAGCCGGAGACAGATTCCAGCCGTTGGGCATGGACGTGCCCAAGAAGCTCTATCAGTTCATGGTCGATGCCAGGATACCTCGTTCGTGGCGAGACCGCATCCCCATCGTCTGTTCCCTTCAGCAGATCATCTGGCTGGCCGGCTGGCGCATCGATGACAGAGTGAAGATAACCGAAGATACCAAAGAGATCCTCCGTCTGGAGTTTGTGAGGTCGGAGTGAGAGGCCCCCTCTATCTTGTCACCCAGAACTACTGCTCTGCCACCCTGAGCCCCGATGAGGTCGGGGCGAAGGGCCCAGACCGGAAGGCATTCCGTGCAAGGTTCTTCGGTCGCTTCGTTCCCTCAGAATGACGCTAGGGTAGACTCCAGAATGACAGAGGGACATCCGTGAATAGTCGTAATGAAAGCGGTAGATAGCGAATTGCGTTTACGCCGCCTGACGGTTGACGAAGCGCTGTGGCGGCTTGACGAGTACCTTTACGATGCCTTTATGGCTGGTTTCTCGTCGGTGCGCATTGTGCACGGCAAGGGGACAGGAACGTTACGCTACGCGGTGCACGAGTCGCTGGCCAAGCATCGTCTGGTCAAGTCTTACCGGCTTGGCGGTTACGGAGAGGGCGATTACGGCGTCACGATAGTGGAGTTGATTGACCGCTAGAGCTTGCTGAGAAATCAGAAATACGATGTAGTCTACTCCCCGGTGGCTTGCTCGCCTTCGTCCTTCTCCCCGTTCTGCGCACTCTCCTCCACAGCTTCCCTCTTATCCAGTAGCGTAGTTAGCGACCGCTGGAACGCCTGGAAGATAATCTGTTTTGCGCTTTGTCTCGCAGCAGTGATGATCTCACCGGCTTCTTGTTCCGCCTTAATCCTCGCCTCCGCTATGACCTCCGCTGATTCCTTCTCGATCTTCCTGCTCCGGCCGTCTACTGCCTCATTGATGATACTCTGCGCCCTTTGAATGGCGGCGCCGATGATTGCTTGCGCCTTCTCCTCGCCATCTTTCCGGCCGAGTTCTCTGGCCTGCTCCAGGGCCTGCCGAGCCTCACGCTGTGCTTCTTGTTTTGCCTGGTTAATCTCCTGCTCCGCGGCCGCCTTCAGTGTGGCAACGGCTTTGGACGCTTCCTCGACCTGCTGATCGGCTTTTCTCATCAAGTTGCCAACCTCCTTCTGGGTGTTGGCCAGTATTTTATCGCGTTCGTCTTCAGCCGTTAGTTTCGCCCTGGCGACAATCTTGGCCGATTCGTCTTTGGCCTTGCTCATTAGGCGTTCTATTTCTCGCTGTCTAGCTTCGACAGCCTGTTTCCTGGCTGTATCTTCGGCCTCTTCAGCGATACGGGCGGCTTCGCCCCTCGCGTGCTCGATGATGGTGCTGCGTTCTTCATCGGCCTTGCGTCGTGTTTGCTCTACGACTTGCGCTGCCCGCTGGTCGGCGGCCTGGCCCGCCGAAACCGCGTACGCCGCCGCCTGTTCCTCGGCCGTTCGTTTCATTTCAGTGCCATATTTCTCCGCCTGTTCTTCTGCCTCCTGCTTGGCCTGGCTTATGATTTGCTGCCCCGTGTCGCGTGCTCTGGCAATGACAGTGGCCGCTTCCTGCTCGGCCTGCTGTCTGATCTTCTCAACTTCCTCCTCAAGAAGCTGGCCCAGCCGCTGCTTGTATTCATCCATTATCCCGGCCGCCTGTTCAACCGTCTGTTTTATCTTGTCGGTCAACGCTGGCATTCGGACACCTCCTTGACTCTCGTTGACGTGCTCTTGAGTGCGTCCCTTGCCTGTTCGACTCTTGCCTGATGCCTGATGTTCGCCGTTCAATTCTGCGGTCCGTGTATCTGTGTTATGGCCAATTTTCCAGGTGATTTTAGCTTTGAATTAATGGTATAACACGCCTGTCATACTGTCAATCCCGCGTCCAGGCCCATGGGGACGAGTCCGCAGTGGAGGTTCTGGCAAATCTGTCTACTCGTCTGTTCGTTCGGCCGGCACGTTGCCAGCTAAGTCCCCCGCAGATCAGCATCCTCCGCCACAATCTTCGATTCCACGCACAGCTTCTTTAGACGCAGCGGCTCGCAGCTTATCAGCTCAACCTGCCCACAGGGAGGGCAGGACAGCCCGCGACACGAGATCTGACAGTTAGCAGTGCAGCCGGAAACAGGATGGAATCTGCCGTCGAATTGCTGCCGGGCAAAGGGCAATGGTACACCCTCGCAAAGAGGGATTCCCGCAGAATCGCTCTCGCCAGCAGAGAGCTCCTGGCAGGTGGCATAGGTCATGCCCCTGAATTCGACCAGTTCTCTTACCCTGCGGTGGAACTCGAGCCTCAAGTCCTTACGCAGCCGGTGGCCCCCGCCCGACCAGTGTGCCTCATAAACGTACTCCTGCCCGAATTTCTCGGCGGCCACCGGTGACCGACCATGAATGACCTCATGTATCCGCTCCCATGTGCTCGTGCCCCGGTAAGCGCCAGACGGAGAGCGCTTCTTCGATAACCTTCCGGTGCTGGCGATAACGTGCTTGGCGCCCGCCGCGGCGAAGATATCAACCAGTCGAGCTATTTGTACGCACCCGGAATCGCCGTACAGGGCCTGCAACAAATGGACAAAGACGGGGTCGAAGCGGATGACGATGTCTATGCCCAGGCCAGATAACCTGGCGGCAGCCGCAACCCGGGCCTCAAACGAGGGTGCACCTGGTGACAATAGCCTGAGCATCTCAGGAGTCCCCTCGACGGTTATAGCTACAAACTTGGG
>Ga0172362_10005673_pt1 | contig 10809 bp, 9 predicted proteins | sample LakKivs1_kivu2a2_FD_114534 | JGI IMG/M metagenome (GOLD analysis project Ga0172362, IMG submission 114534) | Sediment microbial communities from Lake Kivu, Rwanda - Sediment s1_kivu2a2 | ecosystem: Environmental > Aquatic > Freshwater > Lake > Sediment | place: Rwanda: Western Province, Lake...
AGACTGACAAAGACAAGACGCTGGTTCATCTTTACACAACCGATGCTGTCGCCCAGCATACTTATGTCGCCAAAGCCCAGGAGAAAGGTTATGATGTACTGGTGCTTGACGGTCAGCTTGACACACACCTGATCAACACGCTTGAATCAAAGGAGCATACTTCAAGGTTTGTCAGGGTTGACAGCGACGTGATCGAGGACCTTATCAGGAAGGATGAGAAGCATGAATCAAAGCTTACCCAGGGTCAGACTGATGACCTGATCAAAGTATTCCGCAGCCAGGTTGCCGACAGCGACAAGGCCAGGTTCGAAGTAAGAGCTGAAGGCCTTGATGAGAAGGATCTGCCGCTTGTGATCACACAGAGTGAGTTCATGCGCAGGATGAAGGATATGGCCCAGTTCGGAGGTGGCTATTCATTTTATGGCGAGATGCCTGACAGCTTTAACCTGGTTCTCAATACCAACCATCCGCTTGTTATATCCCTGGCAGGTGACCTTGATAAGGATCATGCTGATGAACTCAAGAAGAACAATGCCGGCATTGAGAAGACTAAGCTTGAGGTTGACTTCATTGAGAAAGAGCACAGCAAGAAGAAACCTGAAGAGATATCGACGTTTGAGAAGGATGACCTTAACAGGCTTAAGGATGATCTGAAACAGCTTGAAGAAAAAAGGAAAACGATACTGTCATCGTTCGGTGATGAGCACAAGGCAGTACGTCAGCTCATTGACCTGGCTTTGCTGGCAAACAACATGCTGAAGGGTGAAGCGCTGAGCGGATTCGTTAAAAGAAGTATTGACCTGCTCTAATGGTATAGTCTTTTGATTTGCATCTCATTCCAGCACTTATGCCATCAACCGTGCTGTCTCGGCCTTCACAAAATTGATGGCCGTGCGGCATGGCTCGGTGTCCATCTCCATCACCTCTTCAATCAGGAGACGTGACAGCTCCTCTCCGGTAGCTGTCCCGGGCAGCTGTGAGGCTACGTTGTTTATTAATTTAACAACCGTGCCCCTGGCGTTCCTGACCATCTCCCATGCCTCATTGCTCATGTAGATCTGCTGTGACAGGTTGTGCTCATATTCAGCCCTCACGTTACTTATCAGCTCTGCATGCAGCTGCTGGGCGGTCAGATCAGGCCTGGCCGTACGCATGATGAGTGATTCGGGCGAGATCCGCTCCAGCAGCAGTATGATCCTTTCATAAGCCTGTAACCTTACGGGAGTGACTGTCTTAACTGTCTGAAGCAGCACTTCCTGCCTTCTCCGGTCCTGGTCATTACGAAGCATGTTGCGTATGACGAGCCAGACTGTGATCATCACCAGCAATGACGGCAATGTAATTTTGAGAATATCATAAAATGTTTCCATATCAGTGCCTGATAAATAATACTGTCTGCAAATTAATCAATTTCTTCAGCCTGATAATCATTTGCGTGATGGTAAATACCCTTTTCTATTTCACATTAATCATTTACTTTTACCCGCACTCTGATTAAATTAAATAAACAGATACTATGGAGCATATTTCAGAAAGGGTACGGTCACTGTCAGTATCGCAGACGCTTGCCATGGCGGCAAAGAGCCGTGAGCTGAAGGAACAGGGAATAGACGTCATCAGCCTGAGCCTCGGGGAGCCTGATTTCAATACACCTGATGATATCAAGGAAGCGGCAAAAAAGGCCATAGATGACAATTTCTCATTCTATCCTCCCGTACCGGGATATACTGACCTCAGACAGGCCATAGCAAACAAGTTCAGGGAAGAGAACGGTCTTGACTATACTCCTGAGCAGATTATTGTCTCGGCGGGAGGGAAGCACACCCTGATAAATATCCTTCTTTCCGTTGTCGATCCGGGCGATGAGGTTATCCTGCTGGCGCCATACTGGGTGAGCTATTACGACCAGATCATTTTTTCACAGGGCAAGCCTGTAGTGATACAGACTACAATAGAAAGCGACTTCAAGGTTACTCCCGCTCAGCTCGAAGCGGCCATAACCTCCCGGACCCGCGTACTGATATTCAATTCACCGTCCAACCCGACCGGTATGGTTTACACAAGGAATGAGATGGCAGCGCTGGTAAGTGTACTGGAAAAACACACCGGGATTTTAATTATCTCTGACGAGATTTATGAGCATATTACTTTCTCAGGTCCGCATATAAGTCTTGCAACTTTCAGGTCAATAAGTGACAGGGTTGTGACAGTAAACGGCGTATCAAAAGGCTATGCCATGACCGGGTGGAGGATAGGTTATATGGGCGGGCCCCTCTGGCTGGCAAAGGCATGCAACAAGCTTCAGGGACAGTTCACCTCGGGTGTATGTTCAATTGCGCAGCGTGCGGCCCTTGCTGCAGTGACGTCAAAGAGCGATTCAAAGGAAAAGATGCGTATGGCGTTTTTGCGCCGGAGGGATCTGATTTGCCGGTTGCTTAATGATGTGCCGGGCCTGAAGGTTAGAGTCCCGCAGGGAGCCTTCTATGTGATGCCTGACGTGACATCATTCATCGGGAAGAGCTGTGACGGAAAGGTAATAAATAACGCTGATGATCTGACCTATTTTATCCTTAGTGAGGCGAGGGTTGCGGTGGTAAGCGGAAACGCTTTCGGCGCCCCTGAATGCATAAGGATCTCTTATGCTACCTCTGATGAAAAGATCACAGAGGCAGTGAGAAGGATAAAGGAAGCCCTTGGGAAATTAATGTAGTGTGTAATAAACTAGATATACCCCCTCCCGGTCTCCCCCCCTCAGGGGGAGGTGAGGTGGGGGTTTAATATTTGTTATACGAAACAACCTCGTCCGTTGCCTTCCGAACCTTCATCCTGTGGGGATTATCAGCATACCCGAGGGTAATCACTACCTCCACTCTTTTAGCCCCGGGAATTGACAACAGTCTCTTTATCTTCTTTTCATCGAACCAGCCGATAATGCACGAGCCGAGACCCTCGGCCGCTGCCTGGTAAACTATTGACGCTGTGGCAATACCTATGTCAATCAGAGAATAGTCTCTTCTCTTAACCAGGTCACCGGCCCTTGATGTGAAGTTGGATTTTTCCCTGACGACGACGAGCAGCAACGGGGCCATGTCAACGAAGGTATTCATCCTGAAAATATCTGACTTAGTGGCCTCAGCCACCTTCAGCTTCATCGACGGGTCATCCACAACTATAATTTTCCACGGCTGCCCGTTGCATGCTGACGGTGAAAGCCTGCAGGCCTCGATGATCCTGTCTATTTTTTCCTTCTCAACCGGCTGGTCAGTATATTTTCTCTCACTCTGCCTCTTATTCATCAGTGAGAGCATCTTAAGGCCATCTGTCATATGCGTTCAGTCTCCGTGTCAATAGTTTTCAGCAAAGACCTCGGTATAACTGAACGGATGAAGGCATGCCGGGCAGTTTTTCAGAGGCTTCGTGCCAAAATGAACATATCCGCATTCACGGCAGTACCAGAATACTTTTTCTTCTTTCTCGAACACCTTGTTCCCCATCACGTTGGCAAGAAGCTTCCTGTATCTCTCTTCATGGACCTTCTCGGCTGTTGAAATTGCTTTGAAAGCAGTGGCTATCTCCTTGAACCCTTCTTCCTCTGCCACCCTTGCAAACTCAGGGTAAAGCTCAGACCATTCCTCATGCTCACCAGCTGCAGCAGCAGCCAGGTTGTCGCTGGTGGTTGATATCTTCCCGCCGGGATATGATGCAGTTATTTCTACCATACCGCCTTCAAGGAACCTGAAGAAACGCTTCGCATGTGTCTGTTCCTGCTTCGCTGTCTCCATGAAAATAGCGGCAATCTGTTCAAATCCTTCCTCTTTGGCCACCTTGGCTGCAAATTCATAACGGTTCTTTGCCTGTGATTCGCCTGCAAATGCCTTCAGCAGGTTTTTCTCGGTACGAGTACCCTTAATTCCTTCCATATCTTTTGTTTTACAGTTTAATAATTAAATAGCTTGTGCTAAAAATAGCAAAAATCTCGCTACTTTTAGTACCCGTTTAAACTTATAAAAATCATAGAAGTCATGAGAAAACCGGCAATTGTTGCAGTTGTACTTATTGTTTTTCTTCTTGTATCATGTAAACCTAAGGAAACTGTTTATCATCTCTATTATCTTGGAGGCCAGTCAAATATGGATGGCTACGGTTATGTGGCGCAGCTGCCTGCTGCCCTGAATGCTCCCGTGGCAGGGGTAATGATCTACCATGGAAATACAGGCAATGACAATGGTGATATTGACGGCAGAGGTATGTGGAGCATTCTCCAGCCCGGCCATGGAGCAGGGTTCCGCAGTGACGGTGATACAAATTACTATTCTGACAGGTTTGGGGTTGAACTTACCTTCGCTGAGAAAATGAAGGAGCTTTTCCCGGATGAGAAAATTGCCCTGGTGAAGTATTCAAAAGGAGGGACATCAATTGACACTTCCGCTGCTGGTACATTCGGCTGCTGGCTTCCGGACTACATTAACGGTAACAGGGTAAACCAGTACGATCATTTCCTGGCAACGGTGAAGGGAGCCCTGAGCAGTACCGATATCGACGGTGATGGCAGGAAAGACAAACTGATACCTTCAGGAATATTATGGATGCAGGGCGAAAGCGATGGAAACGTCGAGTATGCGGCATCGATCTATAAAGAGAACCTGGCAACGATAATTGATTCAATAAGGAGCGCATTCAATGCCCCGGATATGCCGGTGGTTATAGGCAGGATATCAGAATCTCACAATGATGCTGACAGTACTGTCTGGACCTACGGCGATGTGATCAGGCAGGCTCAGACCGGTTATGTGAACGAAGACGGCAATGCTGCACTGGTCACATCAACCGATAATTACAAATACAGTGACCCGTGGCATTACGACTCTGACGGTTATATTGATCTCGGAAGACAGTTTGCAACAGCCATAGCAAAGCTACGCAAGCCCTAACCCTGTTTTCGCCTGATAAATTTCTTTTCCTCTCCCTTTATCAGTCTCTTAATATTTTGGTAATGAGTGATAACGAGGGCTGCGGCAATAATAACGGAGAATATTATGAAAAAGAGTGATTCGGTATGGAATACCGTCACCAGCAGTACGGGGAATGCGATTGCAGAGATGATTGAGCCGAGTGACACGTAGCCACTGATGAGCAGCACAACAATGAATATAGCGGCGCAGGTAAGTGTCAGCCACGGCTGCAGCGCCAGAAGTACGCCGAAAGTGGTTGCGACACCTTTTCCGCCACGGAAGCCGGCAAGGACCGGGAACACATGACCTGCAATAGCCACCATGCCGCAGGCTATCTGCATGATCATCATCTGCTCTGACCCTCTCTCTGCTGCATGAAGGAACAGGGGCAGTGAGCTTGCGAACCACCCCTTTGCCAGGTCAGCTATCAAAACAGGTATGCCGGTCTTCCACCCAAGAACCCTTATAGTGTTCGTTGCCCCGGCATTGCCGCTTCCGTGTTCCCTGATGTCAATGCCATGGAAGATCTTTCCGGCCCAGATTGCGGAAGGTATTGACCCGGCAAGGTATGCAAGCACAACTGATATTATAGATGCAGTAAGGTTCACTTCAGTCTTTACAGCCCGGGACCATATGACACCAGCCGTGCAGTCTCGGTGTTGGCGGTAAATTTACTGAAATTCTTTATGAATTTCTCAGCCAGGGCACGTGCGGCCTTGTCCCACTCTTCAGCACTGCTCCATGCCCTTCGAGGATCGATTATGCTGTCATTCACACCCGGCACTGCAGAAGGAATGCTGAGATTGAACACAGGCAGAGTGACAAAAGATTTGCTGTCAAGGGTATTGTTCAGTATGGCATTGATGATATTCCTTGTTGAAGGCAGGTCTATCCGTTTGCCCGTTCCGTAAGGGCCTCCCATCCAGCCGGTATTCACCAGCCACGCATCAGCTTTGTGCGCTTTCATCTTCCGGGTTAGTTCACGCGCATATATGATGGGATCAAGCATCAGGAATGCGGCGCCGAAGCATGCTGAAAAAGAGGGGAGAGGCTCTACTATCCCTCTTTCAGTACCGGCAACTTTTGCCGTATATCCGCTCAGGAAATAATACTGAGTCTGCTCTTCAGTAAGCCTTGCAACGGGCGGCAGTACACCAAAAGCATCGGCAGTAAGGAATATCACTTTTGTGGCGTGACCAGCCCTCGAGACAGGCTTGACTATATTATTAATATGGTATATCGGGTAAGAGACCCTTGTATTTTCAGTCTTGGCATCACTTGAAAAATCTATCCTCCCGTTTTCGTCAACCACAACGTTTTCAAGCAGGGCATCACGCCTTATCGCCCTGTAGATGTCAGGTTCATTCTTCGGGCTGAGATTGATGCATTTGGCGTAACATCCTCCCTCAAAGTTGAAGATGCCGGCATCATCCCATCCATGTTCGTCATCGCCTATCAAAGCCCTGTCGGGATCAGTGGAGAGAGTGGTCTTTCCCGTTCCCGATAGGCCGAAAAAGATGGCAACGTCACCCTTTTTTCCGACATTGGCGGAACAGTGCATAGAAGCAATACCTTTGAGCGGCAGATAGTAATTTATCACTGAAAATATCCCCTTCTTCATCTCACCGCCATACCATGTGCCTCCTACTATCGCCATCCTGCTTGTCAGGTTGAAGAGCACAAATGTCTCGGAGTTCATCCCGAACTGCCTGAATTCCGGATTATTGGTCTTTGATGCCATCAGAACGACAAAATCAGGCTTGAACGACTTGAGCTCTTCATCTGAGGGTCTAATGAACATATTCTTGACGAAATGAGCCTGCCATGCCACTTCCATGACGAACCTCACATTCAGCCTTGTATCGGCATTGGCACCACAGTAACAGTCTATCACATAGAGCTTCTTGCCCGAAAGCTGGGTTACTGCCTTCTTCATGCAATGATCCCATGCTTCATTGGTGAGCTTCTTGTTATCAGAAACGGTTGAGGTATCAGATTTCCACCAGACGGTATTTTCTGAAACACTGTCAAAGACCACATACTTGTCCTTTGGTGATCGTCCGGTATAAACGCCGGTATCAACGGCAACAGCCCCTGTATCCGTTACTATGCCTCTTTCATAACCTTCCAGGTCAGCAGAGGTTTCATCATTGTACAGTTGATCAAATGTCGGGTTGTAAACTAATCCGGGAACATTTTCAATCCCGTATTGCTTTAAGATTTCTGGTGACATCATATTGAATTACTTGAACGATGTCCTTCAAAGTTAATATTATTAAGTTTATAATAAAGACAACATTTGTCAGGCTTACTCATGACTGCAGGATGTCATTTGAAATTAACTAATTGTTTATCTTTAACTGCTAATAATTCACGGTATGAGGACTATTATCGCAACTATACTTCTGACTGCTTCACTGGTTTCGGGGGCCCAGGAACTCAGGCTGAAGGCAGTCAGGGTGGTAAAACCTGAGGTCAGCGGGCCATATCTCCTGGCAGGCGTTTTACCCGGATCGCGGTATCTGCTGGTGTCAGGTGAAGGATATAAGGGACTGTCACTGCTTGACCTGCGCAGGAGCAGGATCACGAAAATCTCATCCGGCAGCGGGGCAGGTTATGAACCTGCCGTGACTCCTGATGGTAAAAAAATCATCTTCAGGACTGACTCATTCCCGGATAACAGGAAATATTCATCACTCTTAAGTTACGATATTGAGACAGCAGGTACTGAAACCATCCTGGCACACGAGAGAGGTGTGCATCCTGCAGCCATATCAGGCAACCGCATCATGGTGAAGTCAGACAGGGTCAGAAGGACTGAATTAACCGGATCTGCCGTCACAAAGAGCAGCGGCGACGGAGTGTTTGTCATCATTGAAGACCTCGTTCCGGTAATTTATTCGGGAGGAGAAAGAAAGGTTCTGAAACCCAATGGCGACGGTTATTATATCTGGGCTTCACTTTCACCTGACGCGACCAGGCTGCTTTATAATTTTCAGGGACTTAGTACCTACATATGTGACCTTAATGGCCATGTGATTCATGATGCCGGCCGTATCAATGCCCCGAAGTGGCTGAATGACAATATTATCATTGGCATGGATGACAGGGATGACGGCAACAGGGTAACCTCATCGGAAATAGTATACTACTCGCTCAGGGACAGGAAGAGAAGATATCTCACCGGAACGGACACAAGGGCAGAGATGTACCCGTGGCCTTTTGCAGAAGGCAGGAAGATAGCGTTCTCAACTGACAACGGAGAGATTTATGTTGCTAAACTGAAGATAAGATGAAGGGAAGCCTGGGAACAGCGCTGATAACAGCTCTCGCTTTAATATTTATTCCGTTGCATCTCAGCGGTCAGAGAACGGATTTTTCAGGTATCAGGATATTTATAAATCCAGGTCATGGCGGGCATGATTCTGACGACAGGCATATGCTTGAGACTGATTTCTGGGAGTCGGACGGTAACCTTGAAAAAGGCCTGTTTCTCAGAGACCTCCTCCTTGACCGCAAGGCATCTGTCTTTATGTCACGGACTACCAATTACACGTCTGATGACCTTCCGCTCTCCACCATAGCAACTATGGCCAATACTGCAAATGCCGATATATTCCTGTCAATCCACAGCAACGGTTTTGATGGTACACGAAACCAGCCTCTTACCCTCTTCAGGGGTTATGATGACCAGCCTGTATTCCCTGCGGCAAAGACAATGGCAACCATTCTGTGGCACAAACTTTATGAGAAGGCCAATTGCTGGACACACTCATTTGAATGGATCAAGGGCGACTGGACATTCTACCCCGAATGGGGTTACCAGGTAGGACTGGGTGTTCTGCGTACACTGAATATGCCCGGAGTGCTGTCAGAAGGATCATACCATGATTATGTGCCGGAAGGGTGGAGGCTGAGAAACAATAACCACCTCCACCATGAAGCATGGGCTATGCTGAGGGCACTGGAAGAATTTGAGAATGTGGCGGCAGAGCCCACAGGCATCATTTCAGGGATAGTCAGAGATAAGTATACATCACCTGGTTACTATTTCAAGCCCGGAACGAAGGATGAGGCTGCCCCGATAAACAATGCACTGGTGACACTCAATCGCGGAAATGCTACAGTCACCCTTGACAATCTCAACAACGGGTTTTTTATGTTCGACTCTCTGGCTCCCGGTGATTATGAACTTATTTGCAGCGGGATACCTGATTTCCTGAATGATACCCTTAATGTCTCAGTTACTAACGGGATTACTACACTGGCTGATTTCCTTCCGGGCTATGACACTGCAAAAGTACCCCTGGTTACGGAATGGATGCCAGCAACGACTGACAGTCTTCCATTCAACCAGGAGTTCACGCTCAGGTTCAATATACCCATGAATAAAAGCTCTGTGCAGTCAGCACTGGTTACAGAACCTGCTGTCAACCTGGTTTTTTCATGGGACGATAAAGGCAAGGTCCTGACCGTTAAGCCCGAGGTTGGTTTTGCCAGCAAGACCTCTTACCTGTTAAAGCTGACCACCTCTGCGCTTTCATTGTGGAATGTGCCGCTCGGGTCAGAATTCCGGCTGGACTTTGTCACACTGTCAAGGACAAAACTTAAGATAGAGAAAGTATTTCCAACTCCAGGGTCGGCAAAGATAACCTTATATCCGCAGGTGAGGGTTTATTTTGATGCCCCACTTGAGCAGGCTTCGGCATCAGCCGGGATCACTGTTGTCAACAGTCAGTCGTCAGCTCTTGAAAAAGTAAGGGAAGGCTTTACAACAAAAGGAGGAAAAGGGATATACAGCTTTGAGCTGTTGCAGCCTCTGTCTCTTAACAGCCAGTACAAGGTAATTGTGGATGCCTCTGTTAAAGATATTATGGGAACTGCCACAGGCCAGACCCTGGAGATACCGTTCACTACCCGCAAAAAAGCTTACGAAAGCGGCAATATAGTTGAGTCATTTGATGACATTTCAGTTTTCTGGGACCCTGAAGCAAGCGGCAGCACGGTGGGTACTGACAATCCGCTCACGACATTTACTTCTTCATCACAGATCGTCCGCTCCGCTCCTGTTGCCGGCAGGCTTGATTATGTCTTTACGGGTCAGGACGGCGGTCTTTGCCGGGTGTTTGATACACGGAAACCGTTGATCGGAAGCAGCCTGAGCCTCTCATTCGGAATGTGGGTCTACGGAGACCTGAGCGGAAACATCCTTGAGTACTGGTTCTATTCGCCGGGCTCTGTCAACCAGATAGTCTTTGCCGATACCATAGACTGGGCAGGATGGGACCTCATCGCGATACCATTCTCCAAAATAGGAGGCACAGGCGACTGGCAATATCACAGTCTCGTGGTCAGGCAGGTTGAAACGGGAGCAAAAAGCGGGACTATGTATTTTGATGATGCTATGGTATTCATTCCCACAGGCATTGAAGAGACTCCTGATGACCCGGTTCACCTCCTTGTCTATCCGAATCCGTTCTCGTCATTCATGACAGTGGAATATTATCTCGATTCTTTTTCGGGTGTCTCTGTTGACGTCGTGGGCTCTGACGGAAAAAAATTGGCGAATATTTTTACAGGAGATGAGGGGCCCGGAAAGTGTCAGCATGACTGGACAGTGCCAGATGATATACCAGCCGGGGTTTACATGGTCAGGGTTACGAGGTCACATCACGGTATCTCGTCATCATCAATAAAATCGTTAAGGATAAAATGAGTAGAGACGTTGCATGCAACGTCTCTACAATCAATGTTCAGCGTGTTTTGTTTTATTTTCCTGCCTTGATGGCGGCCTGAGATGCTGCCAGGCGTGCTATGGGCACCCTGAAAGGTGAGCAGCTTACATAAGTGAGCTTAT
>Ga0172362_10005674_pt1 | contig 10808 bp, 8 predicted proteins | sample LakKivs1_kivu2a2_FD_114534 | JGI IMG/M metagenome (GOLD analysis project Ga0172362, IMG submission 114534) | Sediment microbial communities from Lake Kivu, Rwanda - Sediment s1_kivu2a2 | ecosystem: Environmental > Aquatic > Freshwater > Lake > Sediment | place: Rwanda: Western Province, Lake...
AGTAGAAGTAGGAGTAGGAACAGGAGTCGGGACAGGAGTTGGCGTAGGATTGGGACTATGATCTGCTTCACAATAATGGAATCCGGGATTGCTAATATCACAGTGAAAACCCGGAGCGCAAATTGGATCATCTCTTTGATCGCCACACGGATAAGCATGCCTCCCCCGGCATTGGCTATTAAAACAACCCATTAAATTATCGGCAGCTCCAGCACAATCAGCGCTGCTCGCGCAACTGGAAAACGGACGCGCCAAACAGGTGTTATAGATACAGTCAAGAGCCGCACCGCAGTCGCTGTTAGAATCGCAGTGGCTGCCAACCTGGCCATTGGATGCTTTAACCCAACCAATACCAAGTGTAATAAAAACAAAAACCAACGCGCAAATGCTGGTTAAAATAATTGATGTTTTGTTGGAAAAATTAATTTTTTGATTCGGGGCCATTAGTTAAAAACTGATTTACTGGTTTGAATTCCGCCGCACTTTAAATGTCAATTTTTCGTAAAAATAAAAAGGCATCTTTAGGCCAGTCCTATTTTATCAAATATAACCTTTTTGTCAATCCACAATTTATTTCTTTTTATCCACAGCCAAATCCAGTAATTTGAACAGTAAATCGGTGTAGCTTAAGCCAGCTGCGGCTGCTGCCTTGGCCATTCCGGCATCGGAAGAGATGTCAGGATTAGGATTTACCTCCAAAACATAGAGCTGGTTCGTTTTTTCGTCATAGCGGAAATCAACGCGGGCATAACCGTGGCAACCGAAAATTTTATAGCACTTCTTGACAGTTTCCTCAATAAATTTCACCAGCTTTTCATCAATTTTGGCCGGACAAATAACCGGTGTTTTTTTAAAAGCGATGCTTTGTTTAACCCATTTCGCCCGATAAGAAACAATCCGCGGCATATTGGGCGGCATCCCGCTAAAATCGACTTCGGCAATCGGCAGAACCAATAATTTTTTATTTCCGACAACAGCTACGTTAAATTCGCGACCATCAATAAATTCTTCTACCAAGGCTTCCTGTTCATAAACATCCAGAATGTGGCTGACTTGTTCTTTCAACTGTTCTTCATTATTGACCACCGATCTTTCTTTAATGCCGACGCTGCCGTCCTCCCGAATCGGTTTAACAATTAATGGAAATTTCAGATCGGGATTTAATTTGCGATTGGCCGCGGTAAAAACTTGAAATTTCGGCGTCAAAATTCCGTTAAAAGTCAAAATCTCTTTGGTTCTGGCTTTATTTTGACAAAGAGCCAAAGTAAAATAATTGTTTCCGGTATAAGGAATATTTAAAATATCAAAAATCGCTGCCACGTGCGGCTCTAAAAGCGGATCTTCCCGGATGCCGTCATCCGCTAAATTAAAAACTACATCTGGCCGCTCGGCTTTCAGCTGCAGATAAGTTTCTTCGGTGGCGGGCAGAATTTTAATCTGATGAATGCCTTCCAAAGATTTTTTGATATCTAAGGCGTCGTCAATATTTTCTCTGCCGTAAGTATCAACATCGTTTGTTTTTTTTGGTTCTCGGGTAAGAATTGTTATTTTCATCTCTCTGTCTTTTATTATATCAGAGTTTTTTTATTTTCCAATGTTTTTGGGGATTTTCACTGCGCTTCTTCGTCGAACAATCAACCGGCTACCTTTGATTTCAACCAAAGTGGATGGCGACGAGGACAAATAGCCGGCGTTAAGGTAAAAATTAATTTTATTCTTAAAATATTTTCTGGCTTGTCTAATGGTAAAAGCTGGCTTAAATCCTTGTAAGTTGGCGCTTGGCGCAACCAGAGGACCTGTGATTTTCAATAATTGCCGCAGTCTCTTTTTGGCCGGCAAACGAAAAGCCAAAGTTTTAGTACCGCGGTGCAAATAGGCGAATTTTTTGCTCCGGCAAGGTAAAATAACGCTCACTTTCGCTGGCCACAACTTCTTTAACATTCTTTTCCGGCGGATACCTATTCTAATGCCGAATAATCTCAAATCATCCAAAGAGCTTATCAGAATAATCATCGGCTTTTTCTTCTCTCTTTGGCGCAACTTATAAATTTTTCGAACGGTTTTGGGAATTAAAGCCGAACCAACTAATCCGTAAATGGTGTCAGTCGCCATAACGCCCACTCCCCCGTCAATTAAAATGGAAATTATCTTTTCCTTTTGTTTTTTAGAAATTGGCATTTTTTCTCCGCTGTTTCCGACTGAAACTATTAGCGAAACGATGCGACTCATTTCTTACTCTTAAGATTGTAATTTTAATTGATTGGATTAATTCTTTGATTGACTTCTTGATATTTTTTGGAAAAACCAATTTGTCATTGGCTAATTTTGAAATGCCAATCAAAGGGATATTCACAAAATTTTCTTTGAGAACGGAAAAAACGGCGTCAACCTGCGGCTTACCGCCGTCAACAACAATCAGATCCGGGAATGCCCATTCTCGATGTCTAAGGCGGCGGCTAATTGTCTCCTTTAAAGATCCTAAATCATCCTGTTTTTTGGCGGTCCTGATTTTAAACAAACGATATTCGTTTTTATCCGGCTCGCCATTAGTAAAAACAACCATTGAACCAAATGGTTCTTTGCCAGTTAAATGAGAGATGTCATAACCTTCAATGCGATTGAACCTCCCATAGTAAAGATGGCCCATCTCATCTCGGCTAATTAAAGCCACATCTTGGATGTGTTCCAGGTTTTTGATTTTTTCCGGATTTTCTTTTTCCAGCCTCTTCAATAAATTTTTCTTTTCCCCTTCCAAAAGTGAAATGATATTGCTTATATTTTTCCGATATTCTTGTTTGGAAATTTTGCCGACACATACGCCCGGACACAATCCTATCTGATAATTAAAGCAGGGTTTCCCGGAATTAGGACGAGCAGGCCTGCCTGCCGGCAGGCAGGTGCTGTAAGGAAAAATTCTTCTGATGATGCGCAAAGCATTTCTGATTAGACCTGAACTTTGGTACGGCCCGAAAACCCTCGGCATTTGCCCTGAGTGCAATCGAGGAGAGAATTTTTCCAATTCCCTTTCCCTGACCAGCATCGGGTATGGGTAATCAATTTTTGGGATAACAATATAAACAAAAGAACGGTTGTCTCTTTCTTTAATATTATATTTTGGCCAGTATTTTTTAATCAAATTTGCTTCTAAAAATATCGATTCCAAAACCGTATCAGTTTTTTTATACTTTATTCTAACCGATTTTTTAATCAATTCCCTTTTTCTTGGGTCATAATAAATTTTTGCTTGCCCGCCTCTGGCGGGAAAATAACTTGCCACCCTCTTTCTTAAACTCGTTGCCCTGCCAATATATAAAATCTTTCCTTTCTTATTCAGAAAGAAATATACTCCCGGCTTATCCGGCAATTTTTTCGCTTGGTTAATTAGTTTCATAAATATTTTTTTAAATATTTTCCGGTATAAGATTTTTCGGATTTAATAATTTCTTCTGGCAGACCGGAGGCAATTAATTTTCCGCCTTTTTCTCCGCCTTCCGGGCCCAAATCAATAATATAATCGCAAGATTTAATCACATGCATATTGTGTTCAATCACAATAACGGTATTTTGTTTTTCCACCAACTTGTTAATCACCTTCAAAAGCATTTCCACATCATGATAATGCAAACCGACTGTCGGCTCATCCAATAAATATAGGGCACGCTTCCCCAAGGGATGCGTTAATTCCCTGCCTAATTTAATGCGCTGAGCTTCGCCGCCGGAAAGAGTCGTGGCTGATTGGCCCAATTGAATATAGCCCAAACCCACTTCCTGCAAAACTTTCAGTTTATCCGTGATTAAATAAATGCCATCAAAAAACTCTGCCGCTTCATCCACTGTCATTTCCAAGACCTCGTTGATATTTTTCTTCTTATGTTTAACTTGAAGAGTTTCTCGATTGAATCTTTTACCGTGACAAACTTGGCATTGAACCAAAACCGGCGGCAAAAAGTGCATTTCAATCAAATTATAACCGGCGCCCTGGCAGGCCTCGCAGCGGCCGCCAAAAACATTGAAAGAAAATCGCGAAGCACTATAACCTCTGGCGCGCGCATCTTCTAATTGGCTGTAAAAATCCCTGATTGGCGTAAAAATTCCGGTATAGGTTGCGGGATTGGAACGCGGCGTTCTGCCAATCGGCGACTGGTCAACCATCACGATTTTATCAATATATTCAGTTCCTAAAATTCTACTGACGTCTTCCAATTTATCGCCAAAGCCGGCCTTGATATGATTCAAATTCTTATACAAAATATCGTAAATGAAGGTGGATTTTCCGCTGCCGGAAACCCCGGTCAGACAAATAAATTTTCTTAAAGGGATTTCTACGTTAATATTTTTCAAGTTATTGGCCCGGGCGCCGATAATTTTTAATTTTTCGGTGATTTTGCTGCGGCGATATTGGGGTAATTCAATTTTACGTCTGCCAACCAAATACTCTAAAGTAAGCGATTTGTTAATTTGCGAAGGTGTTTTTAATAATTTCTCCACCTCACCCTCTACTACCACCTCCCCGCCGTTTTTGCCGGCTTTCGGGCCCAAATCCACGAGATAATCGGAATGTTTAATTGTTTTCTCGTCATGTTCAACAATAATCACTGTATTTTTCTGGACTTTTAAAGATTTTAAAGTATCAATCAGTTTATCCGTGTCTTTTTCGTGCAAACCAATAGTTGGCTCGTCCAAAACATACAAGGTATTGGATAATTGCGAGCCGATTTGCGATGCCAAACGAATGCGCTGTGCCTCTCCGCCCGACAATGTTTCGGCCTGACGGCTTAAGGTCAAATAATCCAGACCGACCTGGAGTAAAAATTTCAAACGGTCAATAATTTCTTTTAAAACGCTTGCGGCAATGGTTTTCTGGCGTGCGGTCATTTTGGCATAATATTCGGAAAAAAATTCATCAGCACGGTCAATGGTAAAGTTGCTTACCTCGAAAATGTTTTTGCCTTTGATTTTTACGGATAATGCTTCTGGTTTTAATCTTTTGCCGTGGCAAACCGGACAAATTGTATTTAAAAATAAATCGGTTTTCCCCAAACCATGACATTCGGGACAGGCGCCATAAGGGCTGTTAAAAGAAAATAGCCGCGGCTCAACTTCAGGGAAAGAAAATCCATCGTTGGGACAACTCCACTTGCTTGATAAAAGCGTTTCAAAACCCTTGTTGAAAACCGCGATTATTAGCCCTTTGCTATAATTCAAGGCATTTTCCACTGCTTCAACTAATCTGCCTTCGTCAGACGGCATTAGGCGGTCCATAATAATTTCAATGGTGTGATTCTTGTATTTTGACAAAACAATCCGGTTATGCAAAGAATGAATTTTTCCGTCAATCCGCGCCTCCGAAAATCCCAGAGAGAGATAATCATAGAATAATTGATAATACTCCCCTTTTCTGCCGCGCACTACTGGTGAAAGAATTGTTACTGCGCTGCTTTTCAGTTCTTTTGCCTTGTCCTTGATGATATCAATCATCTCGTCAACCGAGAGTTTCTGAATTTTTTGACCGCAAATAGGACAAAATACCTCGCCCAAACGCGCATATAAAACCCGCATATAATCGTAAATTTCCGTAAGCGTTCCGACTGTGGAGCGCGGATTATGTGAAAGCGCGCGCTGGTCAATGGCAATTGCCGGTGAAAGCCCTTTAATTTCATCAACGTCTGGTCTGTCCAATTGCCCCAAAAATTGTCGGACATAGGGAGAAAGTGATTCAATGTAGCGACGCTGACCTTCGGCAAAAATTGTATCAAAAGCCAAGGAAGATTTTCCGCTTCCCGAAACTCCGGTAAAAACCACAATCTTTTCCTTGGGAATTTCCAAGTTTATATTCTTTAGATTATGGACTCTGGCGCCTTTAATAATAATTTTGTCTTCCATAATTAATCCAAATCAATTAAATTTTCAATTTTTTTTCTGATTGTTTCCGGCTTGATGTGATGTTTTTTATTATAAGCAAGCTGGATTTTTCTCCTGCGTTCAACTTCCTTAATCGCGCGCTTTATAGAACCGGTCGACTCGTCAGCATATAAAATTACTTTCCCCTTAACGTTTCTTGCAGTTCTTCCCATGGTCTGAATTAAAGATGTCTCGCTGCGCAAAAATCCCTCTCGGTCAGCATCCAAAATCGCCACCAACGTTACCTCGGGTAAGTCCAACCCCTCGCGCAATAAGTTCACTCCCACCAAAACATCAAATTTTCCTTCGCGAAACTCAGTAAGAATTTTTGCCCTTTCCAAGGTCAGGGTTTCGGAATGCATCCACCTGACTTTAAATTTTTTCTTGGTCAGAAATTCGCTCAAATCCTCGGCCATTTTTTTAGTCAAGGTATTAATGATGGCTCGCTCGCCCGATTTAACAATCTTTTCAATTTCGCCAATCACATCGTCAATCTGGGAATAATTTTTCTTTTTATCAAATACTGGCCTAACCTCAATCGGCGGGTCAATCAAACCAGTCGGCCTGATAATCTGCTCAACTACTTGCTTGGAATGCTTTATCTCCCAATCCGCAGGGGTAGCAGAAGTAAAAATAACCTGGTCTATTCTTTTTTCTCCGGCCGAGGCGGATCCGCCTTTGGCGGAAAATTGTTCGCCAAAAATTTCTTCAAATTTTAACGGCCGGTTGTCCAAGGCAGATGGCAAACGCCAGCCGTATTCCACCAACGTTTCTTTCCTACTTCTGTCTCCCTCATACATTCCCCGTAGTTGCGGAACGGAAATGTGTGATTCGTCAATAATGGTTAAAAAATCTCCTTTGCCATTTTTATACGGAAAATAAGAAAGTAATGTATCGGGAGGTTGGCCCGTCAACTTCCCCGTCAAATGCCGTGAATAGTTTTCAATGCCGTGGCAATAACCAATCGAACGCAACATCTCAATGTCATAGCGAGTTCTGCGTTCCAACCTCTCCGCCTCAAGATAAAAACCCTTTTTATGAAAATGGTTCAGCCGCTCTTTTAATTCTTTCTGAATTTCTTGAATGGCTTTTTCTCGTTCCGGTTCGGTGGAAACAAAATGCTTTGGAGGAAAAATCACCAGTTCTTTCAATTTTTCTTTAAATTTTCGCGTTAACGGATCAGTTAATGCCAGTGTTTTTATTTTCTGGTTTTCAATTTCTATGTAATAAGTGAATTCTCCGGAAGCGGGCATAATTTCAAAAACATCGCCGCGCAAGCGGAAATATCCTCTTTTCAAAGCGGTATTGGTGCGCGAAAACTGGATTTTTACCAATTGCCTGACCAAATCTCCTCTGATAAGTGGTTTGCCAATTTCCAAGTGCAGTGATGCGCCCAGATAAGTTAGCGGCACGCCCAAATTGTAAATACAGGAAACCGAAGCAACAATAACCACATCACGTCTCGTCATTAGGGCGCTGGTGGCGCGATGGCGCAATTTGTCAATTTCTTCGTTTATCATCGCCTCTTTTTCAATGTAAGTGTCAGTGATCGGCAAATAGGCCTCGGGCTGGTAATAATCATAATAGGAAACGAAATAATTCACCGAGTTTTTCGGGAAAAAATTTTTATATTCGCGATATAATTGCGCAGCCAGGGCCTTATTCGGAGCAATAACCAAAACCGGCCGATTAAAATGACTGAGGACATTGGCCATGGTAAAAGTTTTGCCCGAACCAGTAACGCCCAAAAGCGTCTGGTAACGATAATTTTTCTTAATGCCATCAACCAGTTTTTTGATTGCCCGCGGCTGGTCTCCAGTGGGTTTAAAATTGGATTTTAATTGAAATATTTTATCCATATGCCAAAAATCGCCGCAGTGGCGGCTATAGGGGTCTATATGATTTTGTATTTTAGAACAAAGGGATTAAAAATTCAAGACCTTACGGCTGAAGAATGTCTTCTGTCCGGCCGTCAATTGAAATCATCACATTTTTCACGGTCGGGAACTGTTTTAAAGTTTGAGTGATTTGTAGCCGAATGGCCGCCACTCGGCAAGAACCGCCAACTTGATATTCCAACTGCCCGTCAAAATCCACCAAAGCTGTTGCGTCTTTAATCGTCAAACTTTGAATTTTTACCCCTTGATTAATACTGGTAAAATAGCCGAGCGTTTTGTCTTCGTTGGTTGGCCCTTTCAATAATTCTTCGAGGCTGGCTCGGGCGACAGCTTCGGTTTTAACAATTTCTCTTTCCACTGGAAAAACTTTATTGCAAGAAAATTCCGGGTCTAATTTATTATTGTTAAAATAAACTTTTACTTTGATGGTTTCGGCCGCTCTAAAACGAACCGGAATTTTTATGTGTCCAGCGTTGGCTGGCAATCCCGAAGGGTTATCTTTTTCCAAAATTAAAGTTCCGATAGTTGCTTTCGGCTGAGCGAATTCCAAAGTCGCTTTAAAAGGAACAAAATCGTTAGTAGTCCACTCTCCCTGCGCTCGAGCAATGCCTTGAGCAATTAAATCATGGTCGGTTTCGCCGATAAGCTGAATGGGAAACTGGCCTTCAAAAAACCAATTTCCTCGCGCTTCACCCTCGATTTCCAAGGGGCTGGAAACAATCTCGTTTGACTGGGGCTTTGTTACATAAATACTGGCTGTTTTACTCTTACAGATTTCTGTCGGTTGAGGAGCCGAGGGGTTACCGTGTTTAATCCACTGGCCGTCTTGGCAAAGCCAAGTGTCTTCATCGCCGCGCAATATTATTAAAATCGCTGCCAAAGCCAAAGCGAGAGCCAAAATAATTAGGAAAAAGACAATATTTTTTTTCATTTTATTAGTTAAATTACAGCGGCGACTTAATTTCAAAAATTTTATTTCGCTGTCGATGGCCCTTGATTAAGCGGATCGCTGTCTCGGAAGTTTTTAAAAAATTGGCGAGCAGCGATTTTACTTTTTCGTTGGCCTCGCCTCGTTCAGGCTTCGTGACAGTTTTTACCTCAAAACTATCAACGGACTTTTTAATAACTTCGTCTTTTTTGGCGTTGGGAATAACTTTAACTTTAATTAGCATTTTTAAATAATATATCTTTTGACTGTCGGCGCCAAGCGGACTAAAAATTCATAAGGAGAAAGCTTGGCGATTTTGGAATAATTTTCAATGGAATTTAACCTGAAAGAATTGGTGGAAATAACTTCCACTTCATCTTCCAATTTCAGCGGTTCTTTAACATCGGAGATATCAACTGCGGCCAAATTCATACTCATCTTCCCTAAAAACCGCAATGACTGATTATTAAAATAAACGACTCCGCCCTGACTTAAGATTTGGGGCAGGCCTTCGTAATAACCGCAGGGTAAAATTGCTATTTTCATATCCCGATCTGCCCGAAAAAGAAAATTATAACCAACGCCCTCTCCTTTTTTAATATCCCGAATATTGACGATTTTGGCCTTGAATGAAAGAATTGGTTTTAAATCCAAAAGTTTGTCTTGGCGGTTCTCAAAACCATAAAGACCGATGCCCAAACGAATTAAATTGCTTTTTCCTCTATCCAAATAGCGCGTGCCGGCAGTGGCAGCAAAATGCAAAACAGTTTGAGGAAAATATTTTTCAAAAATCCTGACAGCTTCATTCCATTTCTCTATCTGAATCAAAGTATCGGCAGGATAAGGATTGCTGGCGTCGGCCAAATGTGTCAGCAATCCATCAATTCTTATTTTGTTATTTTCGGATAATTTTTTAACGGCTGGCTCTAATTCGGCAATGGTCATTCCTTGCCGATGCAAACCAGTGTCAATTTTCAAATGAATAGTTAAGGGGAAATTTATTCGCCGGCTTAAAAGTTCGGCTTGAGCCGAAGAATTAACCACCAAAATCGTTTTTTTCAACCGCCTCAGGAGGTGCAAACTTTTTTCAGTCACATATCCCAAAATAATAATTTCTTTTCTTGCGCCGAATTGCCGCAAAAGCTGGGCCTCAATCAAACTATCAACAGCAAAATAACGGATATCGCTGTTGTGGTCCAAAAATAAACCTATTTCTTTAAGACCGTGACCGTAAGCATTGCTTTTCAAAACTGCGGCTATTTTATGATTCGGAAATTTTTGGCGAAACTGCTTAATGTTGTGTAATAAATTCTGCGAATTAATCTCAATCCGCAAAAGATGACTATCCGCCCTATCAAACAAATTTTTTATTTGGCGAAAAAAATTAAGTACGCGCATAATTATGAATTAATCAAAATCAGGGAAATCATTGCCCCACGAGCAAAATTGGCAGCCGCTATGCGAAGCCGGCGCCGGACCAGCGATTAATTGAAGTGCTTTGGCAAAAATTTCATAAGCCCTTTGAGGATTGGTTTCCATTTTTTGGGGCTCAATTCGAAACTTAATCAGCCCATTTTCTTCCACTTTTTTGGGAATGTAATAAATTAGATAACCAAATGATGGAGTTGGATAACCGGATTTCTCCAATAAGAAAGTGTAACAATCCAACTGGGTCTGGTAATAAGAAGTAGAATCTTCTTTTAAATCAAAACCCCGCGTTTTATAATCAACCGGGATGTAGTAATCGCCGTTAACAAAACATTCGTCTAATGCGCCAAACAAAACGGCATTTAAAACATCGTCTGTGTATGATAAACCAGTTTTCCAATTGCGCCACTTGTCCATCAGGGCCTGGTCAGAAAAGGGCTTGCCCTCCACTTTTCCTTCTAATTCCGGCGGCACCTTGGCCAAGACGCGATATTGGTCAAAATACTCTTTTATTAAACGGTCCAAGCCATTCGGCAAACTGGAAAACGGGCCTTGAGGCCGATGCACACCCCTAACTTCCGACAGCCAAAAACAAAGCGGGCACTCCTGAAAAAGATTTAATTTCGAAGACGAAAGCCAAATTTTGGAGTTCA
>Ga0172362_10005676_pt1 | contig 10807 bp, 9 predicted proteins | sample LakKivs1_kivu2a2_FD_114534 | JGI IMG/M metagenome (GOLD analysis project Ga0172362, IMG submission 114534) | Sediment microbial communities from Lake Kivu, Rwanda - Sediment s1_kivu2a2 | ecosystem: Environmental > Aquatic > Freshwater > Lake > Sediment | place: Rwanda: Western Province, Lake...
AAGGCATCTATAAACTGGCCCTGTCAGGGATAAATACCCCGATAAATCTGGGCAATCCCGATGAGATAACTGTAATATCACTGGCCACTAGAATCCTGAAGCTCACCGGCAGTAAAAGCAAAATACAAAATTTGCCCCTGCCAGAGGATGAGCCGAAGGTCAGGCAACCGGATATAAGCAAGGCGAAAGAATTACTTCAATGGCAGCCTGAAATACCCCTGGAAGAAGGGCTGAAGAAAACAATAGCCTGGTTTCAGAACGCAAGTAAATAAGACGGAGAATTGCTGAAGTGAAGGCACTGGTCACTGGCTGCGCGGGATTTATCGGCTCTCATCTCACTGAAAGATTGCTCAAAGAAGATTTTGACGTGGTGGGTATTGACTGCTTCACTCCCTATTACCCGCGGAGTATAAAAGAGAAAAATATCGCTGATGCTCTGAAGCGGAAAGGTTTCACCTTTATCGAAGCTGACATACTTGGCTTGCAGGAGCTCCCCGAGGTTGATTACGTCTTCCATCAATCCGCCCAGCCCGGGGTGAGAGGCTCCTGGGGTGATAAATTTGAAATTTATGTCCGGAACAATATCTTGGCTACGCAAAAATTACTTGAGTTTTATAAGGACAAAGAGCTGAAAAAATTCATCTATGCCTCATCGTCTTCAATTTACGGCGATGCTGAACTGCCCCTGAGAGAAGAGACCACGCCAAAGCCTGTTTCACCTTATGGCGTCGCCAAGCTGGCTGGTGAGAACCTGTGCTACCTGTACCATAAAAACCATGGCACCCCGACGCTCTGGCTCAGATACTTCACCGTCTACGGGCCGAGGCAGAGGCCTGATATGGCCATAAACAAGCTTGTGGCCGCGATATCTGATGGTGAGGAAGTCGTCATTTACGGCGACGGCAAGCAAACGAGAGATTTCACCTACGTGGATGATGTTGTTGAAGCCAATCTGCTGGCGGCTAGAAGTGAGATTACAGGCAGGGCTTTCAACATCGGGGGCGGCAATCGCATCTCGGTCAACGACCTGGTGAAATTGATAAGCGATTTGCTGAAAAAGGAAACCAAGATAAAGCACGGCGATATCCAGAAAGGTGATGTCAGACATACCTGGGCGCATATTGAGCGAGCCAAGAAGGAACTGGGCTGGCGCCCACAGGTGAATATCACCGAGGGTTTGCGCCGGTATATTGGCTCAACCCTGACCAGTGATATTCGCTGAGCTATCAGTGCCCCAGGTTAAATTCACTTTTTCGAAAAACGTAGAAATAATTGAGAGCGTATCTCATTACCGGCGATTTGGTAAACTTACCCAGCAGAACATCCAGACAAAGCGCCGGGAAAACGAAGACCTCTCTGACTATGGCCGGTAAAATGGTAACCCAGTGAGAAATGGCTGCCGAGAATGGCCCAAAGCCGAGATAAACCATCTTTTCACAGGTGAAGTTGGCTTCAGCAAACATCCTGATGAGCGCTTGATGGGTGTACCGATAATAATCATACGGGTCAGGATGGAAAATGTGTAGGAATGGGGTGCTGCCGATGAACCTGCCGCCTCTTTTCAATATTCGGCTGGACTCGCGTATCACATTCCGGTAATCATAGATGTGTTCCAGAACGCTGAAGCACGTGACAAAGTCATAGCTATCGTTTTCTATCGCAAACGGCTTCTCAAGGTCTATCTTTACCAGGTTTGTCCCTTCCTCATAGTAATCGGAGTACACTATGCTGAATGGCTCTTTACAGCGCAGGTATTTTTTGTAGCTCGGTGAATCAGAACCTGAACCCAGGTCCAGTATCCTGCCCGATAGCTCTTCCTGAGCACAGGTATAATCTCTCAATATCCTGTTCAGCGACTTGCGCCGCAGCGTTTCCAGGAAAATCGTTTTGAGTAGATTTTTTGACAGCTTTACTGCCTCTAGCTGGATGTCCATGCTTACGAACTTTCTGGATCTTTCAAACAACCATGGCCCTATTTCGGTTTTTGAAAATAGTGACCAGTATTATCAACTTCAACCAGCTTTATATCTATAGAGCGTTTTTTCAGAAATTCATCGGTTGCTCTCCGGCAGCCTTCCCAGTTGCCATAGTCATCAAGAACAATAAATCCTCCCGGACATACGCTATCGTAAAATTTCTCCAGACATAACTTAACGCTCTCGTACCAGTCAGCATCAACATGCAGAAGCGCGACTTGGTTGATTTTGAAAGCAGGAAAGGTTTCTTCAAACCATCCCTTTACAATATGAATGCGATCTTCCGGAATACCCAGTTTGTTGAGGATTTCTTTAACGGCATCCATGGAACCGAGGCATCTCCCTTTGCGATATTCCGTTTGAGCTTTATAGCCGTCCTCTGCAGTGGGTTCCGGCAACCCCTCGAATGAATCAAAAAGCCACATGCCTCTGCCCAGAGGCGACCGGTTAGAAGCAGAGGCCATTACCGCCGCTGACCCGCCATTACGAACCCCACACTCAACGATGTTGCCAGTAACAGGTTGTCGGTCAATTTCCCGGCTCAGCTTATATAGTGTCACCAAACGTGGTACGCTCAAACCGGTGTAGCCCCTGACTTTGTAGATAAGTCGTACCATCCCGAGGGAGTCGCTAACTGAGTCAAGGTGTAATGGGTGTATACTGCGCAGACAGGAAATCAGCAAAGAAAAATAATAATGACATTGTATCAGGATGTATCTGGCCGATATTATTATGGTTCGAAGAACCCCCCGGTTTTTAATTGAGTAGACAAACCGGCCAATAAGTCCTTTTGAACTAAACAAGGCTTTTATCCTTCTGCTATTATTAGACTAACTGCTCTGAAAAACAGCTACATTATACCCTGTTGCCTCGGTGAGCACAATTAATGGCTTATCTCTAACTTCAAGTATGGAACTTCGCCAAACTGGACGAATGGTCAAGCTGACGCAGCAGCATAAGTTGCAGAGTTAGTGAGTGTCGGTTAAAATAGCAAATACTTAAGGTAACCAAATCTTGCCGCCAGATAGACTAATGTTTGGTAAATTAATAAAGCGTATTAACAAATACCTTCAGCTGGACCTCTATTATTATATCAAGAATTCGGCCTGGTTGATTTCTTCCCAGCTTGGCATAGAACTGACGAGATTTGGCCTGACCGTTGCCTTTGCCCACCTGATCACAAAAGAGGTATACGGACAGTGGAATTTCATTCTCTCTATAATTGGTGTCTCTGCCATACTCACCCTCCCGGGAACGAGCAGCGCCGTTACACAGTCGGTCTCTGCAGGTTATGATGGGGTTCTGGTCCGGGGGACAAGGCAGCGACTGAAGTGGGGTATTTGGGGCACTTTTGTTGTCACGGGTGTTGGTCTATATTATGTGTTTTCCGGCGATTTGGCCATAGGCGCAAGCCTGATTATCGGCTCACTCTTTTTCCCGCTATATAATGCTTTTCTCAACTTCGCCGCATTTTACTCTGGTAAAAAACAGTTCAACAAGGTTGCCATATATCAACTGATAACTCAGGTTGTCTCTACTGTAATGACCTTCGCGGCCATTTATTTCTCCAGGAATCTAATATGGATCTCTACGACGTATCTGCTTTCATTCTCCGTACTCAGAGGCTACTTTTACCGGTCGGCACGTCGGAGCATGGAAAACCAGAACGACGACCCGCGGGCCCTTTCTTTCGGCAAACATCTTACCCTCAGCACTATTCCATCTGAGATCCGGCAGCACTATGACCGAATAATTATTGGGCTGTTTCTCAGTTTTTCGGACTTGGCTATTTACGCCATTGCTCTGGGATTTGCCGACATCATATATTCCTTCAGTTCCATTCTGGCAACGCTGGCTCTCCCAAAGCTGGCCCAGATGGACCAGGAAACCGCATACCGGGAAGTGAAAAGGCGCTGGCCATGGCTCGTTATTGGATTTGGCATCACTTGCGGTGCTGCCATTGCACTATGTCCCTATATTATCCCGTTCTTCTATTCAGCGGCATACGTAGATTCCGTGTTCTATGCACGGTTACTGCTTATTTCAGTAATTATTGCGGCACCAGTGCCGATAATCAACAAGGCATTATTCCCTTCTCAAAGAAAGGTGAATATACTATATAGATTGCGGATATACAGCGCAATAATTGAAATAAGTTTGCTCACAGTACTGGCCTTGGAGTTCGGCTTGCTGGGCGCTGTCATCGCGGTGATGCTGGGACGGGCTTTCACCGCATTCTATTCGTTGAAACTGGCCGGGTTTATATCTTTCCGCAAGTAGCTTAACTACAAGCACTTTAACCCTTTCGAACCTATTAATCCTGCAGAAATCCTCAGTGCCAAGAAGAGCGTCCCAGAATTCCGGTGTGGCTTGCTTCCCAAGATAAACAAGTCTTCCATTCTGCTTATCGTAGTATACGTTCATGCTAACAATAATGCCTACAAATCTGCCTCAACATCCTCTTTGAAACTATATCCCGCTTTTTTGCTTCAGAACCTGAATCTTACCTTTTAGCTTCAACCTTTCCCGCTTCTTCTCAAAATTCTTTATCCGCTGAGCAAGGGCGTTCTTTAATTTTTCAGCTTCAGCTGGGTGCTTGTTGACCACGTTCACCATCTCTGTCGGGTCTGCCGCCAAGTCATACAATTCTTCAACCCCACCGTGAATCATGTGGCAGTATTTGCATACTGCGTCTTCAGCCGAGGGAGCACTGATGTATTTGTATTCCGGTGTGGCCACCAGCTGCTTCACTTCCGAATGTGTTTCTTCAGCGTAGATTGTGGGATTTATCTGTTCATTCCGGCAGATGAGAGGCATCAGACTTCTACCATCATAATCTTCTTCGCTTTTTACTCCGACAATATCAAGAATGGTTGGCATGATATCCGGATGCTGCACAAAACCCTTGACCACTTTACCCTGAGGCAGCCCGGCATATCTCAGGATAAGGGGGACATGAATCGTCTCATTGTACAAGCCGTGATGATCAAAATAAATATCGTGTTCGGTTAGGCTCTCGCCATGGTCGGCTGTCAATATAATCAGCGAGTTCTCCAGAATCCCTAAATCGGTCAGGGCAGCGACCAGTTTACCTATTTCCTGGTCGACAAGGGCGATTGAGCCGTCATACATAGCCAAGACTCTCTCAATACCCCCCAGCAGCTGGATCTGCTTATCCCGGCCTCTGTGTTTTACTCTCTTAAGTTGCTCTCTGGAGCTTCGGTCAGGTCGGGCGTGCGTTTCTTCGGCACCGCCCGGGTTATTATAGGGGAAGTGCGTATCCCAGTAGTGAATAAACAGGAAGAAATTATGCTCCAGGTTTTCCTTGATGATATCTATTGCTTTTTGAGTTACAATCGCCGCGTCGCCATAAATGTCAGTCCTGGGTATTATGTGGGGCTTTTTAACCAGAGAAGAAATCCTGGACATTATTAACGGCAGGTACTTTAACAGGCCGCGCCTTGGTTTTCTTTCCGCATGCCCCCTTGTTTGTCCATAGGTCAGCTTTTCGCCCCACCGGCTTTCCGCTCTCAGTATGCCGCTATAGTAATCGTACCCCTTGGTGTGCCACCTCCCCAGCCAGTCTAAAGCGAAGGTCTTGTAACCGTTGCCTTTCAATATTTCGGGAAGGGTACGCACGGTCTTCAAGTAATTCATTACCTCTTCAGATTGAAGCAGCGCACCATGTTCCATTATGCCGTGGGAACGGCCAAACCTGCCTGAGAATATGGTCGTCAGTGAAGGGTCAGTGGTATTGGTGGTGCTGTAAGCATCCCAGAACAGAAGCCCCTGCTTGCTGATTCCATCTATGTTCGGCGATATGTTTTTCCCATAGCCATAGCAGCCTAAATTCTTCGGGCGCAGCGCGTCAACGACGACGAAGATTATGTTAGGCTTCCCTCCCGTCTTCATTCTCATCAAGAACTCCTTGTCGCGAATATCCTACCCATGTGCTATTATATCGGCAAACAGGTTGGCAACAATCTGCTTTTCAAACTCCTTGACCTTAAGAAGTCCCTCAGCTTTTAACTCATCCCTCAGCCGGTCATCACCGAGCAAACTGATGATTCTCTGGCTGAACGCAGCCACATCGCCGACAGGGGTGATGAATTCCAACTGTCGCCGGGTGAGTATATCCCTGACACCGCCAACATCGTTGGCGACAAAAGGGACTCCCATCGCCATGGCCTCCAGTAGCACCCGCGGGAAACCTTCATCAGTTGACGGCATAATAAAGAGGTCAGCCATGGCGTAGTACTGCGGTATTTTGGCGTTGGGGACACTGCCGATAACCCTGGCATATTCCTCCACGCCAGCCTCTTCAATCCCTAGTGTCAGTTTTTCCCGGTAAGGCCCGTCCCCCACAATAACAAAGACAACGCCTGGGTTTTTAGCTGCCACTTCCTTTATGATTTCCGGCAGATAGTGTACCCCTTTTCTCTCGGAAAGCCAGTGCACAAAGAGCACGACCTTATCGCTACCTGATATACTGAGCTCTTTCATTAGTTTAGCTTCAGGTTCACCATCAGGTCGGTGGAAACGCTTCAAGTTTATGGAGTTCGGCAGTATCTTGATCTTCTTCATGTCTATGCCGAAATTCTGGGAATAGTATTTCGCCATAAGCGGGGTCCCGGTGACCAGATAGTTAATCATTTTCAAATTCAAACGGAACGCAAACTCATTCAACAACCTTTGCCTTATCCTGTGCAGAAACGTCTGCTGCTGTTGAGAGGAGACGGTTCTGAGACCGCAATTCCAGTAATATACCCGCCCTCCGCTCAACCGGGCAACGACGGCAGCGATGATAGAGCTGAAATGTGAAATATGAACATAGAAATCACGGTAGCCGCGCCGCCTTATCAGGAGAAACTGAAAAAATCTTTCCAGCAAACGCAGCGGAAACGAGGTGAATTTCTGAACATAAATACGCTCGGCGGACGGCAATCTCGGTGGTTCTTCGGCGCGCTCAATGTACAGGTAAACCTTCATTTTCTGAGCTATGTCTGCAATAAGCTCCCAGATGTGATAAAGGTGTGAACCAGCCTGGCTGCTGTACTCCGGCAACACATAACAGAGGCGCTTCGGTTCATTTACCATGATTATCCTTCACCAATCACCCTCTGGCTCCTAAGTTCCTCATGTTTCTATTATTGACTAGTCTTGATAACTTACTTTTCTGCTGGCAGGCTCGGAGTTTTCCCTGAATATCCCTGATAGCACCCGGCCATCCATATCCGCCGGCACTGAAACACCCATCAGATGCAGAATAGTGGGCGCCAAGTCCAGAATCGCGATATTCTTAACCTCAAGGCCTTCTTTAAAGCTAGGCCCTCTAGCGATAAAGATACCTTCCGTGGTATTCTCAGCACGCCACCGCTGTGGCGCCTCAAAGACGTTTTTATTGCCGATGCTGCCCCTGATATGGGTATGCGGAGACTGGTCTATAATAATATCTGGCGCTTTAGAGAGAAATTCTCCCTGATAAATATCTTCTCTTTTATATACGCTTTTGGCCACCTTCAGGCCGGTGAGCGGATTGGTCAGCTTCTCCAGTTTATCAATTATTTCCGACTTCAATCTGGAATCATCGACGGAGAGGTATAGCGGTCCCTGTCCGCTGGCCAGAGCCCGGCTTTTCTCCCAGACCACCTTGTCCTCTTTTTGCTCCAGCTCCATGGTGCCAATGGCCGACGGGATGTTGGCCCGCAATTTTTTGGGCACAACCTTTCTGGCAATACTGCCCAGATGTAATTTCTGCGCTACCTTGAACAGCCTTTCTTCATTGAGGCCGAGCCGGTACAGCAGCCTGGGAAACCAGAGGCTGCCTCTGGTTTTCAGGTATCCCTGCTTCTCCAGCCAGGTATTAATATAGAACACCTGCTTTATCTCGTTGGTGCCGTGGTCGGACATTATAATAACGTTGCTTCCTTTGAAGTCATTTATCAGCGCGCCGATATTGCGGTCAAGCAGCTCCCAGGCCTGCTCCACATTCTCATCGTTCCATAGGTCGTGATGCAGACTATTTATATAAAAGATGGTCAGGTGAAGGAAATCGAGCTTGTATTCTTTGGCCAGAGTCCTTGCCACCTTAAATCTATTTTCCATCAAGGCAAAAACTTTCTTGATTGCTTCCGGGGAACGCCACCAGTTAGACCTGACCACGGGATGAACCTTATATTTAAATTCCCTCCTCAATCTAGATTCCAGTTCTCTGGGATAGGTATAATTGCCGTCTGGTGCATCCGGGCCACCGGCAATCATAAAGCCATTGATTTGTTTTGGCGGATAGGTCAGCGGCATATTGATGACACCGGCTTTCATCCCGTTTTCAGACAGGTAGTCCCACAACTCCTTCGCACTGGCGCGTCTTGTGGGAATATATATGCGCCGATTGGCAAAATCTATATTCTCCCACCAGAAAATGCCCAGCTTCCCCGGGTTTTTGCCAGTGGAGTAGCATTTCCAGCTAGGCGAGGTGGTCGGTGGCAGACAGCTTCTCAGCCTGCCTCTTACGCCATTAGCTATCAGACCCTGCAGATTGGGCAGCTTGCCGGCCTGCAACCACGGCTCAATCAAATCAAAAGAAGCGCCGTCTAAACCTATGACAACTGTCTTCATCGCCGCGTTTCTTAAGGCTCTCCCAGTACATAATATTTTACCGTATACAGGCGAGAAAGCACATTCTTGACCAGCCAGAAGTGCCGCAGGGGATTGAAGGGGGAACGATAGCTGCCCAGCAAATCGGGCAGATTCAGGAAGTATGGTCGGTAGCCACCTTCCTCCCAGAGTCTGCCAGCCTCGCTTACGGTGAGCGACTTAATCTCATACCGAGACAGGAAGCTGAAGAAATCACGGCGCCGTTTGACTTCCCAATCCCTGAACCCTGACCCGTCGGCTTCTATCGGCTTCCAGGAATGCGTGCTGAAGTAAAGGATAACCGGCTCCGACATTTTCTCAGCGGCAGCTACCAGAGCTTCTGTCCCGCGTTTCATTAATTCCATCTCGTAGTCTTTATTTTCGTGGACGGTTATGCCCAGCCTGGTATTGGTGATGGGAATCATCAGGAGTCTGGCATTACCGACTTTGGTGATATCTTCATAACTGGGGTGATAGGGTGAGTCCGGCATATCATACCACCGCGTTGAACCAACCACCGAGTTTTTCAACGGCGAGCAGTCATAGGCTATGCCCAGTTCCTCAAGCACTCTAATCGTGCTTTCGGTACTGAAATACCAGCCGGCTTTAAAGGACGATATGTTATACCCGTTATCTCTCAGCCGGTTCACCGCTGCGGTTATCTCCGAATTGCGGGTGTTATAGTCAGCCTGTTTTACGTGAACGTGAACTGAAACCTCCTGGCCGTATTGTTTCACCGCCTCATATACCTGGGGATAGCGCAGCAGGATGCTCTGTTCCGGGTTGCTCTGCTCCTGGATATGAAAGGTAGCCCTGATATTGTATTCTGCGAAAAATTCCAGAAAATGCGGGACACCATCGGTCAGCCCCGGGTCAGCCGGGTACTTTGGCTTGCCGGAAAAGCGGACGCAATCAAATTCGGTGTCGACATCAGTTATCAGCCAGAGCATTGTCCACGTCCTTTTTGGGTTCAATCATTGCCGCCCACGTCGCAATCAACCTCTCCGTGTTGGCCTTAAAATCAAAGAGATTCGCCGCCCGCTGGTACCCCTTGGTGCCCATCCGCTGTGCTTTCCGGTCGTTTTGCAGCAGTTCTTTCATCTTCGCTGCCAGTTGCCCGTCGTCATCAACGGGAACAAGATAGCCGGTCTCGCCATCGACGACAATATCAGGCGCCCCACCGACATCAGTGGCCACTATCGGTTTCGCTGCCAAAGAAGCTTCCATCAGAATGCGTGCCAAGCCTTCACTCCAAGAAGTCAGAACAACGACATCGCAGGCAGCGTAATAAGCTGGTAGCTGGTCATAAGGAATTATGCCCAAGAACCTAACGTTTTGTGATACACCCAGCTCCCGGCTCAGCTCCTCAAGGCAGCCTTTCTCTGGCCCGCTGCCAACGATGGCAAACAGAGTCCGCGGGCAGTCAGCGAGCACCAGCTTCGCCGCCCTCAACAGACTCGGAATATTCTTGACTTTGTCCAGTGCCCCGACGAAGAGGACTATCTTATCATACCTGCTTTCCCTCAGGCTGGACCTTGCCGCTTTCCCATCAGCACACCTGAACTGCTCAATGCTCTCCTGGGTTGGCAGAGCCGGTATCACGACCACCTTGTCCGGCTTCAGCCTCAGTTTTTCAATTAAAATTGCCCGATTTCTGGCGGCATCGACCCTGACTAAGTCGGCCCGGCGAAGTGTCCAGCGCATTATCAGAGCATAACACCTGTTGAGCCATCTCTGCCGCAACCACCATTCACTGAATATTTCAAGGCCAAAGGCATTGATTTGCAATCGACATCCGAACTTTCGGCGCAGCATAACGCCCAGAAAGCCAAGCACCGCATCCTGTGTCGCCACGATGTCCACCTTGTTCTGCCGGCAGATTTTCCTCGCCTTCAGGTAAGCCCTCAGCCACGAAAGTATCCGGGGACCATAGCTGGGGAATATGCTCAATTTCTCATTTATCTTTATCTCATAGCGCCGTGTTTTCGATGGTGCCGGCACGATAACATCAAGTCGGTCCAGGTACTCAGCGTAACCTTGATGCCGGAGCAGGGTATCCCCAATCTGCTTCCCTTCAACAAGTGTCCGGTCGTAACTGAACATCAGGATATGCATCAGGCTACCCTGCTATCATCCTTAAAATGTCTTCCAGCTGGTCCAGAGTCTTTTCCCAGGTGAATTTGCTGGTAACTGTC
>Ga0172362_10005677_pt1 | contig 10806 bp, 10 predicted proteins | sample LakKivs1_kivu2a2_FD_114534 | JGI IMG/M metagenome (GOLD analysis project Ga0172362, IMG submission 114534) | Sediment microbial communities from Lake Kivu, Rwanda - Sediment s1_kivu2a2 | ecosystem: Environmental > Aquatic > Freshwater > Lake > Sediment | place: Rwanda: Western Province, Lake...
ACACGTGAAAAGGGATGATTTGTTTACAGAGTTTCGAAAAAGCTTGGGTCAATGCACTTCCCCTGCATTTAAAGAACCAGCCATAAGAGGACGGGATGTACCTCAAATCTGGCAACAATGGCTACATACAAATAAACCCCAAATCCTCGCAAACATAACGCTTCATTGCTTGTCAGACTTGTTAAGAGAGAGGCAATTGGTGAAAGAATAACAGCCGCTGGTGGACTTTTAATGTATTCAAGGAGGCAACCAAAGCTCGTGCGTTTATTGCTGTTGTTCTTTGTAGTAGCTTAGTCCTGCTGTGACGCCTGTTGTGATGGCGAACCAGACGATGGTTACGGTTATGTCGCCTTGGCTGACTATGTAGGCTAAGCCAACTGAGGCGCTGTTAGAACTGCTAAAACTTCGATAGTTTCAGCGTGAGGCAATCATCAAAAAAAAGGCACATCTCTTGACTGAAGTAACTTTGAAATAGAATGAGTTATCCTCTCAGCTTCGTAAGGTCTGGTTTTGTGTCCGTGGCCTCAACAATTCGCCCGCACGGGCAATGACCCTTCCGCATTTCTCGCATCTGATAAGTTCTTTAACCTTGTACACTGGAATGAAAACCGAGATTTTGGAGACCCTATGCTTGAGAAAAAACTTGTGCATCGGAATGTTATTCCATTGGCCACACTCACACCGAATTTCCAAAGTCTCTTTTCCCATCATCCACCCTCTTTAGTCCGATTTGGTTTCATCTACTTGACAGCCCCTTTACTAGACTTTTTAATTCAATCACTTGTATTGGGCATATCTTCCAGTCATGCTCCCAGCATATGATTAAGTCACATCCCTCTTTCGGGTGTCCATGCCGTTCATAGTCGCCGCTCCTATACTCAAACTCTATGGTAATTGGGTATCCCTTATTTCGCTCGTACCGTTTACCGAAGGCGTCTGGAAACTTAACCTGAATTCCCTCTATGGTGATGCCTAAGTCCTCAGCGACTTTGCTGAAGAGGAAGATGACGCCGTTCTCGTTGAGCGGAGCGTAGGTTAAGCCTCGGAAGTTAATGGGTGGACCGACCAGGGGAGAGGGTCCGGGCTTCTTCACTGATGGCAGCTTCTCCTCGATGGGCTTTCTCTTAAGCCTAAACCTATACTTCTTGAGGGGTTCGAGAACCTCGATTTCAACCAAGTCCCCGATTTGAGCGTTGTGTTTTCTGTAGAACCCTGCCAGGCCATGAACCCTTCTGTACTTGGGGTTGTAAGTTATTTCAACCTCCCTATCATCATCGAGCAGAGCCGCTATTTTAACCGGGACATTTGTTGAAGAGAAAAGATAAGCATCCTTCTTAGAGACGTACATGAACCCTAACTCTAATGGCTTTCGGGTTATCACAGAGCTCATCATAACCTTAGTCCCAATCAGATATTGTTCTTTTAGTTTAAAAGTGCTACTGTGCTACTTCCTCACCATAACTTATCTCCAAAGCGCCAAAGTAGCATTAAAAAGGGTGCTAATACTGAGCTTAAAAGAAGGGAAAATTTTAGGGACGAGTAAGGTTGGACCAAAGTATAGAGTTACGCTCGTTAAGGAAGTTCAGGAAAAATTGAAAGTTAAAGTTGGAGATATGGTTGCGTATTTAGAGGAGCCAGATGGTAAGATAGTCTTAAGAACGATAAGCTATGAACAACTACTAAAAACCGTTAGAAAATAACGCTATGAAAGGCGAGGTTATTCAAGGAAATTGATTTAGTCGCCGTTAACCCGATTTTAGGAGAAAAATACCATATTGCGGTTAGAGTAACCATTGAGAAAGGCTTTCGGATAAGAATGGTTGACACTCAGACAAGAAGCGGGCGCAAGCACAGGAGGGGCATAGACACGCTGAACGCAATCAAGTTTTTACCTGTGAAGGACGCCGTCAAGGAAATCTTTGGCAGCGGCGAATACAAGAAGGTGCTGGTTGTTTGGGATGTTGAGGAAAAGAGCGTAATTGAAAAGGCAAAAAGCGTCTATGACATTGAGATATGGCGAATGGCAGATCTTATGAACCAACTAGTGCGAGAAGTGAAAACGAAGCCGTACAGAAACGACGTCTTGAGGACAATCCAGTTGATATCCAAGAAAACCGACTCTGTTTCTTAGCTCCATTAGTAGTGTTTCCTATGAAACTTCGATACAAAAAAGGATGTAAGTGTCAAATGCCTAGGTTTGTCAGAATTGACCAACGTCGAGTATGAGGCATGACTTTGGATAAAGTGTTGTTAAACCCTTTAATTGGTTCAGGTATTAGCAAGCGATTAGCATACTCGCGTCTTTTTATCCATTGAACTTGCCTTACGTGATCAAAGAAAATTTCTTTATCTGAAAGCTCTTTATCATATCGATGATGACTCTCGGTTATTTTGGCAACGCCGAGAAGAGAACCCCAACCATTTAATGTTACCACAATGTCACCTACCTTCATCTCGTTGCAGAAGATGTCAAATTGTCTGACCCAAATATTAGGTAGCGATTTTTTAGCAGATTCACGAACTTTAATCCAATTATCTGTTACTATACTGGGAACATCAAGACCTATAAGATTGTTCTCTCTAGCATAATTCCAAAGCCTTTCCCTTTCACGTCCATTATAGCTCAGATGCATAATATAGAAATAGTCCTTTCCCTTTTCAGAAAGCAACGCTTTGAACCCCATATTTTTAAACCCCATAAGTCAATAGAGTTTATAAATAAAAGGCATGCTTTTTAAATTTTAGGCGAATAATTAGCATGGTAGATGTTGATACCGAAATAGTTGCGCTTTTTCTTGAGACTGAAGGGTATTTCGTTCGTTTATCTGTCAGGTACGACTCTGCGAGACCTCTTGCTGATATAGATATTCTGGCAGTTAACCCTAAAATAGGGGATAAAATATGGGGGGAAGTCAAAGGATGGCTTGAAAGCAAGCAAAAATGGCCCAAGAGTTGGGATAAGTATGTCGAAAAAGCATTTACAGATGCCAAAGAGCAATATGTCCGGGATGTCTTAGGAAACAATTTTAGGAAAATCTGTTATTTACCGTTAGGTCGCGCGTCTCGAGATCTTGAGAAGAGATTAAAAAGCAAGGGAATAGATGTATTCGATTTATCCGAGGTTGCAAGAAAGTTAAGGGCAAAATCTGAAGATGCTTCTCTGTCCATAACGGATAGAGCATTAAGACTGCTGAGAATCCTAGAAATGAGGGTTTGATTCTTTTGGGCTCATGAGAATTACAGAAATAATCCTTCTTCTTTTTTGCTACAGTTTGCCAAAGCTTTGGAATATGCACAGACTGTCTAGCTTCGACTCTGGAGCCTCTCACCTTCCCCCTCCGTGTAAGCCTCTGCCGTTTCTGCCTCTAAAAGAAATTTTGTAGGTCTATCACCGTTCGGGGAGGATAGAGAAGGTATTCAGTGAATCAAGCTAGTAGCATAAGGATAAAAAAAGAGACAGTAAACCATTGGCTTTTGTCTCTCTATCCCTCCCGTTCTGTGATAGACCTTTACGTGTAGGAGGGCATCTCGTTTTTGTACCTTGAGCATAAGGAGTCGCTGGATCACATATGCGAAAAGTTGGGACAGAGTGAAAGCGAAACCCTACACATGGCTTTTCTTGAATATGCGAAATCAATAAGCCTTATAACAGAAAAAAGTGTACGGAAAAATTTGGAAATTATGCAGAAAGAGGAAATTTAAAGAAGCCTTGTGTTTCTTGAATTTGGCTGTTAGGCTTCCTATTGCAAAAAGGTTTACTTGCTCTGGAATGGGCAAGATGGAAAAATGGGGGTTTAGGTTTGTGTTTTCTTTGCGGAGACAATGGCTATTGCAGATAGCATAACGAATAGTGGTAGGATTAGGGCTGATGGAAACTCTTGGATTACGTGGGTTCTTTGGATTATGATTGTTTGTGTCGTGTGGTTGTAGGTGAAATATAAGTATGTGTAGTTTTGGTTTGGAATTATTGTTTAGCTTGCTGGGTGACCGCCTACAAGAAAGCTCAATTGCCCATCTTCAACCCACAGCAAATCTATTGGAATAGTTACCATGCAGAAGCCAGCCGTTCCCTCTTCATCGGTCACGTTAAACCTTAAGAAAGCTCCATCATCAGGATTGAAATGAAAGCCTGAGATTGTCGAGTTGTTAACAACCCTAACATTGTAAGCTCACAATCCCAGTTTTTTCGAGGTTTCAGCCCATCTTTTATGAAATTCTTCGAGACTGAGCTTATCTCTGGAAATAAAATCGACTTCATGTCGCAAACAGAGTAGCCGCTCAAAAGTTGAGAGCCATGCATCATAGTAAACCAATAGCCCCTGGTCGCCCCTGGAAAGCCAAGATGGGCCTGTAAAGACTCTCGCAGCTAACCAAATTCTCAATTCGGCAAAGTGGTTAACCAGCACTTCTGCTAAAGCAATATCATCTAATGCGTCAAGGGTCAAATATATGAAGTAGTCGATGAGGTCTTCAAGCATACCTAACTCTCTGCTTAAATAAGGATGACCACCCAGCTGAATAGAGGCCCTTATCACTTCCTTGAGATAAGCAAGGTCGTGCCTTAATCTCTTCTTCGGCATTGTCTAAACCTCCGCTTACGACCATTTAAATAAGTCGTAGTTTTCTTTAATTTTTCCCATCTCAGTAAAAACGCTTATGACTGTAGATTTACAAGAAACCGTTAGGAGATGTGAATTATTGCTTAAGGAACATGACATAGCGACTTTAAAGGCATTAGTTGAATGTGTGGGTGATGAAGTGGACGTTCAATTTGCTGATAGACCTGATTTGCCAACAATTCCTATTGAGCCGACGAGCTCTGATATATCGGCAAAAAATCGAACTGCTCATTATTTACTTTTAGCGGCATCTATTGATATCGGAAGAATTGTGGGTGAAGCAGAAAATGCTCGAAGGACCTTGTCAATGATGCACTCTTTGACTGGAGACAGGCTGTTTGAAGAAATAGATGAAAACACAGTCGCTTCGTGGTTTTCTAACATAGAGCCAAATTTCCGTTTAGGGCCTCAAAGGAGGGACATTCCATATTACATTTGTAAAGTAAATAGTTTCATACGAAGGCTTGGCGGTGACTTATACCATTGGGGAAGAAGATACTCAAAACCAGTCGACATAATAAACGAAATTGCAAACAAATGCGACCTTGGAAAACCTGAATCTGCGAGAAAACGTGTATGCATGTTTCTGAGATGGATGGTTAGACCAAAACCTGACTTGCGCATTTGGGACCATTTAAGCCCCAGAGACCTTTACTTGCCTTTAGATAAGAACGTCGGATTTGTTTTATATCGTCTGGGGATCATAGGAGAAAGTGGGTCAGACAACCCAAATTGGAACCATGTCAAAGTTACAACTGACTTTGCCAAAAACATTTATCCTGAAGACCCAGTCAAAGTAGACTATCCATTTTTCTTGGTGGGCAGATGGCTTCGAGGAAAAGCCTCCGTCAAAAAGCACTGCGAGCATATCGCAAGAAAGCTCTTTGTTCTGTAAATTTGCCTCCCACAGTAGCACGCCCCTTTTGGCTTTTGTGTGCGTGCACGCCTTCCGCCTAATAATAGTCTCTCTGTTTCTCTAAAAATTCGTCATTCCAACGTTTACATATTATCCACATAAGCCTTGGCAAGTTTAAACCGTCTGGCGGTCGTTTCGGAATGGGCTGTCGCACAGGAACATACTTCTCTCGGACGATGAACGATTTTACGTCAAAATCTTGCTTCTCGCCAAACCTTTGCCCAATTCTTATTAGTCCCGATGTTAGAAGCGGTCTGCGAATCTGACGGTAAAAACTGATCCGCCTATACTTGAAGCCTCGATCAATACGTTAAATCCTTGTTTCAAATGCGAACGGTTAATTTCCCTTATCAGCGTCCTATCCTTTGACCAATATGGCCAAGTGCCACGATTGCCGCTTCATAGATTACTTCGTCTCCGAAAATAAATACTGGTGCCACATGAGAAAGGGTTACGTGGACGCAGACAGCAGCATATGCGACAAGTACAAAGCGAAAATTAGAGGACCGCTTGACAAGTATATCTAGGTCTCCCGCTTTTTTTCTCTTGTTTTCCGTGGGGATCCGAGGGTCTATGTTACATGTATGCCCTGCGCTTAACTTTTCAGAATTACGGAATTTTGGCGGAGATAAAGCCGCCTGGTTTGGCCCAAATTTTTCCTTTGATTTTCGTGCGGAAACAGTTCAACTTTTTAAGAGCCTGCATAGATGCAGCTTAGCCACAGGCGAGCCCTACCCCGCCCCTACGCTCAACTGTGATACATCGCGCTCAATAACATCGGGCAAACCCTCGCCCCTGCTCGATTGTTGTGGTGTATATTCTCTAAACGCAGACTATAAATGAGTCTTTCAATGCAAACACGAATTATAGAAATCCCGTTTTCTTTAAGGCGTTTTTTAGGGGAATTGCCTCGAATTCGTTTGCCTCTTCTATGGCTTCGCATAAGATTTTGAGGAGTGATAGCGACTCAGTTGTTTCTGTGTCCTTCGAGTCTTTTCTTAGAGATGGATAAAGATAAGGCAGAAACCTCTCAAATTTATCGACGGCATCCTGAAACGTTTCTGTGGTAATCAAATATATGTCCACAGTTTCTCTTCTTTTTACTTCTTCTTCCATAAAAACCTTGAAGAACGTCCGAAACGACTTATTCTTTGCTAATTTTGCTTTTGTAGTTTCCAGCAAGTTGTATGTTTTAAGATCACCGCTTAGATTTGCTAGTACGATAGCAGTGGCTAAGTTGACCATTCTTCCAATAGCCTCCGTTACCAATCGACTCCATCTAACATCGTAATTCTGGAACTTCCCTACTTTTTCAGCAAGGGTAACGACTCCAGCTTTACGCAGTCTCCAGAGCTGCTTAATGACAGCAGGGGGCGTATCTCCTATGGCACGGGAGATTTCTATAGGGCTTCGCCTACCAACAATAAGCTGAAACAACACATCCGAAGTGGCACTACTTCTCAAAACATCTCCTATTCTCTCTTCGTTTTCCATCAAACTCACCAATACTTTATTTCAATGTTTGAACATTTAAAAGTAATGGTGGGCTAATGGTTCTCCTCAACTCAATGGTTAATCCGAGGTTAATCTTTATATGGTCCCTTTCCTATTTTTTCTTACAGGTGATATCGCATGAGAAGATGGAGCTTTAGAACAGTAAAGCGCCTTACAGCACTTGGCGCACCCGTCAAAATCCCTGACAGCTTAATTGAAAAAATGAAGCCGTTTGGATCCAGATTCATAAAGGTTGCTCCACCAACGGCAGGCGATGAAAAATCTGGCAAAAATCCCATAGAGAAACGTTTTCAGGAGCATCCGTATGAAGCTGATGACCCATCTTTGCAAAGTCATTTAACGCATGGCGGAAACTATGGTGTCTTAGCTGGTGAAGGCATAATCGTTATTGACACAGATAAGAAGGAGACAAGCCAAAAGTTAGAGTTTGCCAACACTTTAACCATTCAAACAGGTCGAGGAGAAAGTGGACGGCATTTTTACTTTAGAAGCGACACAACTGAAAATGGTGTAATAGTTGATGTTAAAACTGGAGAAAACGTTGGCAACATCCAGGCGCATGACAAGTTCGTTGTAGGTCCAAACTCCCGACATTTTACGGGTGGAGTCTACAAAATAGTGAAAGACGCACCGCTTGCATACATATCAAAAAAACAGTTGGAGCAAATTTTCGGAGAAAGCCTTAAGTGGAGCCACCAGCAGAGGCTTGAGTTTGAAGCAGAAGCTGAAGAGGAACAGGCTCACGCAGACATTCCACTTGCAAAACTCATTGACTTGTCATTTTTTAAGCAAATAGGAGAAGATGAGTATCAAGGTCCACACCCAATTCACGGGTCTCAAACTGGACACAATTTTTGCTTAAATCTTAAGAAAAATGTTTGGCACTGTTTCCGTTGCAACAGTGGAGGCGGAGGCTTAAGCTTCATAGCCTTAAAATATGGATTAATTGAATGTAGCCAAGCTCAAAAAGGAGCATTAAAAGGCAAAAAATTTGCAGAGGCACTCGAGTTTGCCAAAAAAGAAGGTTTTAATGTTCAACTTCAAGAAGAAAAGATAGACCCAAATGTTGAACGGTTCTTTGAAGTTGACAGTCAAGGCAAACGAAAATTCGTGCCCGCTTACGTTGCAAGTGAGTTAATGAAGGAGAACACTTATGTTACAAATAAAGCAAACATGATGTCTTTTCGATACAACCCAGAGAAAGGTGTTTATGAACTTTTCGCCGAGGCTCACATTCAAGCCCAAGCGAGAGAAAAGCTTGGAAAACACTTATCCATTAATCGCCATAGAGAAATTGAGCACTTTATCAAAAGCTCAACCATAAGCGACGTGCCAGAGCCTCCGCAAAACTTGATAGTGCTTCAAAATGGCATTTTAAACTTAGAAACAAAGCAGCTTGAACCATTCAACCCCAAATATTTCATATTCAATGCGTTACCCGTGACTTATAATCCGCAAGCTGAATGCCCAAAATTCAAAAAGTTTTTGAGCGAGACAGTTTCACCTGAAAACATCAACGTAATCCAAGAGTTTATGGGCTACTGTCTTTTACGCAACAGCAAGTTTGAAAAGGCTCTTATGCTTGTAGGCGGAGGAGCAAACGGCAAATCAACCTTTTTGTATGTTTTAACAATGCTTTTGGGGAGATCAAACGTTGCCTCCATACCTTTACAAATCATCAGCAGCAACAGATTCGCAATTGCAGAGCTTTATGGAAAAATGGCGAATGTTTACCCAGATCTGCCAGCAATAGCCCTTAGAGACACAGGCTTGTTTAAAGGCCTTGTAACTGGCGAAAAGATAAGCGGAGAATTCAAGTTTAAAGGTAGATTTGATTTTATACCATATGCAAAGCTTCTGTTTTCATGTAACAAAATGCCCGAGACCCCTGATGATACGGATGCATTCTTCCGCAGATGGCTCATAATTGCCTTCACAAATCAGTTTTTGCCAGATAATCCCCAAACAGACCCAAACTTAAAAGATAAATTGACAAGCCCAGAGGAGCTCAGCGGCATATTAAACTGGATACTTGAAGGCTTAGACCGCCTTTTAAGGCAAAACAAATTCTCAACGGGTGAAACAGTTGAGCAGATTAGGGAGCGGTACACTTTACTCAGCAACCCCACAAAAGCCTTCGCTGAAACAAGGCTTGAAGCCGCACCCGGCAAAGTGGAGGCAAAAGAAACCGTGTACAATGCGTACCTTCAGTTTTGCGGAGAAAACGGGTTGCCCACAATAAGCAAAACCATGTTCAGCCAAGCGTTGCCCCAATTTATCCCATGCAGTTCCACAAAAACCAGAGTGCAGGGTGAACCAAAAGCCGTTTGGAGGGACATACAATTGATAAAACATGCAAAAACGCGTAGCGAAAAACCGCCCGAAAAGCAGTTATCCACCTACCCCCAACAAACAAAACTATGGGAAAAAAAAGCGGTTGCTCCACTCTTTTCCCAAGTAAAAAACTATGGGAAAACCATGTAGCGCTACTAAAGCTACTGAAGCAACACTTTCTCTATATCTGCTGCAAATTTCATAAGAAAAAGAGTAAAAACAGAACAGAATTAGAGAGTGGGTGCTCAAGTATCATCAGTTGCTTGTGGGGTTTGGGTTTTGCATGTGGGCTCTCAATAAGGCTTGCAATAGGCTTGAATGATATTCTGCTCATTGCGGTTTTCAAGCTTGTGCGTAGGTGAAAAGGCATGGGTCGCAAAAAAGTTTCCAAAGAAAGCTCCAAAGAAAGTTTAATTGACATTCTTCCCATGCTTGAAAAAACTCATTTTGAGATAACTGAGGATGACATGTATTGGTTTGACGATGACGGCGGGAAACATAAGATTGTGAGGGCGGGTGTTTGCGCTAATGGGCTACGGGATTTGTGTATTTATTGGAAGGGACCTAAAATGTGGGATATTTCGGTTGGCAAAACAGCCGACGTCTCAAAAGAACGGATTTTGTGGATTCCCAAGGGGGACATTTTATGGTTGGCTTTTGAGCCTCCGTTTGCGGATGTTAGGCATTTCGTTTATGTCGATATTACGTCCGATCCACAAATTGAGGATATGGTGAAGACTATGTTTCGCAGATTTAAGTGGGGCGTTAAGGGTAAAGATTACGACATGTACGGCGGCAAAGATTATGGCAAGCCTTAAACTGGAATTATAGGGGCGGGGGATAGGTGGAGACCCTTAGAAAGTTGAACTTTTAAAGATACCCAAATCCGTAACCAAACCCAAGCCAATTTTTGGGCCTTACCAGGCGGACTGCTTTGGCTCCGAACCCCGTAATTTTTTTTAGTTAGGGTTGAACCCTTCATGCTCACCAATTCTGTGCAGAAAACGAAAGAAAAAACAGCGGCACATCAAGGGAATGGCTTTGAAAATCGAGCGAAACCCTGACAACTCAATCACAGTGGGCAGGGTGTAGACGTTTAAGATTGCGGAAAAAAGACATAAATACTGCCTTGCCTTTTCTCTTTAAAGCACATAGATTAGGGAATGGGAGATTAAGTTAAATGTTACCTTTTGGGGTAGCATTAATAACTTAATTTCTTCATTCCTAAAAGACGCGAAGCGAAAATCAATGGGTCATAGAAAACAGCACGCGCCAAAACATGGTTCACTTGCTTATTTGCCTAGGAAACGTGCTAAACGTTTATTGGCTAGAATACGTTACTGGCCAAAAATAGAGGCGGACACACCTAGGTTGCTGGGTTTTATAGGCTATAAAGCTGGCATGACACACGTTTTTACCATA
>Ga0172362_10005678_pt1 | contig 10805 bp, 7 predicted proteins | sample LakKivs1_kivu2a2_FD_114534 | JGI IMG/M metagenome (GOLD analysis project Ga0172362, IMG submission 114534) | Sediment microbial communities from Lake Kivu, Rwanda - Sediment s1_kivu2a2 | ecosystem: Environmental > Aquatic > Freshwater > Lake > Sediment | place: Rwanda: Western Province, Lake...
CGGGGTGGGGGGGCGGCGCAGGCACACGTCGCATAGGCGAGGGAGCGAGGCGGCGCGCCGGGCGGCCGTTGCCGACTCTCCGGCCGAGACTGACCCTCCGGCCGGAAATGACCCCGCGGCCGGGAATGACCCATCGGCCGGGAGTGACTCCGCGGCCGGGAACGGCCGACCGGTCGGGCGGCAAGTCAGCCGGCGCCATTGCGGGGGGGCCTCGCCCGGCCGGCGCCTGAAATCCCGGCCGCTCGACGGGATTTCCGGCGCAGGAGCCTCGAACGACACCTCGGACGTGTCCGGACACCCCCGGCCGGAGATCGCCCCGGAAATCTCGATTTTCCCGGCCGCTCGGCGGCTTTTTCACATTGTTCAAGTCGACCTTCACATTGTTCAAGTCGCTCGCCGGCCTCACCAGCTTCGACGCCGCCACCGGCGGCAGCGCCGTCAACGGCAGCGCCCGGAACTACGACTCCCGGGGCAACGTCGCCACCAGCCGGCAGGCCCGCGACGGCACGGTCGTCACCGACGGCCAGACGGGTGGCATGGGCATCTTGCCCATGTGTGGCACGGGCATCTCGCGCGTGACTTCCGTGGGCGGCCACGGCCGGGACGGCCGTGCGACCTGCCTGCGGCAGGCAGGCACTCGGACAGGATATCCGTGCCACCGATGCGCCTCCGGCGGGGCGGCCAGGTTCATCCGCCTGGATTCCGTGATTTTCCCTGGCGGCGGGCGGCGGAAGCGCGGCAAGACGGCGCGGCCAATCGGCGGGCAGTGCCCGCCCTACCTCCGGATTATTCATCAACCGCGGAGTACGCGGAGGCCGCAGATACACAACCTACTTTGGCTCAAGACCATCTGCTGCGCCCGAGCACCCCGCCCTATACCCGCCCACTCACCTGGCGGGTGAAGACGCCGTACGCTCGTAAGTTATTTTTTTGCAATAGCCTCCGCGTGCTCTGCGCCCTCGGCGGTGAATAATCCGCTCTCACGTGTAGAACCTGTCCAGCACCTCGTGCCACTGCTCGGGGCGCTTGACCTCGACGAACGCCATGCGGACGGCCTTGGGGTGCGGGTGGAGGCGGGCGTACTTGATGCCGAACTTCCGCATGTGCCGCACGCCGCGAAGCGGGCCGTAGAGCTTGCACGAGCCGGCCAGGTGCTCCAGCATCATCTCGCGCTGCTCGGCCAGGGTGGGCTGGTGGGGTTCGCGCCCGGCGGCCAGGTCGGCCACCTGGCGGAAGAACCACGGGTTGCCCAGCGCCCCGCGTGCCACGGCGGCGGCGTCCACGCCCGTCTGCCGCAGCATCGCCAGCGCGTCGGCGGGCTTCAGCACGTCGCCGGAGCCGATGATCGTGCGGTCCGGCCAGCGCCGCTTGACCTCGGCCAGGAACTGCCAGTCGGCCCGGCCGAAGTACTTGTGCTCCACGCTGCGGGCGTGGAGGCAGACGGCGGCGGCGCCGGCGGCGAACGCGCCGGCGGCGATGTGCCAGAACGCCCCGCAGTCGTCGCGCTCGGCGAACTTCTGGCGCACCTTGACGGTCACGGGGCAGGCGACGGCCGCCGTCACGGCGCGCACGATCTCGACGGCAAGCTCCGGGCGCTTCATGAGCGCCCCGCCGCGGCCGCGGCCCAGCGCCTTGCGCACGGGGCAGGCGAAGTTCACGTCCACCACGTCGAAGCCCATCGCCTGCAGCGCCCGCGCGGCGGCGGCCATCGTCGCCGGCTCGCTGCCGACGATCTGGGCGGCCACTGGATGGTCGGCCGCGTCGCAGGCGAGCATCCGCCGCTGCGCCCGCCCGACCACCGTCACCATGCGGTCGAGCAGCATTTCGGTGGCGCAGTAGCCGGCCCCCTGGCTGCGGCACAGCAGCCTGTAGGTCAGGTCGGAGTAGCCCGCCAGCGGGGCGAGCACCACGGGCGGCCCGATCCGCAGCCCGCCGATGCGCAGTGGGCGAAGGTCCATGGACAAAGAGGATACAGGGATTCCCCACACCCGTCACCCGTCACCCGATGTCCGGCGCGGCGCAAGCGCCGCGGCGCGGCGAGCAAGCTCGCCCGCTAACACCCCGACGCTCATCACCCGATACTCGTCACCCGACACTCGACACTGGCCACTCGTCACTTGGACGGCGCGACCTTGCCCAGCGCCCACTTGGCGGCGTCGCGGACGGAGGGGTCGAGGTCGCTGCCCGCCGCGGCGGTCAGGGCGGGCTGGGCTGCCTTGGCGGCGGGGCCGATCTGCCCCAGCGCCGTGGCGGCCCCCTGGCGCACGGCGGCGTCGGCGTCGGCGAGCTTGGCGGCCAGGGCCGCGGCGATGCGCCCCAGCGCCGCCCGCAGCTTGTCGGCCTCGGCGGCGGCCTCGGGCGGCGGGGCGTTGGCGTCGGCCTCCGCGGGTGCAAGCGCCGCGGCGACGCCGGCCAGGGCGCCGCCCAGGCGCCCCGCCATCTCGATGCCCTGCTTTGCGACGGCGGGGCGGGCGTCCTTGACCGCCTCCAGCAGCGGCGCCTCGGCCGCGGCAGACCAGCGGCACACCTCGGCGCCGACGGCCGCGGCGGCGCGGCGTTCGGCGGCGTCGCTGCCGGCCAGGGCGGCTGAGATTTGCTTCTGCGCCGTCGCCGCCAGCGGCGGGGCCGACTCCAGCACCTTCAGGGCCGAGCGGCGCACGTCCGCCCGCGGGTCGGCCATCGCCTTGCCCGCCGCGGCGTACGCCTCCGGCCCGATCGCCCGCAGCGCCAGGGCGGCGATCTCGCGCAGGGCCGGATCGCCCTTGGCCAGCGTGGCCGCCAAGTCGCCGGCGGCGGGCGCCGCCTCGGGCCCCATCCGCCCCAGCGCCCACGCCGCCCGCGGACGCACCTGCGGATCGGCGTCGTCCAGCAGCGGAATCAGCGCGGGCACCGCCTGCCGCGCCGCCGGCCCGAGCGTGCCGACGGCCTCGGCCGCCGCCGCGCGCACGGACCACTCATCGTCGTTGAGGCAGGCGACGAGCTGCGGCACGGCCGCCGCCGCGGCCGGGCCCATCCGGCGCAGCGCCTCGACCGACTTCATCCGCACCGCCTTGTCGGCGTCGCGGGTCGCCTCGGCCAGCGCGGGCACGGCCTGCTCGGCCGCGGCCGGGCCCATCGCCGCGATCGCCCCCGCGGCCGTCCAGCGGACCTTCGCCTCGCCGTCCCGCAGCGCCGCGATCACCTGCGGCAGCAGCGGCAGCGAGCGGGGACCGAACAGCGCCGCGTCGCGCAGCGCGTCCATCCGCACCGTCGGCGAGGTGCTCTTGAGCCGCTGGGCCAGCTTCGGCAGCTCGTCGGCGACTTTCCTGGGCCGGCCAGGCAGCGCGTCGGCGTCGCAGCCGGCCAGCGCCGCCAGAAGCAGGCACCCCGGAACGGTTGTCCTGTATCTCATGGACTTCTCCCGTGCGGCCCGCCGCGGACCGCTCAGACCGATGATACACCATGATGGGCATCCTCCGGGAAGCGCTTCGCGGCGTCGTCTCAGTCGCGGGCCGGCCAATCAGACGCCGGCGGGGACGCAACGGTCCTCGGCAGGCGCGGCCGCGGCGGCAGCGGCCTCCTCGACGGGCGGGCGAAGGCGGTAGCGTTTGATCTTGGCGTGGAGGGTCGCCCGCGTGATGCCGAGCAGAGCGGCGGCCTTGGTCCGCTGCCAGCCCGTCTCGCGCAGGGCGCGGGCGATGAACTCGCGTTCGGCCGTCTCCAGAGAGAACTCACGTCGCGGCGGGCGGGGGGTCGCGGCGGCTGGCGCCTGGGGCGTTTCGGCCGCGGCGGAAGGCGTCGCCTGCCCCGCGACGACTTGCGATTGCCCGGCGGCGGGCGGGAGCATCAGGTCGGCCGGCTCGATGGGCCTGCCGGCGCAGAGTATCAGCGCCCGCTCGACGGCGTTGCGCAGCTCGCGGACGTTCCCCGGCCAGTCGTGGGCGAGGAGGGCCTGCTCGGCCGCGGGCGAAAGCTGCCGCGGCAGGCTCGGCGGCACGACGTCGGAGGCGGCCAGGAAGTGCCGCGCCAGCGGCAGGATATCGGCCCGCCGGGCGGGGCTGGCCAGCGGCGGCAGCGTCACCGGCAGCACGGCCAGGCGGTAGTACAGGTCCTTGCGGAAGCGTCCGGCGCGGACCTCGGCGGGCAGGTCGCGGTTGCTGGAGGCCACGACGGTGGCGCGGCAGGCGATGTCGGCCGTGCCGCCCACGCGGCGGAACGTGCGCTCCTGGAGCACGCGGAGCAGCTTGGCCTGGAGGTCGGGCGGCATCTCGCTGATCTCGTCGAGGAAGATCGTGCCGCCGCCGGCCAGCTCGAACAGCCCCGTCTTGTCGCGGTCGGCGCCGGTGAACGCGCCCTTGACGTGCCCGAACAGCTCGCTTTCGAGCAGCCCGGCGGTCAGGGCGGCGCAGTTGACGGCCACGAACGGCTCCTCGCCGCCGCAGCGCCAGGCGTGGACGGCACTGGCGGCCAGCTCCTTGCCCGTGCCCGTCTGGCCGAGAAGCAGGATGGGGTTGCAGCGGCTTTCGGCCAGTCGGCGGAGCATCCGCAGTGCGTCGATCATCCCCTGGGCGCAGGCGACGGCGGGCACGCCTGGCGGCAGAAAGTCGGCGTCTGCGGGCGCGTCGGCGGCAGTGGCGATAAGCGCATCACGGAGGCGCGCCAGCCCCTGCTCGTCGCAGGCCAGGTAGTCCCACGCGCCGGCGCGGACGGCCTCGACGGCCGCGGCGATAGACGCGCGATGCGACAGGACGACCGGGCGGCTTTGCGGGCACGTCGCGCGGAGTTGGGCGACGAGGCCGGCAGTCTCGCCCGGGCGGGCCTGCTCGGCCAGCACGACAAGGCGCGGGGCGGGGCGGCCGGGTTGGGCCGCTTCGTCCGCTGCGGCCGCGCTGTGCAGGGCGGCGCCGCTGCCGAGCGCCTGCGCGACGGCCGCCTGCTGCGCAGCCGAGCAGCCTATCAACAACACGTCCGGCGGTGCTTCTTGCCTGTCCCTGGTCATTGTGCGGCAGGTGCCTCGGAATCCGTTCCGGGCGGGTGCCAGCAGGTGGGCTGCGGAAGCGCCGGGCCTATCACAGCCGGGCCGAACGAACCAGGCAGCCCGCCCTGCACCGTTCGGCCCGGCCGTAGCGGCAGAACCGTTTCGGCCGCGTCGGCAAACTACCCCGGGCCGAGATGTTATGCGTCTTCTTCGGCCGGCGGGCGTGAAGCTCTACAGTTTTTCCGGGATTGTGGCGGTGGCGACAGGCCGCGCCGTTGCGGCTGAAGGCGGCAAGACCATCCGGGCGGCGGAAGTTTTCTCCGGGGCGGCGACTGCCGCCGGGGCGGCCAGACCGGGGGCAACCGGAAAACCTGCCTGAGCTTAGTCTATATCCAGACGCTTGTTAGGTTGCCCCGCGCCGGCGTGCCGCCACGGCGTGGCACGGCGGTTGCCTTCAAGCGGACAGGCGAGGCCGGCGCGCACCGGCCGTCACGCGCCACACTGAGGCGAACTTCGAGATGAGTTCCACGCAGATCAGCGTCGCCAACGTCCTGGCCCCCCCGGCGACGGGAGCGGGCGCCGGCGGCAAAGTTTCCGGCGGCAAGGCGGCCCGATCCGCCGCGAGGGCAACCCGTCAAGGCGGCGCCGAGGCGGCTGGCAAGCCTTCGCCGAGACCAGGCGCGGCGCCAGAGGGCCGGGCCGTGGCCAGGACGACCGCCGAAGCATCGGCGGGCACCGAGGAGACCGGCGACGGGCGGGCTTCGGCCCCCCGCAAGCGCAAGGACACTTCCGCCGCCACGGCGCCGGCCGGCGCGCAGGCCGCCTCGCAGGCAGGCATCGCCGCCGTCGTGTTCGCCCCACAGCAAAGCCCATTCGCGGCCATCGTCAGCCGGCTCGTGGCCGAGCAGGGCGAAGCCGCTGAAGCGGGCGAAACCGGGCAATCGCCCCCCGCTGCCGAGACGGCCCACACGGCGAGCAGACTGTCCAGGAGCGGCCTCGGCGAGCTTCCCGTCTTTGGCGGGCCGGGCGCCGCGGCACAGGCGCAGCAGGCGCCGCGACAGCAGCGATCCTCGATGGCGTTCCAACAGGCCATGGAGGGCGAGCAGTCTTCAGGCGAGGCGGCTGCGGTCGCCGGGCCGCCCAAAGCGGCCGCGACACAAGCCGCCCTGGCCGCGCAGGTCGGCTTGGCCGCCGGGCAGACGGGCGGCGCCGCGGCGAAGCTGCCGGCGTCGGCCCCGCCGCCGGGCGGGCAGCAGGCTGCCGCATCCGCCCAGCTCCCCGCGTTGGCGCAGGCCGCCCAGCCGCAGAAACTGTCGCCCCAGGCCGGACAGGACGGCCAGTCGCCCGCCGGACCGGTGCGGGCGGCGGACGCGGTGGCCGCCAGGATGTCCGTCGCTGCCGCGCGTCTGCGGGGCGGGCAGTCCAATCCGACGTTGACGGTTACTGCCGCGGAGCCGTTTGCGGCCGTTGCACAGGCGGCGGGTGAAACGAGAGGGGCAGTCGCCCCCGGCAAGGCGGCACAGCAGCCGGCGGCCGCGCCAACGTCCTGGGCCAACGCTGCCGCAACGGCGCAGCAGCGACTGGCGGCGGCGCCGCAGGCGGCAGCCCCGGCGGCGCCTTCGCAGACCGCCGCCTCCATGTCCGCCACGGCTCCAGACCCGCCCGCCGGCACGGCTGGCGCACGCCCGGCGGCGGGCACGCCAGGAGCGCAGGCGATCGCGGCTGATGCGGCCGACGTCACCGACGCGTTCCTCCCGGCAGCGCAGGGCGCTGACCAAGAGGCGCTTCCTGCACGTTTGGCCGAGCGCGCCGTGGCGACGCTGGTCCAGGCACAATCGGCGGCGGAGGCCGGCCACGGGACAGCGGGCACGGCCCAAGCGGGCGGGGGGCAGCATCCAGCCGCCGGCGCATCGCCGGGCGACGTGCCCGCGCCGACGGCGCAGGCGTCCGGGACGGAGGGTCTGGTGCAGTCGCCCCCGGCCCCGGGCGGGGGAGCGGAGCAGGTCGGCACCTTTGCGCCGGCGCCGGCGCCGGGGGACGGTCGCGGCGCGGGCGGCGAGGTCCATCGTCCGATCGCCGACCAGTTGGCCGACGCCGTTCCGGCGGGCGGCTTCCAGGCCGGCCAGCGGATCGCCATCCGCCTGCATCCGCCGGAGCTGGGCGCGCTGCGGGTGTCGTTCGAGCGCGACGGGACGGGCCTGCGCGGCGTCATCGAGGCCGACAACCCGCGAACGCTGGCGGAGCTTCAGCGCGAGGCGTCGGCACTGGTCGAGCGCATCGCCGACGGCGGCGTGGAGCTGCGCCGGCTGGAGATCCAGCCGGGCGGCGAACAGCGCGGCTGGTCGGGGCCGTCGTTCGCCGACGGCTCGGGCGGGCGCGGGGGGACGTGGGACCGCGGCGGCGACGCGCCGGCGGGCGGCCCGGCCGAGGCCGACGCCGAGGCCGCTGCGGCGGACGGGCCGGCGACGTCCGGCCGGCATGTTGCGGCCGGTGAGTCGGTGAACGTGTGGATCTAGGAGCACGACGATGAGCACGCCGGCTGTGGGCGGTACGGCAAGTTCGTTGCGGGCGGACTTCATGAAGCTGCTGGTGGAGCAGCTCAAGTGCCAGGACCCGCTGGATCCCATGGACAACAGCCAGATGACCTCGCAGTTGGCGCAGCTTTCGTCGCTGGATCAGTTGGAGTCGATGAACGGCACGTTCCAGCAGGTGCTGGCGACCCAGCAGAGGCTCCAGGCGGCGGAACTGATCGGCAAGACGATCACCTACGCGGTGTCGGGCGCCGACGCGACGACGGGGCGCGTGGACGGCGTGGAGCTGAGCGACGCAGGAATTCGCCTGAAGGTGGGCGACAGCACGGTGGACCTGGCGGACGTCGAGTCCATCGCCCCTTGAGCGGGCAGGCGGCGGACGCCAAACAACCGGTTTGAGAGGAACCAACGATGGGCGACGCATTACTGGCGGGCGTGTCGGGCATGAAGGCGCACCAGAAGATGATCGACGTGGCCGGCAACAACCTGGCCAACGTGGACACCACGTCGTTCAAGGCCAGCCGGGTGCGATTCAGCGACCTGTTGAGCGAGACGATGAAGGACGCCTCGCAGCCGTCGAGCTCGGTCGGCGGGACCAACCCGCAGCAGGTGGGCAGCGGCACGAAGCTGGCCAGCGTGGACATGGACATGGCGCAGGGCGGCCTGATCACGACGGGCCAGGCGCTGGACATGGCCATCGAGGGCACGGGCTACTTCGTGCTGAACAACGGGCAGAGCGACGTCTACACGCGCGTGGGGGCGTTCGCGGTGGACTCGGATTTCTGCCTGGTCGATCCGGGCACGGGCTACCGCGTGCAGCGGATCGGCTCGGAGGGCGTCTCCGACGGCTTCCAGAGCCCCACCAGCAGCGCCATCCGCATCCCCTACGACATGGCCCTGCCCGCCTGCGCCACGCAGACCGTCTGGTACAACGGCAACCTCAGCGCCGACCAGGGCACGCCGACGACCAACATGCTGGCGTCGGGGCTCGAGTACACCACCGCCGCCGGTGCCGCCGCCAGCAGCGACACGCTGCTGACCAGCCTGGCCCAGGGCGGCGGCACGCTGGTCGACGGCGACGCGATCGTCGTCAGCGGCACGCGCCGCGACGGCGGCGCCGTGGCCGGCGCGGAGTTCGCCTGCTTCGACGCCGACGGCAACAGCAAGACCGTCGGCGACCTGCTGGACTTCATCGACGCCGCGTTCGCCAATCCCGACGACCCCACGGAACGCTGGTCCACGGCCACCATGGAGAACGCCCAGCTCTGCCTGCGCGACTCGGCCGGCGGCTACAGCCTGACGGACATCTCGATGGTCATGAAGGACGGCTCGACCGGCGCGCTGGAGCTGCCGCACTACTTCATCGCGGAGGACGCGGGCGGGGAGGCGGCCCAGAAGACCAACATCGAGGTCTTCGACTCCCAGGGCGTCTCGCACATCCTGGAGGCGGAGTTCGTGAAGACCGACACGCCCAACAAGTGGGACCTGGTGCTGACGTCCATCACCGGCGACGTGAACGTGGTCAACCGCCGCATCTCCGGAATCAACTTCCTGACCGACGGGACGTTCGGCTCGCTGGACGACCCGGGGGGCGGCTACTTCGAGATGCGCTTCGCCAACGACCCCGACACGGTGGCGCGCATCGCCGTCAACCTGGGCACGGTCGGCGAGATGGACGGCCTCAGCCAGGTCGGCGGGCACGCCACCGCCGCCCCCAGCCGCCAGGACGGCTACACGGCCGGGTGGCTGTCCAACCTGTCCGTCACCCGCGAGGGCGTGCTGGTGGGCGTGTTCAGCAACGGCATCCGGCGCGACATCGCGGCGCTGAAACTGGCGACGTTCCAGAACCCCGCGGCCCTGCTGGCCCTCGGCAACAACTACTTCGCCCCCTCGTCCAACTCCGGCGAGCCCATCCCCACGCGGGCCCTGTCCGGCGGGGCGGGGGCCGTCAACGGCGGCAGCCTCGAGAAGTCCAACGTCGACGTCGCCACCGAGTTCGTCAACCTCATCCAGGCCCAGAACGGGTTCATGGCCAACGCCCGGACCATCCGCGTCAGCAACGAGATGCTCAGCGAGCTGACGGGGCTGATCCGCTGACCGGCGAGCCAGACGCGGAGAGACGATGACCGCCCTGCACCGCCTGCTGCCGGAGGCCGCCCCGCTGCCGCGGGCGCTCGACGCCCTCGGGCGCTACGCCGCCGTCCAGCAGGGCACCTCCACCCCATGGGGCGGGGCGGCGCCGGCGATGAAGTGGCTGCTGCTGGCGGCACTGGCCGTCGCGGTGGCCGTCCTGGCCGCCCTGCTGTGGCGACGCCGGGCCGCCGCACGCCGCCAGAAGCTCCTCCTGGCCGACCTGATCGCCCGCGCCGGCCTGGCCCCGCGCGAACGATACGTCATGGAGGCCCTGGCCGAGACCGCCGCCGCCGGCAACGTCGTCGCCCTGTTCACCTCGGCGACGGCCTTCGAGGGCGCCGCGGGCGCCCTGATGAGCAGCCGCCGCGTGCGCGCCCTGTCCGCGGAGAAGCAGAAGGCCGTCACCGACTCCCTCGACCTGCTTCGCGGGCAGATCAACTTCGGGGCCGCCGGCGGCGATGGGGCGACGGCCGGCCCCGCCGCCGACATCCGCCCCGGCGACCGGCTGACGCTGGTCCATCGCGGCCAGCCCACCGCCGTCGATCTTGTGGTCGCCCACAGCACCGACGACGCGTTGGTGGTGGAGGGCGGCGCGGGCGTGGACGGCCGCGAGGGAGAGACCTGGCTGCTGCGGGTAGCGCGGGAGGGGCAGGTGTGGGAGTTCGACGCGCCGGTGGTGGAGACGGCGGGCCAGCGCGTGGTGCTGCGCCGCCCGGCGCGCCTGCGGCACATCAACCGGAGGCGCTTCCCGCGCGTGCCGACCGACCGGGCGGCCCGGGTGGCCAACTTCCCGCTGTGGCGCGAGGACGACGGCGCCGACCCGCAGCGGTTCGTGCCCGGAAGGCTGGTGGAGATCGGCGGTCCCGGTCTGAAGCTCCAGGCGGCCATGAAGGTGCGCACCGGCGAGCGGGTGCTGGTGATGGTGCAGTTCGCCGCGGGGGCGATGGTGGAGGCGCTGGGCAAGGTCCGCCGCGTGGAGGCGGCCGCCAAGGGCGGCGAGGAACTGGCCGTCGAGCTGATCGGCCTGGATGCCGACGAAATCGCCCACCTGTCGCGCGAGACGAACGCCGAGGCCGTCGCGGCCGCACATGCGCCGCAGCCGCACGCCGGGCCGGAGCCGGAGGCCGACCATGCCTGAGATCACCGAACTGACCGCCTCCACCCTCGAGGCCCTCACACAGCAG
>Ga0172362_10005680_pt1 | contig 10802 bp, 7 predicted proteins | sample LakKivs1_kivu2a2_FD_114534 | JGI IMG/M metagenome (GOLD analysis project Ga0172362, IMG submission 114534) | Sediment microbial communities from Lake Kivu, Rwanda - Sediment s1_kivu2a2 | ecosystem: Environmental > Aquatic > Freshwater > Lake > Sediment | place: Rwanda: Western Province, Lake...
ATGGTCAACAATTGAGCAATAGAACAATGTTATTCAAGAAAACATTGAAATTTAGCATAAGGTATTACCTTTGTCAACGAGAAAAATGATCAAAATTGAATATTGGACAGGCGTGCCACAAACGGCTAAGCCCTATGTCATTGCCACCTCCCCCCTCACTCCTTGCGGGGCGACTTTGCTATTCACTCAAAATCCAAAAAATCTACTCACTCAAATCCAATTTTGGCAAAAAATATATCCTGTAGAGACAGGTTTGAAACCTGTCTCTACAAACATTTTAGAATTCAATAACGATCTTTTAAGCAAAAATTATCAAATTCTTTCCTATCTTAAAGATAATCAATCATCATTCACAATTACCAAAACCGAGGTTCCTGATCAAAAATTACCCTCACCTTTAGAACTGCAATCTCAAAGTCTAAAGCTTAAAATAGGACAGACTTTAAATCTACCGATGCTAATTGGTTTTCTTGTTAAAAGTCACTATCAAAAAGAAAAGACTGCTCATTCTCCTGGCACCTTTAGTCTGCGGGGCGGCATTATAGATATCTTCTCTCTATTCCAATCGCACCCTGTCCGCTTAGAATTATTTGGCAATAAATTGGAGAGCATAAAAATAATAAATCACAATCGGGCAATCGAACAATTGAACAATATTATTATCTTCCCCTTAACGATCAAAAATCCTCAAGGTAATATTTTAGATTGGCTCCACCCAAAAGCTACCGTCGTTCTGGACGAACCCGAACCAGAATTGAAAGAAAAACTAAAAAGATTTTCGTTAATTATTTTTGAATCCTTTCCGCCCACCGCAAAAAATGTAATCAAATTCAATCTTCAAAATCCTCCCCTTGCCTTGGGTAATCTCCAAACATTTAATGCCGCTCTCCAACAATTCAGAAAAAATAAATATCAAATTTTTATTGCGAGCAAAAAATTACCCTCTGTAGAGACAGGTTTAAAACCTGTCTCTATAACAACAGTTCCCTTTCCTCTTTCTTCTGGTTTTCAAAATAAAAAGGATAAAATTGTTGTCTTTACAGACACTGAAATCTTCGGCCTTCGCAAACAAAAGCACCGTCAACGTCATTTTCAAATAGATGCGGAATTTCTAAATAGCCTTACTCCTGGAATGTATGTTGTCCATATTGACCACGGCATTGCGCGCTTCACCGGAATGGTCCAGAAAGAAATTGATCACCTTGTTAAGGAATATTTCTGTTTAGAATATGCCTATGGCGATAAACTCTTTCTGCCTATTGATCAAGCCGACAAGATTACGCGTTATGTTGGTCGAGAAAATCCCGTTGTTCACCGTCTCCATGGTGGCATTTGGTATCAAATTAAAAGACAAGTTCAGGCAGATGCCAAAAAAATGGCTACAGAACTTCTAAAAATTCAGGCGTCCCGGCAAACCCAAAAAGGGTTTGTTTTTAGTCCTGATACGCCTTCTCAAAAAAAGTTAGAAGCATCTTTCCCCTATCCTGAAACACCAGATCAAGAAAAAGCAATTCAAGAGGTGAAACGCGATATGGAGAGTACTAAACCTATGGATCGCCTCATCTGTGGTGATGTGGGTTTTGGCAAGACCGAAGTAGCAATCCGCGCTACTTTTAAGGCCTGTGAAAACAAAAAGCAGGTCGCCCTCCTCGCGCCCACCACCATCCTCGTTCAGCAACATTTTGATACCTTTAAAAAAAGATTGCAGGGATTTAAAGTAAGGATTGCTCTTTTATCACGTTTCCAAAGCTATGCACATCAAAAACAAATCTTGAAAGATTTGAAACAAGGCAAAATAGATATTGTTATCGGTACACACCGCCTTCTCTCTCCTGATGTTAAATTTCTTGACCTTGGTCTAATCATTATCGACGAGGAACAACGTTTTGGTGTGCGCCATAAGGAAAAATTAAAATCATTACGTCCTAATCTTGACATTCTCACCCTCTCTGCCACACCTATCCCGCGCACTCTCAACTTTACTCTTTCCGGCCTTCGCAATATCAGCAGTATTCAAACAGCACCCCCTGGCCGCAAACCCATTAAAACCTATGTTCATGTTGCTAAAAATAAACTGGTTCAGAAAGCAATTCGCCGCGAACTTGAAAGAGGAGGACAAGTGTATTATCTTTATAATAAAGTAGAAACCATTCTCCCTTTTGCAAAAAAAATTCAAAAACTCATTCCCGAAGCCAAAGTGGATGTTGCTCATGGCCAAATGCGCGAACGTGATTTAACAGGCGTAATGCACCAATTTGACGAAGGTAAAATTCAAATTTTGATCGCCACCACGATCATTGAAAACGGCCTAGACCTCCCAAATGTAAATACTCTAATTGTAGATAATGCGCCGCAATTTGGCCTCTCCCAACTCTATCAAATCCGCGGCCGCATTGGCCGCTCATCACGCCAAGCCTATGCTTACTTTCTCTATCACCAAGAAAAACTTCCGCCAACTAGCCGTAAACGATTAGAAGCTCTGCTTTCTATGCAGGAACTTGGTTCGGGATTTAATATCGCAATGCGCGATCTAGAAATTCGAGGGGCAGGTAATATTCTGGGGCGCGAACAATCTGGCAATGTTAATTCTATCGGCTTATATTTATATACTAAGCTACTTCGCCAAGCGATAGAAGAATTAAAGACCGGTAAAACTCCAGAACCTATCCTCGAGGTTTCTGTGAATCTGCCTTTCTCTGCACGCTTGCTGTATTCGTTTATCCCGTCGGAGAAAAAACGACTCGCTCTCTACTATCAATTAAGCGATATTAACACTTTTATTGACCTGCGTGCTCTCGCCAATAAAATCAAAGGGTTGTATGGCCCTATGCCAAAGGAAGTAAAAAACCTCCTTGAAGTATTAAAAATAAAAATCCTTGCTCGTGCTGCAAGGATTAGAGCTATTGATACTGTTAAGATTTTTGGCATTGATGGCAAACCCAAACGGAGAATCATCCTAGATTTTGCTGAAAAAATGGATTGGGAAAATATAGGCCAACTTTTAAAACACAATCCCCACTGGATCATCGGTGAAAACCGGCTCAAAATTGACTTCTCCGATTTAGGCCCAAACTGGCTTTCCGAATTAAAAAAGACTTTAAAGATGCTGGGGAGATGAAAAAATTTTCCTAGTTGCTAGTTACCAATTACTGGTTACTATTTTTACTTTTTAGCTTTTAACTTTACACTTTTAGGTTATCCTTATGGGCATTAAAGTTGAATTTAATCCTGACCTTGCTTTAAGAAATATCTTGGAATTTGCTAAGGGAAAACGTCAAAGAGCAGAATGCATTCCTCAAAATCTCAAGGCAGGAAAAATATATCCCTTTTTAAAAAAGGATCAAAGAAACTATTGGCTTTTTGGCGAAATTCCGCTCGTTGAAACTAAAGGTAATCAAAATCTTTCCCGCCCTCGCGCCAGCATTATTATTTTAGAATCCATCCATTTTCTGAAAAATGGTGAGGTGTATACTAAAGGAAAATACAAAGTAGTGGAAATATTTAATGACCACAAAGTCCACTTTGATGGTTTTAATAAATTAAAATGAATATATCCGCCGACAGCAAATATTACCACGCCTTTAATTTGATCCCAAACATCGGGCCATTAAAGTTTAAAAAACTCATTGCCTATTTTAAAGATTTAAAAAAAGCATGGTTTGCGCCTTACACCGAAATCATTAAAAGCGGTATCTCTGAAGAAGTAAGTGAAAGGATCTGCCGAGAACGTCAGAATATCAACCCTGAAACAGAATGGCAAAAATTGGTAACCGAAGGGCTCCAAGTTCTTACCATTCAAGATGAAAATTATCCCCCTCTCTTAAAAGAAATTTATGATCCACCTGCAATTTTGTATCTGCGCGGTGAAATGGCTCATCTCCAAAAAACCTCTTTAGCTGTTGTCGGTACACGCAAACCCACCTCTTATGGCCGAGAAGTGACATTCCAACTGGTTGGTCTTTTAACCCAAGCACAAATCAACATTATTTCTGGATTAGCTTTAGGTATTGATGCCCTTGCTCATCAAGCCTGCTTGAATTTTGGCGGCTATACAATCGCAGTCCTCGGCGGTGGCGTGGACGACTCATCCATCTATCCGCGGGCCAATTGGGGCCTTGCCCAAAACATTATCCAAAAAGGTGGGGCTCTTATCTCGGAATACCCGCCCGGCACAAAACCTCTGAAACAAAATTTTCCGCATCGCAACCGCATTATTTCAGGCCTTTCCCAAGGAACTTTGATTATTGAAGCGGGCGAAAAAAGCGGCACCCTAATCACAGCGCGCGCCGCTCTGGAACAAAACCGCGAGGTCTTCGCCGTGCCCGGTTCCATCTATAACCCTTATTCACGCGGCACCAACTATTTAATCAAAATTGGCGCTAAGCTTGTAATGAATATCCAAGATATTTTAGAGGAATTAAATTTAAGTGTTCTAAAGGAAATTCCAGAAAAACAAAAAATCACATCCGACAATCCTGAAGAAGCCCTGCTCCTACAATATTTATCTTTTGAACCTACCTACATTGATGAATTAACCAAAAAAACAAAACTCCCCGCCTCTCGGATATCCACAACATTGACAATTCTAGAAATGAAAGGTATTGTTCGCAATATTGGAAGTGCAAATTATGTACTGGCAAGATAATTCTTAATTTTTAATTTTTGATTTTTAACTAATTTTTATTTGCTTAATTTTTATTGTTATTACAAATAAGACAATAATTCAATAAAAATCAGCTAAAAATTAAGAAATAAAAATTAAAAATTAAAAATCCCCTATATTATGAAAAATCTCGTCATCGTTGAATCTCCTACTAAAGCGAACACGATTTCGCGTTTTTTAGGTTCGCAATATAAAGTAGAATCCTCTTATGGTCATATCCGTGATTTGCCTCAAAAAAAACTCGGTGTAAATACACGTAAAAATTTTGAACCTGAATATGTGATTCCAACCAAAGCAAAAAAAATAGTGAAAAAACTGAAAGACCTTGCGAAAGGCGCAAACAAGGTATATCTCGCGACTGATGAAGACAGAGAAGGTGAAGCAATCGCTTGGCACTTAAAAAAAGCTTTAAAACTAGCTGAAAAAAATACAGAAAGAATTGCCTTTCATGAAATCACTAAAGTAGCAATTCTTTCTGCCATTAAAAAACCCCGAGAGATTAATCTCTCTCTTGTTGACGCACAGCAGGCGCGGCGGATTTTAGACCGACTCGTCGGCTACAAACTTTCTCCCTTCCTATGGCGCAAAGTAACGAGCGGCCTTTCTGCTGGTAGAGTACAATCAGTGGCTGTGCGGCTCATATGTGAACGAGAAAAAGAGATTCAAAAATTTAAACCCCAAGAATATTGGACAATTATTGCTTCATTTCTTAAAAGAAAACTAGAATTTAAGGCGATGCTAATCCAAAAAGATAATAAGGCGATAGCAAGACTAGGCATTCAAAATAAAAAAGAAGCAAATAAAATTCTACAGGATTTAAAAAATGCTACCTATAAAGTGGCTAGCATCGCTAAAAAAGAAATTAGGAGAAAACCATTTGCACCTTTCACTACCTCCACTCTCCAGCAAGCGGCTGTTCAACATTTTGGCTTTCCTGTACGCCTCACGATGCGACTCGCCCAAACCCTTTATGAGGGCATAAAGATCGGAGAAAAAGAAGCAACCGGCTTAATTACCTATATGCGCACAGATTCTACTAATCTGGCAACACAAGCAATAAAAGAAATTCGTCAGGTCATTAGAAAAAAACTCGGAGCATCTTACTTGCCTGAAAAACCTTGCTTCTACAAAACCAAAACTAAATCGGCCCAAGAAGCGCATGAAGCAATCCGCCCTACATTTCCTAGCCTCACCCCAGAAAAAATTAAAAGTTATCTAGACCCACGTCAATATAAACTTTATGAATTGATTTGGAAACGTACTATTGCTTGCCAAACTAAAGAAGCTATTATTGATGCCACTGCTGCAGATATTCAAGCTAAAAAATATCTTTTTCGCGCTAATGGCACAGTTATTAAATTTGATGGTTTCTTAAAAATTTATCCTGCCTCTGCTACTGAAAGCTATTTACCCCGTCTGAAAAAAAATGAAATTCTGAAATTAGTCCAGCTAACTCCGGAACAGCACTTTACCGAACCACCAGCGCGCTACAATGAAGCATCCCTCGTCCGTGTTTTGGAAAAATATGGTATTGGCCGCCCCTCTACCTATGCGCCGATTATCTCTACAATTCAAGATCGTGGCTATGTAAGAAAAATTGAAAAGAAATTTCATCCCCAACAAATTGGCATTGTCGTAAATGATCTTCTAGTGAAACATTTCCCCAAAATTGTAGACATTCACTTTACCGCCAAAATTGAGAATGAATTAGATGAAATTGCTAATCAGAAAAAAGAGTGGGTACCCGTAGTACGGGAAGTTTACGACCCTTTTATTAAAAATTTAAAAACTAAAGAAATGGAGATTTCTAAAAAAGAAATTACCGAGCAAAAAACTAACAAAAAATGCGCAAAATGCGGTAAGGAAATGGTAATAAAACTCGGCCGCTTTGGAAAATTTTTGGCTTGCACTGGCTATCCAGAATGCAGATACACCGAGCCTTTGGGTGAAGAAAAAATTTTAGCTAAGGAGCTCTCTGGTGAAAAATGCGAAAAATGTGGCAAGGAAATGGTGGTGCGCCAAGGCCGCTTCGGACCTTTCCTCGCCTGTTCAGGCTACCCTGAATGCAAAAATATTAAACCTATTGAAAAGAAAACGGGTGTCGCTTGCCCGCAATGCGAAAAAGGTGAAATAGTTGAAAAAAGAAGCAAAAGAGGAAGAACCTTTTATGCTTGCAACCAATATCCAAAATGCAAATTTGCTCTTTGGAGTAAGCCAACTGGAAAAAAATGCGAAAGATGCGACAGCTTAATGGTCTATGGCGCGGGTGGGACCGAGGTATGCAGTAATAAAGAGTGCGGCAATACACAAAAAGTGGTATAAATCTACTACATTTATAAAATAATCCTTTAAATTATTAATGGGATTATTTTTGTTTTTAAAAATAAAAACCTAGATTAAATATTTTGGAATAATCTAGGTTTGCTGAAATTTTTCAAACAACTGCTGCGATGACGGCAGTGCCTGTTTTTTCAGCAATTAACTCGGCATAAGCTTGGGAATATGCATCAAGCCCACGTGCGATTTCGCCGTTCTCCTCCAATATAGATGGAGGACATTGTTCAGGTGTCAGGGGCCGGGCATGTATATTCCGACATATTTGCCTAAATAAATGAGGATGATCAATCACCGTACAAGGACGGTAGATATAATGTCCTTCTTGATGTAATACGTCTTGATTTTTTCGAAAATCAACCATTACAGGATCTCTACTGACTGCATCGGCAATAGTGTGATAAATACCGCTGCCCTCTTTAATCATCTGTACAGTGTCATGGATCGCTACCTGTGCAAAAACACAAGGTTTGATATCACCAGCGCCATTAATATGAAAATAACGACGTCCTGCAGCAATACAACCATCCACTAGCGCTCCATCATTCCAGAAATCAGCTACAAATAATGGCCAATGCTCTGCTCGTATTTTGCGCCCAAGCTCACCAAGAACAAACCTCTGTTCAGGCGTGGCCATCAAGTTAAGATCCGGATGTCTTCCAATCGGAATGTATTGGAAGAGCCAACCGTAGAGATAACCTTGGTCAATACACCAGCGAAAGAATTCTTCACTGGCCAGGTACTCGGCATTCTTGCAAGTATATGTTGCCGAGAAACCATAAATAATTCCGGCTTTATGCAAGGCAGCAATCAACTCCAACATTCTCTTATAATATCCGCTACCCCTTCGTTCATCTGTAAATGCCTCTGTCCCTTCCAAAGAAATGGCCGGACTAACATTACCCAACTGCGCTAATTCTGAAATCATATTCCTGTCAATCTTCGTACCATTTGTGTAGGCCATAAAGACAAGATCAGGATGCAATGCCGCGAGCTTTAAAAAATCTTCGCTCATAAAAGGTTCGCCACCACTAATTACAACAAAGTGGATTCCAAAATCCGCCTTCATCTCGGATACGATATAGTCCATTATGTCCAAAGACAAACTAGGACCTCTAGGACCGCAAGCATCATAACACCCATAACAAAACAAATTGCATCTTTGCGTTGGATTAAGTACAAAAAAACTCGGTCCTGCTCCACAATCTGCCCGCATCTGGTCACGATGACTAACGCTCGCCATAGTCCGAATCATCAAGGAAAAAGTTCTCTTCACACTATCCGGCCTATCTTGACTATAAATATTTGCCACCAATTGAGCGGTGATATTGGCAACATCTGCCATTGCTTTTGCACGCACTGGGTCATTACCGCGCAAAAAATGCAACAATCCTCTCTGAAGCATCGACTGAAACGGCCGGCTCACTACTGTACTGCTAAAAAATTTTTGTCCCCAAGCCGTTTGAGCTATGCTTGTCCCTACTCTAACAAGGCCACGTGTAAACAAGTAATCACTCATTTGTATTCCTCCTTCTAATACCAATAACCCTACCACTCTTAATGTGGTAGGGTTTAATCTTTTGTATTTTCTCAATGAACAAAATTTATCAATACAGGGGTCTCCCAAAAATTCTTTCAGAATTTTTGGGGTTTATTTAAATTTTACCCCACATCTATAACAACTATCTGGTAAAGACCGAATCCCGCACCATCCACCAATTGGATAGCCGCAATTTGGACATCTTTTATTATAATAACGAATATACATTACAATAACATACCAAATTATCATTATTCCCACGTTGATATAAACTATAATATTCGCCAAACCTTTATTGTGCAAAATCAGACTCACTACCAAGACGATTATTACAAATATAAAGATCCACGGTAATATAATAAGCGCGGATATTTGCAATCTTTTCTCCCATTTTTTTAAATCCTGCTTTTGCTCCAAAGTTAATTCTGGCATTTATTTCCTTCTGCCCTCCAAAATTTTTAAAAAAAATTTTGGGTTTAAATATAGGGGTCCCCCAAAAATTCTTTCCGAGAATTTTTGGGGTTTAGCTTGACTTAGTTATTTTTCCTAAGATTCCCTCTAATTCCTCATCCGAATAAAACTCAATCATAATTCTCCCTACTCTACCATCGCGTGAGATTTTAACGCGCGTAGCCAAAACCTCTTGTAAAAGCTCTTCTCCCTCTATTAAACTCGGGTCTTTGACCTTAACCTCGCGAATATGTTTTTTCACCATTATCTTTTTTAATATCTCTGCGGTTTTGTGTACAGATAAATTTTCCTGAATAATCTTTTTATACAGCCCGAGCTGTTTCTCTGCATTAGCAAGACCCAAAATAATTTTAGCATGGCCTTCTGAAATCTTTTCTTCCTTAATCCCCTTTTGAATTTCTATTGGCAAATCTAAAAGCCGTAGAATATTCGTAATCGTACTTCTATTCTTTCCCAATCTTTTTGCCACTTTATCTTGGGTTAAACCAAATTTTTTAATTAAAGATTGATAACCCTCCGCCTCTTCAATCGGATTTAAATCCTCACGCTGCACATTTTCAATAATACTCATTTCTAGATTATCGCTTCCCTTACCCGGTCGGATTATTACTGGTACTTTTTTTAACCCTGCAAGCCGCGCCGCTTCTAAACGTCGCTGCCCTGCAATAAGTTCATAGTTCTCGTTAATAATTAAAGGTTGCAAGATGCCGTGAGCCTTAATAGAATTGGCCAGTTCCAAAAGCTTATCAGTATCCATCTCCTTGCGCGGCTGATTCGGATTGGGCTTTATCTCGGAAATTAAAACTTCCTCCGCTCCTGTGTCCGTTGGTAAATCTTTAGTCTTTTCATTGCCAGAGATGTGAGGAATTAAGGCAGATAGTCCTCTGCCTAGACCAATATGAGGCATATGTTTAAAATCAAAATGTAAAAATCAAAATGCAAAATGACAATGCAAAATTCAGAATGAAAATCTGACAAAGATCAATTTTAACATTTTGATATGTCATTTTAATTTTTGATTTTTGAATTTTACATTATTTTAAAGTTCTCTAAGAATCATCTGTCTAGTTGCATAATCTCCTGCGCCAAATGTTTATATGCTCGCGCGCCCTTACATAAAGGTTCATAATTTAGAATAGCTTGGCCGAAGCTCGGCGCCTCGGCAAGCCGAACATTTCTCGGCACAATCGTTTCAAACACCTTACCTGGAAAATTTCTTTGCACCTCATGCACCACATCATTAGCAATGCGCGTTTTTTTATCCCGCATTGTTAACATTACCCCTAAAATATTTAAATTGGGATTTAAATTCTTCTGCACTAAGTCAATGGTATATAAAAGTTGGGAAAGCCCTTCTAGAGCATAATACTCACACTGCACAGGAATAACTACACTGTCTGCTGCAGCAAGTGCATTCACAGTTAAAATACCTAACGACGGTGGCGAATCAATAATCACATAATCATAATCTCCCTTAAATGGCGTAAGAGATTTTTTTAATAAAAATTCTCGCTCTGGCAGGTTTACCAGTTCTACTCCTGCGCCTGCCAAATCTGGCGAAGCCGGCGCAATGTGCAGAGTTTGCTGTAATCCTTGATATAGAATTTCTTTTAAGTTCACCCTACCGCAAAGAACATCATAAATACTCTTAGTAAGTTTATCCTTTGCAATCCCCAAACCAGAGGTGGCATTACCTTGAGGATCCAGATCAATCAATAAAACCTTCTGACCAAAAAAACCTAAGTAAGAAGCAATATTCACAGCACTCGTTGTTTTTCCCACGCCGCCTTTTTG
>Ga0172362_10005681_pt1 | contig 10802 bp, 19 predicted proteins | sample LakKivs1_kivu2a2_FD_114534 | JGI IMG/M metagenome (GOLD analysis project Ga0172362, IMG submission 114534) | Sediment microbial communities from Lake Kivu, Rwanda - Sediment s1_kivu2a2 | ecosystem: Environmental > Aquatic > Freshwater > Lake > Sediment | place: Rwanda: Western Province, Lake...
AACGATTCTTGCGCAGCTCTGGGAAACATGCTATTTCCGATTTACAATGGACAAATCGGCAATGTTCGATTTGCCATTGTCGCGGCTACTTACGATGCTTCCTACTTATCGTGGCGACCCGGCAATCAACACCCAATGGGTATATATTTTCCCCATGCGCTTGTATCTGCGCCCCAATATGCTCTTCGCTTTCAACATCGAATCTTATGGAGGTGCAATACAAGACAACACCGGAAAACAGCAAGATATCTATTTTCGCCTTTGTCTCAAAGGATATGAGCATCGTCCGCTATCAAGCACATAAACCCATGTTGGTTTGGAGCTGGTCGTCTCCAATAACAACCGACCATTATTTGAAAAATTAAATCATGAAAGACGAGGTGCAAAATGTCTCCTGATACTCCCACAACTCGAGATTGTCCATACGGCGGCATTGGAAATGATGTGAATCCATATCCGGATGACCCGAACAATCCGGAATATCCTGGAATACCGGATATAATCATCCCGGATACGATACATTGCGATTGCCAAATAATTAATGCCCTGCCGCCGAATCCCCAGCCTATAATTGACGTCGATGTCAATATTGATATCGCCAATGAGGTCGACATAACAACGGGGCCGCTCGAGATTGATGATGGTGATATCACCATTGACTTAACACAAGATACACCTATCGTCGACCCCGATAATCCATATCCAAGCGAGCTAAACGATGTCCGCATAATGAGCATGCGTCCCGCTGTGCTATATAGCTCCAAGCGCTCGTGCATCGTTGACATCAAATATATGGCGCGCAAGATAGTTCAGCTAATGCCTGCTCCCGACAAAGCTATAAGAGGTATCCGCTGCGATTGGCCGCATATCAATACGGACATCGAAATCGACAAAGAAGTTGATTATCGCCGATGGTTCTGGCGATATTTCACATATGGGCTAAATGAGATATTGAATAATTTTGTGGATGGAAGAGCAACCGAAGGACACATAGGTGCCATATGGGATTTCATGATTGGAGAAACGGAAAGAACCGAGCAAAAAATCTGCACAAATCTTGCAGATACAAACATCAAGTATAGCAATGTATATCGCGGCAGCGCGCAAATCATTACTACGGCCGGACATGCCAATGTTGGCGTTCGTGGAATAAGGCAAATGTATAAACTAATTGCAAACGGCGGCGGTGCTTCGGGACCGGTTGAGGGGCTTCCGAATCGAGTAAATGCAATCGGTGAGACATTCGCAATTCATGACATCGCATATCAAATTCAACTGCCATATGTCGAAAGTGGGATGCAAAACGAATTCTTCGAACTTCTGCTGCGCAGTGGTGTGCTTATCATAGAGCGATTCGTTGATGTTCGCGGAAAGCTATTCACAAAAGAAGAATGGATTTGGGCGGTGCAAGAATTTAATAACAATCAAAATTGGCTACCGCTGGAGGAACTTCTTTGGGAAAGATTGATTGAAGTGCCGCTAAACCGCTGCTTTGTGCCATATGGCTCGACCGAAGAAAAAGCTCTTGACCCGGGGTCTTTCAAATTGGACTACCAGGAACAAAATTGGGCATTCGTCGATGCGCCAGCAAAAATGCGAGTTGACCAGCTCGCCCCAACGCGAAATTTTGGCTTCCAGCTTCCGCGTCCATTATTTATGTCTGCTGGAAGCGTTTGGCGTGTTCGCACATTGTTCGACCCGCTATTCTTGCTGCGCGTCGGCGAATATTTCACGACTCCTGCAGCGCAGACTGCATTGAATAATGGACTTGCGGCAACAATGGATGCTTTCCGCTCGCAAGTGCAGCTTGGCGGAACGAAGGTTCTATTCACATGGCAGCGGGGCGAAGCAGAAGAGTCATAAATTATGATAAAATAATTTGGCTGCAAATGCTGATGAAATATGAGCGGTCGGCGATAAGGCTGCACAGCTCTGGACACCAAAAATTGTCAAGAATAAATAGGAGCAAAATATGAACAGGATAGAATTCCCATCAAGCCCGATGGAGTTGCAGGTCGCTTATCAACGCGGCGAAATGCAGTTGCTTCCGCTATATCGTTTTGATTCATTCCCGCTGGAAAGGCGCGAAGAAGGCTACACAATAGGCGATCTTAAAAATATCACTTGGTTCACGCGCACGCTCGGTGATTTTCCGGTGCAGGACGAAACTCTATGCTCGCAAACACAAAAGCCACCCGTGCCCCCCAATGAAGCATGGGTCGTTGACAGAATCGAGATGATATTCAAATCGGAAATTCCGCAGGTTCATTTCGTAGACCATCAGGTCTATAACGCATTGACACAGGGATTGGTAAAACTTGTCCGCGACAGGAACGAAGTTCTAACTTGGCATGTGGACAGAATAATGGCAATGCCAGAGCCATTCTTCGATTACAGCATCCGCGACAATGAGGCACTTATTGATAATGTAACGCGGGGAATTCAACACAATCCTAATTACAGTTCTGTATTCATTCCGGATGCGCCGCTATATTTTCGTCCGGAGAGCAAATTCCATTTCCAGTATGTGCCATGCGAAGGACTGCTTACATCCATTATTGAACTGGCGCATTGGGAAGATAAGATTTGTCTCGAATCATCCTTGCTAATGCGGTTAACATTGCGCGGCAGGCTATATCGTCCAATATACGAATCTGTGTAGGAGAAACCATGCTGCATATAATTGATATAATTCGTCCGGGTGGCGACCAAGTCGCGCGCGAGCCGAGAACGCTGCGCAAAATAACATCGCGCGGCTATGTCGATTTTATTGCGCCTTCGCCCGACCCGCAGCCCGACATGAATATCTCGCTGGAGAATATCGTCATTGCAAAGGACTTGCCTTTTGCAATTCCACGAGGAGTATTGAGGCTACCTTTGCCTTTTGATGTTCCAAAAGGCGGCATATTGCGCGTTGATGTGCCCAATGCGCTAATGACAGGCTTCTATAATCAGCTAATAACGCTGCATTGGGAAGAAGGCAATTACCCGCAAATTCTGGATATACCATATTTTCTTGTGGCGAAAAAGCATCTTGAAGGTGAGCAGTATGTTGAACAAGACATAGAAATATACTGCAATATCCCAAAGGATAGAGTATTCATCCCTGTTCTAAATTATGGCAAGATTGCGCATTGGCTCATGCCATTAGAGGCTGACTCATATTGGAAATGGGATGACTTTCAATGCTCGACCGAATATGTTCAAATAGTTGATTATCGAGGAGACAGAATCGGCGACGTAATGGCTCCAGCAGCACAGCTATTCAATTTTTACAATCCATATCGCTATTATGTTAGCGAACTATGGCGCGACAGGCTTATTATAAAGGCGCATATTTTGCCGACAGCGAATAATGAAGAGAAAGCAGCAACATACTATTTTGTCATACTCGGAATATTAGCGAATGAGGACACATACATACAATACATGAATGCGAACCGATTGGCTACAACTCCGGACATCTAAATCGCAAGCATGGACAGAATCTTTATATGTTTATAGTGCTTTAGTTGACCAACCTGTCCAGACGATATTTGCGACATTGCCTATCCCGCGCGATTGCGTAATCGTGCAAATAAGTGCCGGATATTCAAGTATCTGCGATGTCCGATTCTGGCTCGAGACTCTTGGGCAAAAGGTGCAAATCCCTTCTTGGGCTGGCGCAAACTCGGAATGCACGCACGATTTTTGGCTTCCCGCGGGCGATGAAATAAGATTGTCTTACATAGCTACATTATCAGGAAGGGCACAAATTTGCATCACAATTTTGAGGTTCGGATGATAACGAAAGCAGAAAAATTTCTTTATTGGCTCGATGAACTTGATATGGAAGATGTTGATGAAGAAATTTATGATGACTTTTTGGATTTGCTCGAAAGCATAAAAGAACGCATCGAGACCCTGCTTTCGGAGGTATGATGTGGCTCGTAATGATTGGCATAGGAATTTTCTTTTTTCTTTTACAGGCGCGACCACGATTGCCTGAAGAACTGCCTTCCGAACAGGAAGCTGTGCCCGGCGATTACAACATAAAAACTACGACAACGCCGACAGAATTATATTCTTCGCTTCGCGCTGCCGGATTGACCCATAAAGGGTCGTTGCTTGCTCTTGCGCAAGCAATGGCAGAAAGTCTTATCTCCGAAAATCAACTGCGCACATGCGGTCATAATTACTGGAATTTCGGAAAGCCGTCTTGGTGGGACGGCTCGCATTCTGAAGACGATTGGTGGAGCATTTGTAAACGCGGCGAAGAACCGCCTTATGGTGTCGGAAAAACAATAAGCTTTATAGATATTGCGCATGCGGTCGAATCATACATCGAAGTCTTGGACAGAAGCAAACCTGATGAATGTCTAAACCAGTTATTCTCGCCCGAACCCGATATAGACATATTTTTGACTTGGATTTGCCAACCAGACGAAAGATGGGCAAGCACCTGCGCAAGCGGAGAATATCAAAGAACTATTGAAAATTACTATAATCAGCTTTTGGGAAGCAGTTTGGCATAAAAACAACGCGCTACGACCGCCGTAGCGAAGACTTTGGATATATCTTAAGGTGATTCATCGAGGCAATTATGCCGTATCAAAGCATTAAGCATGCGCGAAAGCGTGGATGGAAATTATTCGAGCTTGACGGACATAGATTGTCGCTCGACCAAATCAATCGAATTGCTCGATGTTATCATAAGAATAAAAAGCGGGAAGCATCGGGTGAAATTGATAGCGCGATGGCTGTTTGCATCGCTGCACAAAAAAAGCGGCTTGGAATCGGCGACGACGGAATCGGGCAAATGCCTGATTGGGAAGAAGTCCGAATGTTGCGCGAAGAGAGACTCGCGGCAGCAGAAAGAGCAGGACGACAAAAGAAATATACAAAACCCGAACGATATACATTAAAAGGCGAAATCAATGCATATATAAATGAACTTTTAGACATGCATCCTGATGATGTTCTTGAAATGTTCGAGCGGGGCGAGATACCGAAAAATATATATAGAAAATACCGCGAAGAATTACAGGAATTGCGCCGATTGAAAGCGGCTCCGCCTTTGAGCAAAGAAGAGGAAGAAGCAATTGAAGAATCATTTCTGCCCCGGCGCCCTGCATATCATGTTCCAATACAAGAAAAAGAAAAAACCCGCAGAAATCATTTCCTGCGGGCGTGGTTGCGATACTATTTCTTCGCTCTTTGAAAATTTTTTGGTTTCCATCGCTTGACAATGTAGTCCGGGCAATTGCAGTAGCCCATCGCCCAATCCCAATGGCGATATGCCTGCTGAAGGCTATTTATCGTCTTGTTGCATTGGACACATGCGCCATGCCGAAGGCTCGCAAGAACAACGACGGTATAACTCGATGAGGACTTTAGATAATGTCCTTTTCTTCCGTAGGTCATTATTTGCTCCTTCTTGTCGGAAAATCATATATTTCTTCACTGCGCTGTTCAATGCCATCGAGCATGAAGGATTCGACTTTGATTATTCCGAGTGCCTCATATTGCGAAAGCAATTCGCGCAAGCCCTCGACAATAGCATCATTGAGCAGCTGCATCGTCAGTTTGACTTCCTTCATCGGATTCCTCCTTTGTGAAAAGTTCGGGTTGCGGTGTCGCTTTCCCCGACGGATTATGGTCAATATCATCATCGGGAACGATAACCGGTGTTATTCCACGACCCCGCATCTTTTCTAGCTGCTCATCCGTTGCCTGCGATTTTGTTATAAGCTGCTCGATGCGCTGCGGAATGAAGTATGCGAATATTCCGGCAGAGCCATCTTCGCAAACTTTACTATGCGCGAGAAATACTGCCGTCTTGCATAATTCAAATCCGCGAGGGATTCGCGCGATTCGGCGCGATATTCCCATCGAGCGCGACTCGGCGATGAAATCTTGCGGTCGACCATAATGCATAGCACCTATCCATAGTAGACCGCTTCTCTCCGGTCGCAAATCCTCGCGGCAAATGATGCAGTTGTGCCAATGTTTCGCGGATTGACATTCGTCAAATCGGCAAGCAGATGGCAATATCGACTTGCTTATCCATGTCCAACCCCTTGAGATTTTGATGCCATTCCCACAGCAGGGACAAACATGCAAAGGAATGGGCAAGCTGTGGCAAAATTCGACTGCAGCATCGGATACGAGATATATGCCGCCGACTTTCCGATAGCCGCAGGCGCGCTTAAGTTCAATCGCCATCTTTATCCTCCTTCTTGGGGAATCTAAATGGTTTGTTGTTCCACTCGATTCGCGCGAGAGATATTGCTATGCGCTTTATGCCACAAATTACTTGCTTTGCATCATGGCTGCCTTGAGTCATTGCAATTGGACAAAATTCGATGCGCTGCATTTCGACGGCATAGCATACATCGCGGATGAATGGGCAAAATGGCTGCGGTACGCTGTTATTCACTTTTCTTTCCGTCATTCTGTGCGCTCCTTGACAATTCGTTTATGAGCGAGACCATTAGATTTGCAATCGATGCAATTGAGCATTGCTTGTTATAGTCATCCCAGAAAGCACACATATCGCCGCGGCATGGAAGATGATGCATATCAATCTGATTTGAAATTTTTGATTGCACCGGCAGCGGCGGGAACAGCGGACAGATTTTATTCTTGGGTTCCATTTTCTTGCTCCTTTTGATTTTTGATATAAAAATCGATGATATCACAAAGGATTGATTCAATCGAAACTTTGTATCGATGACCTGTTTCAATGGAATTATCACCGATTTCGACAATTAAACAAGGGTTTGCATGGAGCGACAGATTTAGGCGATATTTTTGTCCGTCATGTAAAACGCCTTGTCCCAATTCCGTATAGAGGTAAAAGTTTCTATTTCCAAGTTTTTCGATTTCCATTTTCTTGCTCCTTATTTGTAATCCTTTTGAAAATGCAAATAGGGCGACCACAAAATGGGCAGCGACCGACAAAGGCATTGTCTTTTTCGAATAGATAGACGCGCTTGCGGCAATTTGCGCTTCGGCAAAATACAAATATGCGCCTGCTTTCGCGCTCTATCTTTAGGTCTTTGCGGCTATATTCGCTTTGCCATTTTTTGCGCTTTCTCATTTGCACTACTTTTGGATGTTCTTTGATTTTTTCGGTTATCTCGATTTCAATATGTTTTGTGGTCGGCAAAACATAGTATCCGCAATGGGGACACTTTACAACCCATCGGTCGTCGGCGATTCCGGCGACGGATGGAAAAGCAACGGAAGGCTTTGGCGATGCTCTTATGTTGCCCATTAAAGTAGCAATTGCATCTCTCATTTCTCTGATGTCGGCGGCGCGCTGCATGATGACAGGATATTGCGGCATCTTGCCGCAAGCAGGACATCGGAACAATTTAGCCAATCTCAATGTCCTCGTCGGCTTTGAGCTTGCGCCGTTTGTTGATTTCATTTGTTCTTCTCCTTTCTTCGATTTGATTCTTTGCCGCAAAGAAATTATTCAAGTCTATGCCATAATTTTGCGGGTCATCCATATCGCCGCAGACATGTCGCAGCCAATCGACTATGACAAAGTCGATTGCCTTGCGATTTGTGCGCATGCCCGTTATAGCTTTAGCCAAGCGCAGCAAGTTATTGCTGCAACGCACAATTGTTGTCGGTCGCAATTTTTTCATAGACACAGCCTGAAGCAAATACAAGATATTTATGAATTCTTTTTTGTCAAGCACTATTTTTACAATTTTATATGTGTTTGATTTTATTGAGGTTAGTTTTTTTTCGCATAGATAGAGGACTGCGCAGCAGTCTTTTTTTTTTGAATTTTGTTACAAATTGCTGTTTTTTGTTACAAATTCCCCGTAACCTATTGTTAAAATTAAAATTAAAAAGATGCTTTGAAATGCTTGATATTAAAGCATTTTTCAAAGGAATATTATGTATAGACACATTGATAAAGATAAAAGAAAAGCGATTCATCCGTGAAAATAGTTCTTGACAAAAAAGTTTGCATGAATATTATTACTATGTGGGCACAGCCAAAACCACATATGACTCAAGGGCGGATGATAAACGCCAACATCCGCCCGCCTCTAAAAAGAGAAGATTCGAGTTGGCTGCATTCGCAATAGCCATAATATGTTTCATGGAACTATTTGCCATACATGCAGGAATGGACGGAACGACCTTTGGAATAGCTTGCGGTGCTATTGGTGCATTGGCAGGGGCAGGCATCGCATACAAAATCGGGAGAAAAGAATGATTGAGACAATACTAATAAAGTATGGACTCATACCATTGCTGATGTTCGTCGGTGGATGGCTGCTTCGCAAGTATGTTCGCGATTGGCTGCACTCCAATAGTGAACGCGAAGCTCGCGCAAAGGAAATCGCAATCATAGTGTCGCGCATAGTCGCCGAACTGCAAAAAGCATTTCCTCATGCTACATGGGACGATATACTGAAAATGGCTGTTGAAAGGATTGTAAAAGAACTGGGAATATCCGAAGATATAGCAAGACGCGAAGCAATCTATTGGCTTGAGCTTAACATGGAGCCAAGAGTCAAAAAAGATGCAAAATGAATATCCAACAGTCGCGGCTTTTCTGCGAGACTGCCCTGACACAATCAATGAGCAGCTCATTCGTCAGATTATGACGAGCGATGACCATGACACCTTCCGATTCTATATCCAAAAAACGACTGGCATGAATTATGATTACATTCGCGATGAGGAAAGTCCCCGCTCGGTGAAAGTAATCCGTCTCGATGGCTTCCCGCCACAATCATCTCAAACAGAAATTCCTATGCCGAAAGTGGATTTGCTTGGTGCTGCGATTCCTCCGCAGCTTGCAGCGGCGATCGCACCGGTAGCTCTCAATCTACTCAATCAAGTCATAGCAAGCTATTTTGCGCTGGTCGAAAAGAGCATGCGTCCGCAACAAGCCGGCGAACACGGCGAAGGATACGAGCGCGGCATGAAAGACGGAATGGAATTACTGAACATGATAAAAGCGGCGCAAGGAGAAGCTCCTTCCGAAACGGAAGAAGTCGAGGAAGACTGGAAAACAATGCTGGTGCGGGAATTAGCCCCATCAATAATTCCACTTGCCAAAACACTAATTGCCCAATATCTTTTGAAAGGAAAGATACCGGAGGCGACAAGACATGCGAGTCCGATTCAGGGTTCAGCGCAGCCCGCAAGAAGTTCTGAAAGTTTTCGCAGAGGGGATGCGACTTTCCCTGAAGCACATGTCGCCGGCATTCAGGAAGAAGTTGAGCTTGGTGAGCATTAATGATTTTGGCGAATTGATTCGCTCATTGAGATATATTCCGGACCCGGATGATTTCGAGGAAATGCGCGCGCCTTGGATAGTGTTCGAGCAGCACGGTGGCGACTGCGACGATGTCGCAATATTGTCCGCAATTTGGGCGCATCTAAAAGGATATCGTTGGAGATGGTTGCTTTGGGGTCAAGATAATCTAATTTATCACATAAGCACGGAGATAAAGGATATCGCACACATTGACCCATTTGGTTCAAAAAGATACAAATTACAATATTGCGGAAAATGGAATTAAGGGGGATATATGCCAAAAAACGATTCGGACTGGCTTTCCTACTCGCTGGATGATTTGGGCGCGCAATTATTCGGCGCGCAGTGGGATAGCATAAAAGATACTTATACGGATATCAATGAGCTATATAACATCGTGAACCAAGCATGGCAACAATCGCAAGAGACTGGTGTGGATTTGGGCGTATCGCAGCCTCCGCCGAGCATTACGCTTGACATAACTGATTCTGGTTTGCAGCAACCGCCGCCGCAAACAGAGAAAGCTGAATCATTTTTCAATAAAACGGCTTTCAAGCTCGGCGATTTCGACGTCAAAATGTGGATGCTGATAGCCGGTGCCGGCGCATTCATTTTATTGAGGAAGTGAGAAATGCAAAAGGAAGATTTGCAAAAGTTGCATGAACTTCTAAAAAAAGTATCAATTGATAGCAGCATAGCCAATATTGGTGCGCCCGATTTTGCCTTTCTGCCTGTCCATTTTGAGCGCACAATGCGCGTCATCATAAAAAACTATCCGCCGAATTTTGAGCATCCCAAGCGCGCAAAGGCATATAAGCCAATCAATATGCTAATGGACGAAAGCGGCGCGCATTATGTCGTCGTCGCGGACGACAAAGGCGATATATTCCGGCTCGGCGAAAAAGATTTTGCAATCAAGGTGCGGAAATAATGAGCGAGAATAACGGCAAATCAATATCAGCAACAATCGGCAGTATTTGGCAAAAGCTATTGAACATTTTGGGACTTAAGCTTACTTGGAACGATTTGACCGAGGCTGAAAGGTCTGTGCTTGTAACGGCATATATTCTCGAGGTTCCCGAAGCTATATCATACATGGACAAATATTTCGAGCAGGTTGTTGCAAGCGGATGGGATAAAGCATTCGAGTTGCCCAACGGAAGCAATCCATATGTTGCGAAAAACACAAAAAAGAAACATCAGAAATGGATGATATACGCGATAATAGCAGGGGTCTTGTTGTATATAGCAGCGCGGGACTGATTGAGGATGTCCAAGCAGGATTTTCCAATCTGCTTGACAAGCTGCTATCGGGCATATTCATTGTGATTGCCATAGGCGCAGGAATATACATTATACTAAAAAAATGAGACGCCAAGCACAAATAGGCAACATTGCCGGCTACGAGGAAAGCCTCGAATATGCGAAATATGGCGCGGAAACTGGCGCAGCATTAGGCTCCATTGTGCCCGGCATTGGCAATTTAATCGGTAGCATTGTTGGTGGGCTGTTGGGGGGTATTGTAGGC
>Ga0172362_10005684_pt1 | contig 10798 bp, 9 predicted proteins | sample LakKivs1_kivu2a2_FD_114534 | JGI IMG/M metagenome (GOLD analysis project Ga0172362, IMG submission 114534) | Sediment microbial communities from Lake Kivu, Rwanda - Sediment s1_kivu2a2 | ecosystem: Environmental > Aquatic > Freshwater > Lake > Sediment | place: Rwanda: Western Province, Lake...
AAGCGTCTGCAGCGTCATCCTCAAGGGCCCATAGATGTCCGTGAAACTGTCCCCTCCCGACACGTCCGCCACGAAATCGGCCCCCGCCAGCGCACGGAGCACGGGGCTCCGCGAGAGAAGCCTCGCCCGAATGATCCTGAACGGCAGGCACCTCATGAGAAGCGCCGCGACGTAAAGTATCGCAACGTGGTTCGCTTCAAAGAGCCTTTTCCCGTAGCGGATGGGCAAAACCGTTATCGCAATCTCCCTGCCTCGATGATTGACCGTCGCGTCCCGCGTTTCCCTCGCACCGCTGACAACGGTTATCTTCGCTTCCGGAGCGCAGTCGAGGAACCCCTGCACCGCCCCTTCGGTCAGGGCCGCGACGCCAAGGTTGCCCGTGTTAAACGACAGGCCCATAAGGACAAGCTTGAGGTTCTTTTGCGGTACGTTCATTTCCCCTCATCAGGGCGAAGGTGTCACGCCGGCCCTCTGCCCGTTGGCGTCTTCTCGCTCAGGGCTGCCGCCCGAAGAAGGCACTGCTCATATTTCTCAGCGGCTTTCTCCCACGTGTAGTCGGCCGCGGTCTTCACGCCCGCCGCCGCAATCCGTCTCCTCAAGTCCTCATCGCCGAGTAGTCTCTTTGCCGCCTCTACGATCGCGTCAACGTCCCCGACGGGGACGAGAAGACCGTTCACGCCGTCCTCTATCATGTCCCTCGGCCCGCCGCAGTCGGTACTCACAACCGCGCACCCGCAGGCCATCGCCTCGAGTATCGGCAACCCGAAACCCTCCGACGCGCTCGGCACTATCCACACCTTAGCCCGCGAATAGAGCCTGCGCGCCTCGTCCACCTTTGGGAGCCTCTGGTACTGGACGCGGGCGAGTTCCTTCGGACGCGGATACGTGCTGAAAACGTACTGCGGAACGTCCGGCATCTCCCGAGAGAGCCGGTCGAAGACCGAAAGGAAAGTCCCGGGGTCCTTCGCCTTCGTTGTAGCCCATATGCCGCCAACGCCGTCGCGAGCCGCTTCATCGCCGTCGGGATAATACTCCGTTGGGTCGACGCCATTCGGCGCCACCCCGATCACGTCCTGTCCCGATGTCCGCCTTACGAATTCCACCAGGTACGATGCCACGACCATCTTTCGAATCGGCAGGTTGAGAGCCTCCGTTAGGTAACGGTCCGTTTCCGGCAGCGCCCCGTGCATGTTGTGCACTTTAGCCTTGACGCGCGCCCTGATCGACCAAACCTGGATGGCCGCCCAGGAACCCACGCCGACCACCACCTCGTAGCCGGCAAACGTGCACTCGTTTATGTCCTTGAAACCGCGGTGCGGCCCTTCGAATGAGTCGATCCAATCCGACCTGCCCCTGTACCACAGTCGCATGAGCATCGAATAGCACCAGTGCCGCAGCGTCCACGGCGCCTCGCGGTAGAGGGTCCTCACCTCGTGTCCCCGTTTTACGAGTTCGTTGGCTATCCTGACGGTGCTCCTTACGGCGCCGGCTCTTCCGCTTGTCGGCAGCACAAACACTATCTTCATATCGACACCCCGCAAAACCCGCGGCTATGCCTCCTGCGGTGCGGTCCGCGACATGAGGCGGAGTATCTTGAGGAGCCCCACGCTTACTGCGGCCGCGAATATCGCCACCCCGATTGCCACGTCCACCCAGGGGGCGTTCTGCGTCAATGCGTCAACCGCCATCGAACACCACAACGTGACGCCGCCCAGCACCACGCCGTACGACGAAGCCCTGAGCACGTCGCCGAAACCCACGGGCACTAAGCTCTTCACGCCTCGCATCTGGAACGGGAAAACAGCCACAAACGCGACAAGGGCCGCCATCGCCGCCCCTTCGGCCCCCATGAAGTGAATGCCGGGCCAGAGCAAAGCCAACTGCACGATAACGCGTATGAGCGCATACATCCTGTAAAGATCGGGCCGCGCCGTTGCGAAGAAGACGTTCGACAGGTTGCTGTTTACCATCGTGAGCATCGTGACGAGCGAAAGAATCCCCAGCACCGGCGCGCCGCTCTCGTATGCCGGCCCGTACGACAGGCTCAGGACCGGCCTCGCGAAGACTATCAGGAATGCCGTCACCGGCATCCCGAGTATCGAAACCACCTGGACCGACCCCAGCACCGTCCTCTTGAAACGCTGGCTCTCGTTTTTGACCTGCGAGAAAGCAGGAAGCATGAGACGCATGATGGCCGCGTTGAAAAGCGCAAGCGGTATCTTCGCAAGGCCCGCCGCGAAGTTGTAGACCCCCAGTTCCGCCAACGCCACCATCTTGCCAAGGAAAAAAACCGGCGACTGCCTGAACACCATCATGAAGACGGGCAGCCCGAGCATCCCCCGCGCGTACCGGGATATCTCCTTGACGAACTCCCATTTGACCTTCAGACGCGGCAGGAACGGCACGACGATGAACGATATCACCGCCACCGCCCCCGCCTCGAAGACGTACCCGATCACAAGCGCCCAGACGTTTCTGACGTACAGCGACAGCGCAATCGTCGCCGCCACGGCAAGCGCGCCTCCCCCCTGGTTTATCGCCGCAACGCGCCCGTAGCGCAGTTGTTTCTCGAGCACGTGCGTCCGGGGACTCATCATCCCGCGCAGCAGCACGGCAAAACACGCCACCCGAAGGAGCGGCGCTATCTCCGGCGTGTAAATCATGCCGACAAGCGGCGCCGAGAAGAAACCCACCGCGCACAGAAACGCCCCGCGCAGGGCCGCAGACCACCATGCGGCGTTCAGAAACTCCCGGTCCGTCGCGTTCTTGCTCTGTATGACGCAGGCCCTTACGCCCACCTCCGTCATCGCCTCAAAAGCCCCCATCGCCGCAAGCACGAGCGCCATGAGGCCGAAGTCCTCTTTAAGCAGGATCCTCGCAAGGACTACCCCGCGCGCGTATCTGACCACCTGGTCGATCGTCGACGCCCCGCCGAGCCACACGCCCCCGCGCGCCGTCCGCGCCTTGACGGTCGGTCCCGTGATGATTCGTTTTATGCGGTCTACGATGCTCAGGGTCTTCTCCCCGCATTATCCGCGATTGGTTCGCGGCTCGTTAAGCTTAGACTCCGTCCCCGTCGGTTGCCCCTCGCTATCGACATAACCGATTGTATATCAACCTGTTGTGGCTGCGCGAACACGCCTCGCGCGTGCTGCGCGCGTTGTCGGCTTTCAATCCGCCGTTTCGACCAGCGCCGCGTCCACCTCGAGCGCCACCGCCCGCCCCAGGCTCTCCACGCTCAACACGACGTGCGTCGTGCCCTTGCGTCGGCTGACGATGCCCTCAATGCCTGCAAACGGCCCCGCCGTGATCCGGCAGCGCCTCCCCCTCACGAGGTACGGCCAGGGGTCGAGCCGCGCCCTCGAGGACAACGCTTTTTGAATCGCGCGCAATTCGCGCGCGAGCTTGGCCTGGTCGGCCACGCGGATGCCGCCGGCAAGGCGGTTGCCCTTGAGCGCGTCCACGCGTTCGTCTTCGCTGCTGCACACGAAAACGTACGACGAGAAAAGGCACGTCGGCACGGTGAATTTCCTGCCCCGTATCACGGTTGTCTTTTCCACAAGGGGCAGAAAGTACCGGATTTGCCTTCGCACGAGGTCGCGCGCAAACGCCTTCTCCTGCCGGGCCCTGGTGTGGGCGACCCACCACGTGCCGTCAAACTGCCCTATCGACGAGCCTTCGGGGAACGTCATAGGCGGGTTTTCCCATGTCTGGAGCATCACTGTCCCCCGCCGTCGGCTGACGCGTCGCCGGGAGCATCCGGTCTGTGGCGGGCGGCCACGGCGACGTTGCCCTGCCTGTCGGGCAGGAAATCCAGCGCTTCTCGAGCCGTCGCCAGCGCAAGCGAGCGGACCGCCGACTCCGACACGGAGGCGATCTGCACCTGGGCGACGTACCACGCGGGGTTGCCCTCGATATTGGGCAGGCGCCAGCCGAAACCGGCGAAACTGCTTTCGTCGTTCGTGGTCACGCCGTTCAAGATGTAATAGTTGAGCACCACTACCGCGCCGTACTTCGGGGGTACTTCGTGAAACCGGTGAACGAGCACCGGCAGTCTCCTGCCGTCCGGCAACGTGAGTTCCTCGCGAACGGTGCCGTCGAGGATCCAGCCGGCGTTAGTGTAGCACACCTGAGGCCGGTGCCCGACCATCGTCCTCGGACGGGCCGAATATGCGATGTAGAAGCCGGCGACTTCGCCGGTCGCGGCGTTTGCGTAAACGCGGTTCACGGTGTCGTCATTGCCGGCGATTCGCACCACCTCGGGAGTAAGGTCTCTGTCCTCGCCGCGCCAGTCGCCGATCTCTTTCGGGATGCCGGCCAGCGGCACCGGCAGGACTATCTTTTTCGCCGACAGCCCCAAGAAGTGCGTCGCAAAGACCCGGTACCCCGCCCCCCCCACGAGCAGCACACAGACCAGCGCCGCCCATGGAAACCACACCCGCCGCGTAATTGCAGGACGCTCGGGTTCGTTAGAAATCTCGAAAGCCATAGCCTGTCACCGAAAAGATTGTCCCTGTTCGCACCGAGGGAGCCACTTGAGATGGTGCTTGCGACCGTCCGGCAGGTGTAACCAATATACTCTCCCCTGTTTGCGCTGATTGCCCCCCGTGCCATGCGCCGATGCAGGGGGACAGCCCCACTGACTTATACCCCGTTGCCATCGCTTCATAAACAAAAAAACACGCGCCGCGGCGAATGACCACCGGCCTTGCACGACGGCCTTTCGACGCCCGCACACTCTGACAAGTTCTGCGCCCGCGTTGCTCCTGACGCCATTGATTGTATCGTCCCCGGCTGAAGCGCCGCTTCAACCGAAAAGGTCCTTGCGCTACGGGGCATTAGGATAGGCGGCTTTACAGCCGGGCAGCAAGTGTTTCATAGTGAAATGCTTGTTTTCAATTTGAAAGAAACGGCCCCCCGCCAAGGGGCCCACGCGCGTAACTGGGGCCGAGCGTCCGCCGGAAGTCTTTGATGGGACGTAACATAGGACAGATGTCAAGTTCTGGATAACTCTAACCCATTGGCACGTGCTTTGCTTATAGGAATGTATGGTGCAGTGTTGGCAGCGCGCAGACACTGTTGTCAGTGGGGATCCGCAGTGCCACTTGGGGAGAGGGGAGTTGTCTTTCAACCGCATTTTGGGCACGATGGCAGTTGTGTTTTTGTGCGCGGTAGCCGCGTCGGGCTCACCCGTGACGACCGCTTCATGCCAATCCTCCTCGACGCCTTCTAATACTGAGCCCGCGTGGGCACAGCCGGACGCGCCGAATTCTTTGGCAGTTGCGGGGGCGGCGCGCGACGGCGCGCGGGAGTGCACGGCGGCGATGCCGCTGAGCGCGACTTTGGCGTCGGACAGCCCGCTCTTGAGGAGCCTCTCGGCGCCCATGTCGGCGTCGCGATTTGCCGCGGCCGGGCGCGGTGAGGCACTTGCCGGGATTCCAAGCGCGATCATTCTAACTCTCGTCGGTTTCATCTGCGTCACGCTCGTGCGGGACGGCCGGACATGGGCGTTCGTGGCGGCGCGACTGTGCAGGTTCACGCAAGCGGGCGTGCTCAGGCTGCCGCGGCTGGCGGCGGGTATTATCGCGGGACGCGGGATTCGCCTTGCATTTTGCGCGCGACTGGTACCCGAAACGCGTCGGCAATGCCGAACGGTTGCGAGGCTCGAGACGGCGTTCGCGGGGCTCTTGCGCAGGGCCACGGCAAACGGCCCGGACGCGGCGCTTGCGACTATAGAATGTTTCGGCAGGCATGTGATTTCAAACGCGGTCGGCCCTCGCCATGCGAGGGAGGCCGCGTTTGCTTTTTGTTCCGCCGGTTCACGCGGTATCGCCCGGCGGGTATCGGCGTAAGCAATGGAGTGTGGGAATTTCTTGGATGAGCGCTTATAGCCTTGCGAAAGGAGGTGATGGGAAGGCGGATGAGCATCGCTCGGAGGCGTCACGGCGCCGTGGCGTCAGCATCATTGACGCGGCACCCATCTGCTGATCTCCGGGCACTTTGGTATTCCCAATGTTGTCTACAGCATGGTTTTGAAAGGAGTGACTTGTGAAGAAAGTATTGTTAATCGCAGTGGCATTGCTGGCCCTCGCGGGGACGCCCGCGATGGCCACGAGCGTTTTGGCCATCCCGGCCGGGCTGGTCAACTTCGACGGCAACGGCCACTTTGACCAGACCATCCCCGGCGTGTTCGACATGTTCGGGCCCCTGCCGGCGCTGCCGGGCACGGAACTCTTCGGCATAGGGACGATTTCGGGGGTCGCCATGCAGAGCGACCTCGGCGTCCCGGTTTGGCTGCCGAGCGACGTAGGCCCGAATTTCGAGCTGACCTACTCCCTGTGGGACGCGGTTGTCACCTCGAGCACGCGCACCATCCTCCCCGACGGCACGGTTCTGATCCATAGCGTCTATGCCGACGAGGCTCAGCTAGTGCTCGTGTGCGACGACAGCAAGGACTTCGACGCCGTCCAGGGCGGCGCCTACGAGACCCTGTTCGACACGGTTACGGGCGACTATCCGACGGCGTACACGCTGCCTCCGGGCGGCGCGGCCGCTGACCCGAATGAGACGCTGTACCTGAGCCTGTCGCTTAGCGTCTGCAGCAGCGACATCACCTGGACTCCGGGGTCGGGGTTCATCTACGGGCAGTTCGCGTCGAAGGCCGTTGAGATCACGGGCGGTTCGGGCGCGGCGCACTTCATGGACTACATCGCGGGTCCGGACGGCGAGGCTTTCGGTTTCATTACCACATTCTCACCGACTGGGTGGGCGTATGGTGGCGACACCGACATAAAGCTGCGCGCGATCCCGGAACCCACGGCGTTGATCTCGCTGTGCGCGGGTCTGGTGCTCTTGGGCGGCTACAGGCTTCGCAGAAGGGTGTAACACTGGCGAGAGGAGTAGCGTGAAGGATTGAAGGATTGTGGGTGGCGCTTCCGGCGCCACCCACAACTCTCGTCCCGCGTTCGTGCCGCGCAGGGCGTCAGGGCGATTGCCCGTACGGCCATGCGCGGCGCACAGAAAAAACGGAAGGGAGACAAGAATTCATGAGGAAACTGATACTGAGTCTCGCGTTCGTTGCCGTCATCCTCGCACTGAGCGGCGCGGCGCACGCGAGCCTTACCGTTCTATACGATCCCGGCACTACGTACGTCACCAGTGGTCTTACGGGCTACGCGACTTACGGCGACAACATGGCCGGGATGCAGGTCACGGCGATCAGCGTCACGGGTGCCTACGAAACGGTCTCGTGGGTCGCCACAGGGGCCGGCGCCGGCGGCGCTTTCGGCACCGGCTGGTCACTGGTTGAATCCGGCGACACCTTCGGCGGTACATGGATGCTGATGAACAATACCGGCGGAGCCCTTGCCGGTCTCATTATCGACGGACCGCCGGGTGATACGGTTTTCGACATAACATGGTATGACGCCAATGATCCCGTTGATCCCGAGTTTGGCACCAACGGCTCGGCGCGCGGCTGGACGTTTCAATTGGTTTCGTACCCGACTCTACTTGACATGTCCGCCACGTACCGCAATCTCGTGGCGCTTTCGGGAGAATCGCCCGTCGGCGACCTGTATACGAGGTTGGACCTGGCCTTCCTGGGAGGGGGTCTCGGCGACTACGACGGCATTCAGTTCATAGCCGATACCGACATGGCAGCCATTGCCGGCGACATCGTCCCGCGCGTTCCGGCTCCGGGCGCCCTGCTTCTGGGGCTTATCGGCACCGGACTCGTCGGACTATGGAGAAAGCGCGGTTCATAGAATCAATCCGAGCATATTCGAAAGACGGGCGGCCCTTGCTGGTCGCCCGTTTTATTTCGGGCCGACAGTGCGGAGGTTTCCGCGTCGCTGCCGCACATGCCGCGCTGCCGTCAGGCAACGCTCACGACACGTTGAGGACGCCTGTCAGGAAGGTCGACTTTCGCGTTTGAGGATGGTAGTGACGCTGATGGCGGCGCACTTCGTGCAGTCAAGGCATCGGATGCAGCGCGTATCGTTGGCGCGCTTGGTCGGATCGACGCCGTAGCGGCACATCTTTTTGCACGCCCCGCAGTGGGTGCACTTGGCCGCGTCGAACTTGAGGCGCAGCGCCGAGGCGCGGTTCGTCAGCCCGTATATCGCCCCGAGGGGGCAAAGAAGCGTACACCACGGGCGCCAAGTGAAGCATACGCCCACGACAAAAAGCGCTACAACCATTATCTTGGGCCAGCTCGGCCACGCAACGGCCTCGCCCGCCACGGCCTGTTTGACCATCGAGGGGACGGCCGCCTCAAGCCCCCCCGCCGGGCACACCCTGCAGATGAACAAGGGATGGGACTCGCCGTAGAAAAACGGGATGACGAGCACCAGAACCAGAAGCACGGCGTACCTCGTGTATCCCGCCCAACCCGGCAGGCGCCACCGCCTCACGGGGATCTTTGCCAGAAGGTCCTGCAGGTAGCCAAATGGGCACACCCACCCGCATATGAAGGACCCCACGAACGCAGCGACCGCAAGAAGCGTCCCAATCGCGATGAACGGCAGAACCGTAAGGCCCGAGAAATTCGCTATCACGCCTATGGGACACGCGAAGGTCGCAAGCGGGCACGCGTAGCAGTGAAACACCGGCCCGCAGAAATTGTGAATCCTCAGGGCCAGGGGGTCCAGCCACACGAAAAGAAAGCCGAATTGCACCCAGAGGCGCCACTTGAGCCACTTGGCCGCCCTCATCGGTGCGTTGCCGCCGTCGGTCATAGCCACTATGACCCTTTCTACTTCACTCAGGTCGGGCAGGCCGACGCCGGGGCGCTTCTGTACGGCTTGCTGATTGCGCCGTCGTCGAGCCTCACAAGGCCACCGGCCGTGACCTCATAGACTACGTCCGGTTCCGTCATCGCGACCAAGTCAGTCGGCGCAGGCGCTTTACCCTCTGTGCCGACCGCCTCGGGGACGCCGGGAGTCGCTTGTGGTCCGGTCGGGCCCTCCGGCGGCCCGAGTCCCGGCAGTCCCGGCCCTTGCGGCCAACCGGGCAGCCCGGGTACGCCGGGCGGACCCGGCTGCGGGGGGGGCGCAGCCTGTGCGGGCGCTTTCTCGACGCTCACCTCTACCGCGTTGAAGAGCACGCCGTACGCAAAGAGGCCGCCGCCCGCGAGAAGTAGTATGAGTGGTGAAAGTCGCTTCATGTCGTCGTCGCCGTGCGGAGGGTCTGGTGTCTTGCGGGTTCCATTACCGTTGCCAACTCATAACCGGGCCGCTTGGTCGTTTGTTCCCACGGCTCTAATCGGCCGAAGAATGGCGGAGGTGAATGGGAATCGAACCCACCCGGGACCCTTTTCGAGCCCCACGCTGGTTTTGAAGACCAGGAGCGCCACCAGGCGCCAGTCACCTCCGCTGGGCGCGCGCTAACTATTCCTGGCCTCATTATAGAACATCATGACCGGCGCGCCGCCGAAAAAAATCGCCATCCACGCGGCCTCCTCAATCTCCGCTTCAGAGAAGCCCATCGAGCGCGCCTTCTTCAGGTGGGCCTTCGTGCAGGGGCCACATCTTGTGGCGATGGAAAGCGCGAGCGCCAACGCCTCCTTTGTCGGCGCGTCGAGCGCTCCCGGAGCATTGACGCTTTTTGTGAATTCCTGGAACTTAGCCTGCGCGCCATTCTGGGCCGGGGCGGCGCGGCCGGACGCAGCGCTCGAGGATGACTCCTGCAGCTGCGGCGGCGCGCAACATGGCTCGTCCGCCGGCGCCTGGGGTGCCGCCGGCGCAGCGCCCCCTCTAAGCCCTCGAACGCCCGCGGAGTTGCCGTCCGCGAACGCTATCCTGCGCCTCCCCGTTGTCGTCACGCTCACGATCCCGGCGCCGCGCCCGGTTACTTTTCCTATGACGGCAACGTCCGCCGCGGAGTCCTCGTGCAGACGCTTGACGAACTTTTGCGCCGCGGGTTCGGGCAGCGCTACGAGGAGCCCTCCTGAAGTCTCCGGGTCGAAACAGATGTCGAGCATCTCTTCGGTCACCGACGAGCCCGCCACGGCGCGGTGCGCCGACGATTCGCGGTTACGTTCGATTCCCCCCGGCACAACACCATCGCCAAGGCAGTCGAGCACGCCGGGGAGAAGCGGCAGGTCGTCCCAGACGATCTCCACGTCGACGCCGCTTGCGGCGGCCATCTCGCCCAAATGGCCCATGAGCCCGAAGCCCGTCACGTCCGTCGCCGCGTGGGCGCCCAATTCAAGCATCAATTCCGACGCGGCCCTGTTGAGCGCCGCCATCGACGCCGCCGCCGCCTCAAGCGCCCCCGCGGGCGCGCGGCCGATCTGGCCGGCGAACGATATTATCCCCGTACCGAGGGGCTTGGTCAGAACCAGCGCGTCCCCCGGCACGGCTCGGTTGTTCGTTATGATGCGACTCGGGTCGATGACGCCCGTAACGGCGAAGCCCGCCTTGATCTGGCCGTCGTTTATGCTGTGACCGCCGACGACGGGTACACCCGCCTCGCGCATCTTGTCAACACCGCCGCGGAGGATCTCTTCCATCGCGCCGTCGGGAAGGGTCCGGATCGGGAAACCGAGAATCGAGAGCGCGGTGAGCGGCCTGCCCCCCATCGCGTACACGTCGCTGAGGGAATTGGCGGCCGCTATCCGGCCGAACGTGTAGGGGTCATCCACCGAGGGGCAGAAGACGTCGACCGTCTGCACGAGCGCGAGGTCGTCACTCACCCTGTAGACGCCCGCGTCGTCTCCGGCGGCCATGCCGACGAGGACGTTCGGGTCATTTGTGGACGGCAGCGCGGCGAGTATCCTCTTGAGCGACACCTGGTC
>Ga0172362_10005685_pt1 | contig 10797 bp, 11 predicted proteins | sample LakKivs1_kivu2a2_FD_114534 | JGI IMG/M metagenome (GOLD analysis project Ga0172362, IMG submission 114534) | Sediment microbial communities from Lake Kivu, Rwanda - Sediment s1_kivu2a2 | ecosystem: Environmental > Aquatic > Freshwater > Lake > Sediment | place: Rwanda: Western Province, Lake...
ATCCTAAACCCATAACGTGCAATGGGTAGCGTCACTTGCCGTTGTCCTCAAAGGTAAAGCCGCACTTGCCGCCCATGCGTTTGATTAGATCGACGTCCTTCGCGTCTATCGGGAACATGCGGCATTGCTCAAACCGCTTGTCGTAGATCTTGCAGGTATTGTCGGCAAGAAACGGGCAGCGGAAGCATACCGCGCAACAGACAGCACACCGCAGGCACTCGCCCTTGCGCCGGGCGACTTGACGGCTGACGTAGCTCTTGCGGGCCTTGGCGAGCCAAAAGCGGCGAAGTTTCGATATCCCCTGCTCTATAAGTCCGGCCTTATGACCGCTTGTGTCTATTTCTCCACCCTCGCCAAGAAAGGCCTGTGTGCATGCATCGAAACCGTGAGCAAATCGCCCATGATTATCGCAAGACGGGGGGCGGCTGTCAAAGTTTTCCCCCATCCCCACGGAAGAACTCCTCCCGGCGCAACTACGAACCGGGGACCTTTGTGCCAAGGGCCTGGCAGACGAGGAGCATGTCGTCGTAGACTTTGCGCTTATCTGCGGGGTTGCGCAGGAGATACGCGGTGTGGTAAGTGGGCATGAGTTTGGCTGCCCCGTAGGTATGGAAACGGCCGCGCAGCCGGCCGATGGTCTCCTTGGTGTCGAGAAGATAGCGGGCCGCGACGCTGCCGAGGGCCACGATCACTTTCGGGTTTATGACCTGGAGCTGCCTGTGCAGGTACGGAATGCAGGCGGCGCACTCGTCGGGTAGGGGGGTGCGGTTGCCGGGGGGACGGCACTTGACGATGTTGGCGATGTAAACGTCCTCGCGGCTGAGATGCAGGACATTTTCTATTATCCTCGTGAGCATCTGGCCGGCGCGGCCGACAAAGGGGCGCCCCTGGGCGTCTTCCTCGGCTCCGGGGCCTTCGCCGACGAAAACAATGGGCGCCTTGGGGTTGCCTTCGCCGAAGACGATGTTCGTGCGACCCTTGGCGAGACCGCACTTGGTGCAGTCGTCAACCCATTCGCGGACGGCCTCCATAGTCATGGGCATTTTGGACTTGGGCCGCGGGCCTGCTGCGGCAAGGAGGATGTCCGTCCCGAAGAGCCGTTCCATCTCGACTGCCATCTCGATTGTGCGCTTGTCGACTTTCACTTGCGGGCTCCGGAAAGCGCGTCTGAATAGAATGAAGATCCTGCCGCATATCGTAGCGTCCGCGGACGCGCGGTCAAGCAAATCGGCGCGTGAGTCATCCCCGGCTCGCTGCTTGAAGTCCGGGACGGACACCGATCGCGGGGGAAAACCGGGGACAGGCAAGAATTGCGGGAAGAACCAACCGGCCACAGGCGGATAAATTCTTTTCGACGGAATAGGCATGCATTCTTCTCCTGGCGGTCACAGCGGGGTTGAGTGAGCGTGGTGGCTGCTTGACACGATCAGCGGCATGTGTGAGAATCCACGCTTGTCAAAGGCGTCGGAGGTTCTGAAATGCTTACGAAAAACGAGGCGCGTAGGGCACAGGCAAAGGCCCTTGAGTACTTCAAGAAGGCAGGCGTCGTTTTGACCGAAGAGGAGAGAGGGCGCATCGAGGTCGCGGATTTCGGCCTGGGGGACCTCGAACACACCGGCCTCGAAATCCTCACCTACGTCAACACACAGCGCTCGTGCGCGAAGGAACTCATCCTTTTTCCGGGCCAGACGTGCCCCGAGCACAGGCACCCGCCGGTGTCGTTCCAGGTGAATCCCGGCAAGGAGGAGACGTTTCGCTGCCGCTGGGGAGAGGTGTACGTCTACGTTCCCGGCGAGGCGACGCCGAATCCGAAGGCGAGGCCGCCGGAGGGCCGGGAGAAAACGTACACGGTTCACCACGAGGTGATATTGCGCCCGGGCGAACAGCACACTCTCGCGCCGAATACGCTTCACTGGTTCCAGGCGGGGCCCGAGGGCGCGGTCGTCTCGGAGTTCTCCACGAGAAGCGTCGACGAGGCCGACATATTTACCGACCCCCAAATCCAGCGCCTGACGAAGATCGGCAAGTAGCCCTTTGCCCAGGCACAGGGTTCGGGGAATAGTGGCAACTTCGGGGACAGACAGCCAATTCCCGAAAGGCGCGGGAATTGGTGTCAGTCCCCTGACAACACGGAAATTAGTGTCAGTCCCCTACCCGCGATTGGAGCCAGTCCCCGTTTTTCTGACGAAGATCGGCAAGTAGCCGCGTGGCTTAACCGGTCGGCCTTGTGGGTCCGGCGACCTTCAGGCGCGTTGACATCGTCATGGGCAGCGGTAGAATCCTGCTTACACTTTTGTCCGGAGGGGGCATTGGCCGAGAGGAAGAAGTTCGCGCGCGGTTCGGTCGAGGTTATTTCAAACGAACAGGTCGCGGCGGAGCACTATTGCCTCGTTTTGGGCGACGAGGAAATGGCTCGGGCGACAAGCCCGGGGCAGTTTTTCCAGGTGAGGCTCAAAGGAGAAGGGGCGCCTTTTTTGCCGCGGCCGTTCAGCCTCTATGACTGGCATACGGATGATTCGGGGCGCCGAACGGCGATCAAACTTTTGTACAAGGTCGTCGGAAAGGGAACCTCGGCGCTGGCGAGGCTGAAGGGCGGGGGCGACGTCGCCGTCACGGGGCCGCTCGGGAACGGTTTCGGCCCGCCCCAAATCGGCAAACGCCACATCATTGCAGCCGGCGGCATCGGGATAGCGCCGTTTATGGCGCTGGCCAGGCGGTACATAGAGGACAGCGTTTCGCCCGGCGACATTCACCTTCTGTACGGGGCCCGTTGCCAATCGCTTCTGGTAACACACGACGAGTTCGCCAAGATGGGGGTAAACGTCGAGGTCATAGCCGACGACGGCAGTTGCGGGGCCAGGGGGACGGTGCTCGACCTCGTGAAGAAACACACGGCCAACATGCGGGGCGAGGAGTACGTGATTTACTCTTCAGGGCCTACGCCGATGCTAAACGCGCTCGTGGCTTACTGCCAGGCCAAGGGACTAAACGCCGAGGTGTCGCTCGAGGCGAGGATGGTATGCGGCATCGGTGTGTGCAATTCATGCGCGGTGCGCGTCAAGTCCGACAAGGCCGCGGACGGCTGGGATTACAAACTCGTGTGCCGGGACGGGCCGGTATTCAGCGCGTCGATGCTCTATATTGAATGAGAAAGGGCGGGCTTTCCGCCCGCCCGTCCGGTGTGTGCGAGAGAGGTTTACTTGTTCGCCGCCGCGTGGTTCAAGAGGAGAGCGAGACGCGATTTATGGCGGCTGGCGGCGTTTTTGTGGATGACGCCCTTGGCCGCTGCCTGATCGAGCATCTTCTCGGTGCCGAGATAGAGTTCCCTTGCCTTTTCGAGGTCGCCGGCCTGCACAGTGGCGCGAAACTTCTTTACCGCCGTGCGGACTTCGGAGGCAACCGCCTTGTTGAGGAGGCGATGTTTCTTGTTTTGCCTTACGCGTTTCACCGCTGATACAGAATGCGCCATTTTCGCTCCCGTCACTGCCGTCAACGATAGGACATTTTCCGAAAAAACAGTATTTTACGAAGAGAGGCCGGGATTGGAAGGGCTATTTTTGGCTGCGGCGCATCTTGTACACCCTTTCCATCTTCTCCGCGATGTCCCGGTAGCCGATGTCGGTCTCGAAGATCTTCTTGTAGGCATTCTCCGCGGCCGCGTAGTTTCCGACCTTTTCGTAGAGGGTGCCGAGTTCGTAGGCGGTCTCGCGGCCGGAATCCTCCATGATGTTGGCTTCGAGCAGGGCCTTTTCGAACTGCTCGATGGCGAGTTCATCTAACCCCTTTTTGGCGAAGCACTTGCCGAGCATCGTGGTGGCCTGGAGCTTGTACTTGTGGTCGCGCACCACGCGCTGGAACTCCGCGGTGGCCTCATTGATTTTTCCCATTTCGAAGTAAACTTGGCCGAGTTCGAACCTGATAGCGGTCTCGGTGGGCCGCTCCTCGACCCTGCGTTTGAGTTCCGAGACCCAGAATTCGAGGCGCTTGGCCTTGAGCCGGGCGGTCTTGTCCTTGAGGGATGGGTCATTGGGGGCGGCGGCGGCCGCGGCGACGGCGTCTTCGATCTCGGCGTCGTATTCCTGCAACTGGGCGTCCATGAGTTTCTGAAGGTAGAGTTGGTTGAGCGGGTCGAGTTCGAGGGCCTTCGTGTAGGCGTCGATGGCGGCTTTGTAGCCCGCGCGCCTCTTCTCGAGGTCGCCCAGCTCTGCCCATAACACCGGTTTGTCGGGAGCCTGTTCGAGGTCCTGCTTCAGGCGGGTGATCGCGTCGGCGGCCTCGTCGGCGGTGCGAACGATCCTCTGGGACTGCTCGAGCCTTACGGCCTTCTCCTTGTCCCGGATTTTTTCCTGGAACGTGTCCGTCGTTTCCCAACCCTCTTGGATGCTTTCCGTTGCGGCCAGGTTGTGGATTTGCTTGGAAGCCTCCTCGTCGTGCGGGGACAACTGGAGGATCATCCGGTAGCGCTGGGTGGCGCGGGCGATGTCGTTTCGCCGGGCGTATATCCGGGCAAGCCTCCTGATCGTCGGGAGGTCTTTCGGCTTGTTCTGCCTTAGGAATTCGAGTGTGACTATGGCCGGTTCCTCGCGGCCGGCACGCTCGAGAACGCCAGCGAGGCTCGTGAGGGCAAAGGCTGACAACGGGCAGCGCTTGAGGTATTGTTCGTAGTGCATGACGGCGGCGTCGTATTTCTTGAAAAGGGTGTCAATCCAGGCGGCGAGGAGGTTCGGCGAGCCCAATATGGCCGCTTTTATTGCGGCACCGGCGCCGGCCTTGGCCCTTTCGAACTTGCTCTTCTCGGCGCTACGCAGGCCGATTCTTGCCTTAACGTCGTCGGGGTTTGTGCGCAAGGCGTCCAAAAAGAGCTCGATTGCATAGTCGTAGTTGCCCTTTTGTACGGCCTCGTCGGCCCTCTGAAGTATCCTGGAGGTGTCAACGAATCTCGGCATCGCCCTATTCGAGCCTCCCACATATACGCGTATAAGGTTAAGGGGCCAGAGCATTTATACTTCAGGACGTAGGTTCATGTCAAACTAAAAAGCCGGCGTGCGGCCGCGGGGCTTGACAGTTGCGGTCGGAACCTCGGCGGCTATACTAATCGTCATTAGGGAAGAAATTCGTCCTGGTGCCCTTATGCCGGAATCGATGGTCATTATTACATACCCCTCACCCTTGTTGCGACAACGCGCGGTCGACGTCGAGGAAGTAAACGACCAATTGCGCGCGGTGGCGGCAAGAATGGCCGAGATCATGTACGCCAACAAGGGCGTGGGGCTTGCGGCGCCGCAGGTGGGCGTAGGCAGGCGCATAGTCGTGCTCAACCCCTCCGGCGAGAAGGCCGACGAGAAGGTGCTCATCAACCCCGTCATTGTCGCCCGGCGCGGGGCCATGGAAGGTGAGGAAGGCTGCCTGAGCGTGCCCGGCGTCAGCGGCACGGTGAGACGCAACGCAAACGTGACTGTGGCGGCCTACGACTTGGACGGAAACGAGCTGGAAATCACGGCGTCGGACTTCATGGCAAGGGTGCTGCAGCACGAGATCGACCACCTGGAGGGGATGCTTCTGGTGGACAGGATGACGCCGGAATCGCGGATGGCGGCAAGGGACGCACTCAAGGCGCTCGAGGAAGCCTACGGGAAGGCAGAGCCGGAGGCCGGGGGGCCGCATTGACAGGGCCGCGCGTCGTATTCATGGGTTCACCTCCCATCGCAGTGGCAACCCTGGAAGCCCTCGTGGACGAATACGAGGTTGCGCTCGTAGCGACGCAGCCCGACAGACCGAAGGGCCGCGGGCGCAGGATGTCGGCGACGGCCGTCCACGAGCGGGCCGACCGGTTCGGGATCGAGGTCGTTGCGACCGAAGACGTGAACGGCGAGGAGGCGGCGGCCAGACTTCGCGCCGCGGCGCCCGACGTCATAGTGGTCGTATCGTTCGGGCAGATACTCAAAGAGCCGCTACTCGAACTGCCGCGGCTCGGGTGCCTGAACGTGCACTTTTCGCTCTTGCCGAAACTGCGCGGTGCGGCGCCCATCGCGTGGGCGATTATCCGCGGACACCGGAAGACCGGGGTTTCCATCATCAGGATGGTGAGGAAGATGGACGCCGGGGCGGTTCTGGCGCAGGTGCGGGAGGCCATCCGCAATGACGACACTGCGGCGACATTGGGTGAGAGGCTCGGGCACCTGGGGGCGCGGCTTCTTCGAGATACGCTCGAGCGGCACTCTTCGGGAGAGACGGTCCCAAAGGAGCAGGCCGAATCGCAGGCGACGTTTGCGCCGAAGATCACAAGAGCGACCGCGGGGATAGACTGGGCGAAGAGCGCCGCGGAGGTCGATAGGTTGATAAGGGGCCTCTCGGGCGAGTTGGAGGCATACGCGTTCTTCGGCGGCGGCAGGATGCTCCGCGTGAACCTCTTTAACTCGGCGCCAGCACCGGGCCCTTCGCCCGGAGTTGGGGTCGCCGCGCGCGGGGCCGAGGGCGAACTCGTCGTGGGCTGCGGGGAGGGCGCAGTCGAAATAAAGGAGATCCAGGCCGAGGGGCGCAGGCGGTTGTCGGGGAAAGATTTCGCGAACGGGTATCACATAAGAGGAGGGGAGTGCTTCCACAATGGTCGGCAAGGCGCTCGTCACGGTCAATAACCTTTCGGTGCGTCTGCGCTCGCCCAAATGCCGCGGCGACGAGATGCTTATCCTCGTTCCATCGTGCCTTCAGAGTTCCAAGTGCACACAGAAGGTGACGGTGGACGTGGCCAATTGCCGGCGCTGCGGCAACTGCGCGGTCGGCGCGATATTGGACCTCGCCGAGCGATTCGGCGTGAGGGTGGCCTGCGCGACCGGGGGAAGGCTGGCACTGAGCATGGTCAAGGACGACAGGGTGAAGGTCGTCGTGGCGGTGGCCTGCGAGAAGGAGCTGCGGGCGGGGATAATCGGCGCATTTCCCAAGCCCGTGAGCGCGATACCCAACGTCCGTCCGCACGGTCCCTGCAAGGATACCGACGTGGACATGGAAGAGGTCCGCGCGGCGATAGAGCGGCTGCTTGTCGGAGAACCGAGCGCGGACGAAAAGCAAGAGCCTACCTGAACAGCCGTCACGGCGCCGCCGGATAATGTCTTTTGCCGCATCCCCCCAAAAGCCGAAATAGGCCACTACGGGCTGTTGCGGTGTTCGGCATTCGCAAAGGCACATTAGGGGCGGAAGATGGGCTGGGAAGTCGCGGCAGCGGTGGTGCTATTGGGCGCGTTCGCGGCAATGAGGGTCTTCGTCCGCCTGTTTTCGATAGAGTACGAGGCGTCGTTAGCCACCCGGCGCGCGATAAACACCAGCCGAAAGCGCGCAGCGGCCAAGATACGCGCGAGGCTCCAGAGGGATCGGGAGTTCGAAGAGGCTTAGCGCAGTTGTGCGCCCCCCGTGGTTCCTGTAGAATCATACCAGCGGCCGCGCGTAGCGGCCGGCAGAGCACATTATCGGCAGTCATCGGAACATCACAGTCCACGCGAGAGGGCGAGCGCGGTTTCAATGAAGGTCTACGTACACACCTGGGGCTGCCAGATGAACGTCCTCGACAGCGAGGTGCTCACAGGCGAGTTCGCCGCGGCGGGCTACACGGCCGCCGAGGGGGCCGCGGACGCCGACGTAGTAATCCTCAACACGTGCAGCGTGCGCGAACACGCCGAGAACAAGGTCTTCTCGATGCTCGGCAGGCTGGGACAAATCAAGAGCCAGAGGCCCGAACTCAAGGTCGTCCTGGCGGGCTGCATGGCGCAGAGGTTAGGGGGGCGCATAAAGAAACGCTATCCCCACGTCGACCTCGTCGTGGGAACCCGGCGGATCGGCGACTGCCTGGAATTGCTTGGGCGAATAGAGGGGCCCGGCGCGGGCGTTCACATCGAAGAAGACGTGCAGTCCTACCCCAGACGTTACGTATCGAGCCGCGCAAGCCGGGCGCAGGCGTTCGTATCGGTCATGAGGGGCTGCGACAATTTCTGCGCGTACTGCATAGTGCCCTACGTGCGGGGCAGGCAGGCGTCGCGGCCGGCGGGGGAGATCGTCGACGAGGTAAGGGCGCTTGCCGCCGATGGGGTAAAGGAGATAACCCTTCTCGGGCAAAACATCACTGCATACGGGCGCGACGGGGGGGCGACGGTGTCGCTTGCGGGACTTCTCGAGACGCTCAACGGGGTGGAGGGAATCGAGTGGATCAAGTTCGTCACGTCGCATCCGCGGGACACCGACGAGGACGTCTTTGAGGCGATGCGCGACCTGCCCAAGGTGTGCCGCTACCTTCACCTTCCGGCGCAGTCGGGAAGCGACGCGGTGCTCGAGAGGATGGGACGCGGGTACACGAGGAGCGAGTACTTAGAGAAGATAGGGCACCTTCGGGAGACGGCGGGCGAAGTCAGCGTCGCAAGCGATTTCATCGTCGGTTTCCCGGGGGAGACCGAGCGCGATTTCGGGGACACGGTCGAACTCGTGCGGACGGTGGGGTACAAGAACTCGTTTATCTTCAAGTATTCGCCGAGGGAGGGAACGGCCGCGGCGGCGATGATTGATGACGTGCCCATCCAGGAGAAAAAGCGCCGAAACAACGCGCTCTTGCGCGTACAGGAGGAGGCGAGCCTCGCACACAACAGCGGTTTTGTCGGGAGGACCGTGAGGGTGCTCGTCGAGGGCCCAAGCAAGAAGGACGCGTCGAGACTCTCGGGGCGGACCGAGGGCGAGGAGATAGTGATATTCGACGGGGAGATCGGGCTTACGGGCAGTTTCCTGAACATCGAGATAACCGGCGCGACAGCGATAGCGCTTTTCGGCGGTAAGTGAGCCTGCGGGAAGTGACGGAGGCGGCGGAAAGAGGCGGCGTCAGAGCTCCTCGTCCGGTTCGGTGGTCCTGCCGATGAGGAAGGCGCGCTTGCCCCTGAGTCGGCCGGGCGTGCCGCGGAACTTGAGGCGACCGTTTACGACGAGGGAGATCTCGTCCTGTTCCCTGGCGTCGGTTTTCAGTATGTCGCCGGGGGCGAGGTCCAAGAGTTCGCGGACCTTAATGGTGGTAGAGGCGAGGAAGGCGGCGACGCTCACGGTGGCGCGCTTGAGGCCGCGCTCGACGAGGGTCTTGAGTTCCGGGGTGGCCCTCTTGGCGCGGTAGGAGAACCAGTCCCTCTTGGTCATGTCCGCGAGGACGGGCTCGATAACGCCGTAGGGCAGGCACAGCGACAGCATGCCCGAGGTCTCGCCCATGGACACTTCGAAGGTGACGAGGACGACCGGCTCGTTGGGTGGGACTATCTGGACGAGTTGGGGGTTGGACTCGGTGGCGGCGACCTTGAAGGCGGCGGTCGCCACGACGTGGCGCCACATCTCCTGCAACTGCTCTATGGCGAGGTTCATTATCTTGGCGGCCAGGCGGAACTCGATATTGGTGAGCGGGCGCTCGGGGACGGTGGAGGCGGTCTTGCCGCCGCCGAGGAGGCGGTCGATTATGGGGAAGAGGATGCTGGGGTTCATCTCGAGGATGAGCGAGCCCTCGAGCGGTTCGGCGGTAAGCAGGGCGAAGCAGGTAGGGTTCGGGAGCGAGAGGATGAACTGGCTGTAGGTGAGCTGTTCGACGGAGGCCAGTTCGACGTCGACGATGGTGCGCATGAAACCGGAGAGGGCGGCGCCGTAGTTTCTCGCGAAACTCTCGTGGAGGGCGGTTATGGCGCGGAGCTGTTCCTTGGAGACGCGTTCGGGGCGCTTGAAGTCGTAGACGCTGGTCTCGCGCTGGGGGGCGGGCTCGAGGCCGGCGCGCGCGTCGCCCGGTTCGATGGCGCCGGTGTCGACCGCGGCGAGCAGGGCATCGACCTCATCCTGGTCAAGTACGTCCGGCATAGGTTATTGCCTCAACTGTCCAGATCCGTAGACCACGTATTTGTAACTGGTCAGTTCCTCAAGGGCCATGGGGCCGCGCGCGTGGAGTTTGTCGGTGCTTATGCCGATCTCCGCGCCGAAACCGAACTGGCCCCCGTCGTTGAACCTCGTCGAGGTATTGACGAAAACGGCTGAGGAATCGACCTCATTGACGAACCTTTCCACGTTGGCCAGGTCGTTGCTGACGATGGCGTCCGAGTGCGCCGAGCCGTAACGCCGTATGTGGCCTATCGCCTCGCCAACGTCCTTAACGATCTTTATCGACAAAATGAGGTCCAGATATTCAGTAGACCAGTCCTGTTGGGAGGCGGTTTTCATTTTGGGGAAGACGGCGCGGGCGGCGTCGTCCCCGCGCATCTGGACGCCGGCGGCGGCGAGGCGCGCGCAGATTTCGGGGAGAAAAGACGCCGCGACGGCCTCGTGGACGAGCATGGTCTCCATGGCGTTGCAGACGGCAGGGCGCTGGACTTTGGCGTTGAAACAGATATCACAGGCCATCTTGAGGTCCGCGCCCTCGTCCACGTACGTCGCGCAAATGCCCTCGTAGTGCTTTATGACGGGGATGCGGCTTTCCTCGACGACCCTCTTGATGAGGCCCTTGCCGCCGCGTGGTATGACGAGGCTTATGTAATCGGTCATCGAGAGCAGACGGCCGACCAGGGCGCGGTCGGTGGTCGCGACGACCTGTACGGCGGCTGGGGGCAGTCCCACGGACTCGATCGCGCGGGAAAAAAGCGAGGCTATGGCCAGGTTCGAATGGAAGGCCTCGCTGCCGCCGCGGAGGATGCAGGCGTTGCCGCTTTTAAGCGTCAGTGCGGCGGCGTCGGCGGTGACGTTGGGGCGCGACTCGTAGATCATGAAAATGACACCCAGGGGTACCCGAACCTTCTGTATCAGGAG
>Ga0172362_10005687_pt1 | contig 10796 bp, 10 predicted proteins | sample LakKivs1_kivu2a2_FD_114534 | JGI IMG/M metagenome (GOLD analysis project Ga0172362, IMG submission 114534) | Sediment microbial communities from Lake Kivu, Rwanda - Sediment s1_kivu2a2 | ecosystem: Environmental > Aquatic > Freshwater > Lake > Sediment | place: Rwanda: Western Province, Lake...
GAACCATAATCTTGGCCTCAAACGAGTAATCAAGTGGGTAAAGACCACCCCTTTCTAATATTGTATGATTAGGTGAACTGACTTGATTTGTCATAAGCGCGCACACTTTTATGATGGCTATTTTTGACCATTTCGTTGTTTTTCTCGATGTATCGTTTGTATGCTGTTTTTATTTTGTTTTTGCTTATGTATAATACGCATATGATTAGTGTGGTTATTGATATTGCTGAGCCTATGTAGAAGAGTTTTTGGGGCCAGAATTCTATGGTGACGGTGTAGGTGCCCGTTTAGTTTACATATCTTGGAGTTTGTTGTGCTTTTTTTGAGGAGGAACATGGTATTCTCTCCTAGTCTGAGTATCCAATTATGCTTTCGAGAAATTGCGGCCAGCTGACTTCGCCTTCTCATTAGCCTAAGTAAATGAATAACCGGTATAGAAGTATTTGTATGATTTATCGTTAAAGATAAAAGCCAGTTGTGACTTTGAAGCTTTCAACTGTATTGATCATTCTAGCGCATTCTTTCTGATCCTATGATGGGCATACTTTAGTGTTTTTATGAAAGACGGATAAGAAAGGTAAACAAAGAGAACTGTTGTGCATACTAATGAGATTGTTATACCAAGTAGGAAATAGCTTTGGGGCAAATAGTATAACGTATAATCATGTCCTGCACTTGCACTTGATGAACAAATCCATGCATTCGCGAATCCATTAGCTTGAACATGAGACCATGATGAGGATGGAGGCGTCCAAAGAGCTTGGAGCCAATTGACATTGCCATCATAAAGGTGCCAATTCGGGTCGTAATTCTCGTTAAGAACAATTATTTGTTGTGACGCATTTTCAACCTTAACATTGTACATAGTGTAGTCAACGCGATTTATTGTAGCATTAGAGGTTTGCGAGGCAGAGAAGGTGTTGAGATAGTTTTTCAGTTCTGAGGAGTTTGAAGAAAAGATAACGCCCTTTCTTTGGAGGAAGCTGGAGGAGCTAACTATGTCTGACAGATCTATCGCTGATACCGTAGTCAAAAGTTTGCCTGTTGAGTCAGACAATCGAACGTCGGTAAATTCTGCCTTACTAGTTGCCCACAGACCGGTAAAGCCTCCATTGTAATTTGGTATTGAATAGTTACCCTTTGATGCCCAATTTATTCCATTATCACCGCAGTAAGTAAATACCTCTTGACTCCGGACGGAAATTTGGATGAATATGCTTGACGGATAGCCGCCTTCGCTTTGGTTTATTTCTCTGGTACCCTGAGAGTAATAACCTAAAGTGACTAAATATGATTTTCCCAAAACTCCAGCGAAATAGTAGTTTGAACTATTAGTATACCCATACATTAATCCAGCATCGAACGACTCATTACCGATAAATGATATTTTGGCGGTAAAGTCAAAATCATGCAAAGTTTGATTGATCACCAATATTTGACCATCTATACCCAAAACGGAATCGTTGGTTAGCGTCCATGATCCGAATAAGACTATAGGCAACGATTCTTCCAATACAGGATATGATGATACGTATGCCATCTCTGTATTGCACAATTCATTTTCCCATAGTGAAATGTAATCATTTTGGAGTATCAATTTGATATTGGGTGCCTTACTTAGAGATTGGTAGACGGCAGAGAAATTCCACAGATGAACGTCTTCGCCGAAATTTGGCACCACACTCTTTGATAAGAGAATGAAACGAAAATTGAGAAAGGCAAGTGTTGGCGCAATTTTTGACCCTGCGTTTTGATAAAACAAACCAGCAATTAAACCTGCCAGATTCTTATCAGCATTGGGAGAAGTGTCCCAAGTTAGAGTTGGAAGCGGGGCAAAAATTAGATCAGGATTACCACCTTGAGCTAGTCTTTGAAACGACGTATTCAAATATAAGGGGGATCCAGCCATAGGGAGAAAAAGTAATCGCTGACCAGATAATGAATGGGAGTCCGCATATTGTAGGGCTTGTTCCCAACCAGGAGGCAAGTTGTAGTTGTCGACCGCTCGTCCAAGATTTCCTATGAGAAAGGGAGATGTCCAACTTAATATAAAAAGAAAGGAAATGGAAATAACTGCCAGATTCTTCGTTTTCACTTTTCTAAAAATAAAGCCTATTCGAGTGATATGTTTATCTAAAAATGATGTGATAAATATCACTCCGTAGCCTAAAAGAGTTGCGATGCTAATTGCTGCAGGCCAAATCAGCCATTGTGGATCCGTAAAAAGGCTCATCAACCAAAAATGCTCGTAAACAAAGGAAACTAGTTGTGGAAAGGGAGAATGCAGGCCGGTATCAAAAACAAGTGTAATACCGAATATCGTGATCCAAAAAGCATACGTTTTTGTCCAGCGGAAAGGGAGAGGAACAACAATTAGCAGGAACCCGCAAATAGATAGAAAGAGCCACAGCAATATTAAATGGCTTGGAACGCTATTTATGAAAAAATTAGGATCAAACACATTGTTCAGCCTTGCGATTCCTCCATTCCAAAATCCAGCCAATAACATAGATTGGGTGACACCACTTGTTTCATATTGTAGGTTAAACATACTTGCGGCTAATGATGTCCTTGCTGAAATCATTGATGCGATGCTCGATCTCGCCTCAAAGAAAGGAATCAACCAAAAAAGGTTTATGAATAACGCTGTTAGCCCAAGCTTAATTGAAGCTTTTAACCCATTCAAACCGTAGAAGACAACACCATAAAGCGGTAACAAAATTACCACGAAAAATAACATGTTATACGCCGCTGAAATAACAGTGAGGGCAGCTGTCGCGAGAATTATCCAGCGTAGGGATTTTGAGCGTATGCCCTTATCAAAACTAAAGAACACAGCAGGTGCAAAAGCGTAAGTCACAAATTGCGTGTTTGCACCCGAGCAAATTATGTTGAAAAAGTAAGGGTTAGCAGCGTAGAAGTATCCACTTAAGAGTGCGGCGGCTTCCAAAATATATCGGGATTTTGGATTTATTTTGGCGAATATCGATCTACTGAAAAGGAACATAGAGAAACCAGCAACAGAGACCGAGAGAACTACTAGAGATTTTGATACAAATGTTCCTCCTATTCCCAGAATACCAAAGAATCCAAGAGATAAGTAGAAAGGTGTGATGTCAGCTGAAAATTGGAATGGAACTCCCAAGTATTGGGGATTCCACATGCTCAAGCCTTGCTTAAACATTACGAAAAGACCATTGGCACTATAAGGAATACCCCAGTCCCATGTGTGCCCTAAATTTCCTCCAAAAAGTAAATTTCGGATAGAGATTATTCCAAGTAACACAAAGATTGCAAAAACTATAAGATAGTAAACATAGTGATGCTGCCGTATTTTTGTATTCATTTTTCTGCTTATCCGCCTTAGCAATGTACAGTCAAGGGAGATGCTTCGGCGCATGTCTCATCATCAATAATTTTTATTTCTTGCAACCAACACAATTCGAAGAGTAAATAGGGACGTCATTTCATTGAGTAAATATTGCAGTAATTTCAATATTACAATCTTCTCAAATATTTTATGTACAATTTTAGTATGTGAAGAGAAAGGATTGGGCAGGATCAAGAGCTCATTTTCCACTTTTCTAATAATACATCTATGAAAACTCTGGGGGAATAGTATTTCATTTAAGTATGTAGGGACCGTAATATAGACCGTCTTTCCAACTCGAGTAAGCTCCCTAAGTGCCAATCCGGGTAATCTAGTGTGTTCTATGGTTGCGCAACAATTGATGAAGGCAAACGATTTACCTTTAAATGGTAGATGTTCAACATCGCTAATTATGAAGGCTTTCCCATTAGTTTTTAACGACTTACCTCCTCTTTGAGCGTTGTTTTCCACGTAAAGATCCGAAAGAACATCTGCTCTGGAAAGAGGGTTATGACCTGAGCCGACATCGAGAACCAAATCTTTGCTTTTTATATCTAAAAGTATATGTAGTCGCCTTTTTTCAGATATTCTATACTGGAACCATAGCCTTAATCTTCTACTGAGTTGCTGCAACAACTGTTAATGCACCTCCAACATTGCACTTCTCTAAGTAATATTTGCGCAAAATACGTCCAAAAAATGAAATTCTTAGAGTTTTAGTCCTATCTAGCAATCGATTAAGGATTCTCGAAGGAATCTTACGCACGAATATTCGTACAAAAAATACGCAAAGAGCCAAGAAATCCCAAACCTCAACCGTAGATTTTGAAAGGTAATAATTTGCATAAACCATGCTCAAATCAGCTTTGTTAAGTTTACATTCCCACACTTTTGGACTGTAACAGTGAAAGTGGTTTAATAACTGATTCCTACGCTTTCTATACCAACGAGCAAAACCTTTAAGGCCTGCTCTTTCAGCTAATACGTAAAGAAAAAGGTAGTTGCCTAATTGGTCATCTGGAACAGTGAACACTAACTTTCCATTTTTCTGTAATATCCTCGATGCCTCTTTAAGTACCATGGACATGTCGGGAATATGCTCCAAGACAGAGTTACTAAACATCACATCGACGCTTCTATCTGAAAAAGGCAGCCTCTGTGCATCTCCTATTATAAGTTCTCTGTAGTTACCTCGTCCTTTCGCTTTAATAATGTCTCTTTTAGAAATATCTAATCCAATAATGTTTACTCCATCATCAAAGATTATTGAAGAGACTTTGCCCTCACCGCAACCCAAGTCAAGGATTAATTTTTCTCCAAGATTTATTTTTGATATATAATTTGATACATGTTTCGCTTCTATAGCTCTCCACAATACGGTTGAAGGGTGATCAAATTGGTTTAGCATTTCGGACAGCCAATCCTTCTCTGGCAAAGCCCTCGGAACAAGCTCATTTTTGTTTTCCTCAACCATTTTAGACTCTCCATCCAGAGTTCGGACGAGTAAGTTTACCAAAGAAATATGTGAAAGGTAGCTTCCTCATAACGTGAGGCATTATATAAGTGTCTGGTACTTTCCTTACTACAGACTGAACTACTTTTCGTTTCATCCAAATACACCTAAAATGTGTCAAGTTATACAGAACACCTTTCGCAATCCAGCTTGCCTCAATAAGCCTCCTCCTCATAATATGCCAAACTATAATGCCATTCCAGAAGCAAATGTGTAACGGCAAGATCTTTAGCAAGTTCCACGTGCCCAAGTTCTTTGTCATTGTAGTAATGTAGTTCTTGGTTCCTAGATATTTTGTTAAGAACTTTGTGCCGGTTGATGTAAGCTTTGGTTTTCTGCCAAAGGCATGATAAACAATTGACATCGGTGCGAAGATCACTCTGTAATTGTTCAACCATATTCTCCAGCACAGGTCGGTCTCTTCCATGTAAATGAAGTAATCTTCATCAAAGCCCCCAATGTTCAATAGGACATCGCGTCTAACAATAATCCCAGCGGACTTTACGCCAAATAACTCCACAACTTTATCAAGCTGACCACAATCTACTTCCCCAAAGTTTACCCTCTGAACTAAAAAGCCGTATTGGCTCAGATAGTCTCCAGCATAGTCAAACTTGTCTTGATGATCAATCAATAACAACTTGCACTGAGCAGCCCCTATGGATGGATCTGGTTCCATAACACTCACAGCTTCTGTTAACCAATTGGGATCGACTTCTGTGTCGTCGTCTATGAAAGCTACATATTTCCCCCCAGCTACTCTTACTCCGATGTTTCTACCAGCGGCAGGGCCCACGTTTCTTTCTTTGCAGATTATTCTTAACCGAGAATCTTTTCCAAATAATTCCGTGACTAATTTAGTACTTCCATCAGTTGAACCGTTATCAACAAAAACAACTTCAAAGGGTCTATAACAAGTCTTGAGGACTGAATTCAAACATCGTTGCAGGAAGGCTCTGCCGTTATGACTTACGATTGCCACAGAGACAAGGGGCATTTCTTGTGTTAGCTGATAACATCTGAATTCGCTTCGCGCTACCATGTCTACCATAGCCCTAAGCCATTGGCTTTTACCTTAAAATGTTCTGTGCTAGTCCAACTATTGTTCCTTTCAAACACCCTAATTGACCCGCTTGCCTTGTTGTACAGAATTTGTAAATCCAAAATCCATTTAGAAACAGCAGATAAGAGAAAAATCTAACAAACTTACCAGATGTATCTGGTTTTATATGCCTAAAATAAAAATTGATGAAATTTAACATTCTATCATAGGAGTTTGGTCTATCTTTGAAGATCCCTTCAGTACTTGGAAGGTGATGTACTATAGCTTTAGGGTTAAACATTATTCTATAACCAAGTTTTCTTATTTTAAAAGAAACATCTGCTTCGTTATAGTCGCCTATACCAACGAAGGTTGCATCAAAGCCTCCAATTTTTTTGAGTACATCACTTCTGATTGCCATGTTACAAGCTTCATGATGGTCAACTTCAATCGCTCTTTTAAGTTTTAAACAGTCGTCATAAGTTGAGCCTAATGAAAATGCGCCACTTCTAAAGAATTTTCCAATTACAAGAGCCTGGCCTTCTAGGAAGTAGTTAAAATATATGGCACCTATAAAATGCCAAAACGCATTACCATTCTTAAATTTGTTTTGGAAATACAGTAAATCTCTAGTCTGTTGTAGATTTTCAGGAATTAACGTAGGACCAGTTACGCCACCCACTTCACCAGCTAGGTCAAATGAACTTACCAGTTCTTGAATCCAGCTAGGGCTTGCTACGATATCATCATCTGTGCGAATTACTATATCTCCGCTTGAAGCTAGTAACCCTTCATTTATTGCATTAACAAGACCTTTTTTGGTTTGGGTAATGAATTTGATGGCTAGCTTACGACTATATTCATCTATCACGCGTCGAGTCTGATCTCTCGAACCACCATCAACGATGATAACCTCGAAATTTTTAAAACTTTGAAGAGAGAAGGTGTTTAGGCATTTTTCCAGTGCCTTGTCCCTATTTTTTGTTGGTATTATCACTGATACTGATTTTTTGGACATCATTTCGTTTTTACTCATCCTTATCCCACCCTGAGGCATTGCCAGTCTTTTTCTTCGTCTCCAATTTTCTTACAAAATACCAGAAATTTTTTCTTCGCATTATCTTTGGATACAGGTCTTTATCTTTAACCACCCTTTTCTGTTGCACAGCCCGCCTTTTGTTAATCAGTTTCTTATAATTCGCAAAGTTCCATAAGATACCCAGGATAATCCACTTAGTACTTTTAAATTGCTTTTTGAATAAGAAAACTGTTGCAATCCCAAACCACATTATAATATGCAAAGGTAGAATTTCAAAAAGGTTTTTGAAATCTAAGTTTTTTATTAGAGTGCAGACATAATTCTTTGTTCCATGGAACTTAACCAAATAGTTTATTTTTTGTGGCAATATTGCGGAACTAGTACCGAACTTATGATAAACTATAGAATTGGGGATTAGAACAACCACGTATCCCTGAAGCCATATGCGCCAGCATAGATCGGTTTCTTCCATATAAATAAAGAAATCTTCGTCGAAACCCCCCACTTTGTCTAGTACGTCTTTTCTAACAATCATACCAGCTGATTTGGCGGACAAAATTTCTACAACTTTGTTGTACTTTTCGTTATCTGCGTCTCCGGGATTTACTAGTTGAACGAGGAAACCATACTGGCTCATATATTCGCCTATGCAATCGATGCGATTTTCAGCATTATCTAGGAGAAGCTTACATTGACATGCACCTATCTTGGGATCGAATTCAAAGGTTCTAACCGCATTGTTTAACCAAGCAGGATGTACTCGCGTGTCATTATCAAGGAATGCGACATATTTCCCTAATGAAATTTTGATTGCCTGATTCCTTGCTATAGAGGGCCCCGCGTTAGTCAAATTTCGTATCGCCTTCACATTTGGATTCGAGTTAACAATATCTTTTATAAAGCTCCAGCTTTGATCACTTGAACCGTTGTCAACTATGATTACTTCAAATCTTAAATTTGATGAATCGGAATTAAGCACTGATTTTAGGCAAGCTTCAAGGTAATTTTTACCATTATAGTTGACGATTACTACTGATACTGCGCAGTCTTTCTTATTTTGTAATTCCGTAATAGCTTCGCCTAACGCTGAATTGATTCTGACGCTTGGAATCCACTTTCAAAGATAATATGACAGCACACCCATTAAGGCTGCAAATCCCTTAACAAAATATAATAAAAATAACCCTGCAAACAGTTGAGGGTTTTTTAAAGCCTTTCTTGAAAAATAAACCCGCCTGGGCATGCTATGAGCGATAGCCATCTCCTTGTTTTCATGCAAAGCAACGATATATTGCGAACCATAGCGATAAAACTTCCTGGCAAAGTGAGCCAATGAATGCACTTCTCGATGATAAATTGGCACCTCCATAAATGTGACCTTGGCACCTGCTTTTACGGCTTCAAAATAAATAATATTGTGCTCTTGCACACCCAACCCTACTGGCCATTTGATTGTTCTAAAAATGCTAGTCCTGAAGAACCGTGGAATCGCAGAACCATAAATCGGATGGTCATCGTGTTGTGAGTGAAAAAGCCATTTATCGTAAGCTATTACGCGCTCCGTAAACGTGTTTTTTTCAACAAGTGAACATTCAAAAAGAGTTACTGCATCAAATCCTTCACTCTCGCATTTTTCAACACATTTTTTAATTGTACTTGGTGTCAAAACCTGATCAGAATCCACAAAAAACACATATTTACCGAGGCTTTTTTCCACACCAAGTTTTCGCGCTTCCGAAAGTGTATCCGCAAAATATACTTTTACACCAAACTCCTTAGCAATTTCCAGTGTTCGATCAAAACTATAGGAGTCAATTACCAAAATTTCAATACAGTTATATGATTGACTGACAATTGACCTCAAACAGTCATTCAAGGTTTTTTCTGAATTGTAAGTTGGAATATTTATTGAAACTAACGGCAATAGATTTTTGCTGGCAGACATTGGATCATACCCCATAACGCCTTTAAACACCAATGAACTTCTATTTCCTACCAAAGTCTTTAACATGCCCTAGTACTTTTGCAGCACCCTTGACAGAGTACTTAACATCGCGTAGTGACCGTATCCGAACAAGCTGCTTAAGCATATACCGCGGTGACAAGAACACCCTGTAAATCTCGTCACAGATTCTCAGCACCTCTTCAGGCGTCATGTCGGGCGTGCTCATGACGGGCTCTTTCATGTCAAAACGCTCATAATCCTTATGGTCAACCCTGAACCAACCCTTCTCCAACGCTTCGGCGTACAATTTAGTCCCTAGATACGGAATAACAATCGTAGACTGAAGCGTAACAGCCCAACCCTTAGTCATTAACATCCTAGCAAGCCTCAACGTTCCTAGCCCTTCTAACGCATTCGCACAATTTCTAATCACAAAAAGATGTTAAAATCCAGCAAACAATCACGTAGGTTGCTGCGCATACTAGATTGTTACTATGATAGTAGTTGGGTCTTTATCTGAAGACATTACCGTGAAATCATTTTCGTCCAAGTGATAAAAGTTAAAGATTTTTGGCGGCAACAGGATTGCATACCTATTTTCTCGACTAGCTATCTTGACATTCGCTTTGGCGAGAGCATTCTCCTCCAGAGTCTTTAAGCGTTTAGCTGATATTATGAAATGATCTGAATCCACGGCATAAAGGACCATGGTTTCAGGCAACTTTTCACCAGCCGTGATTTTCTCATCTATTTCTATTCTTGTTTCAACAAGTTTTTGCATCGTTCTGCCCCTCATAATGGTTCCGCATGGCCTCTTATTAAGATTAATTCCACCAAGTCATCAATTTTCCTTTCCCTTACCCATAAGACAGCTTTCATAGGCTGTCCTCCACGTTTCTGAAAGTGCATAGTGAACAATAGCAGGTGCTCAGGTGTTCTCTCATAATGTTGCAGCACATAGTGAAGTTTCAGGAAAACGGAAATTCCGTATTCATCAAGTCCATCTCTTTCGTGCCTCAACACCCATTGTTTTTCAACCCTCTTAGGAATTCTTATTATTATCAGAGGCAAAATCGTTCCGTCCTCATGTTAGATCGATGGTCTCTCACTCATCATAAAATTCATCTAAAGTCCATTATGTGGCCTAGTATCTTGCGAGCCCCACGAAAACTAAACTGAAGGTCTCCAAAAGATCGAATTGACAATAATCTCCTTAAGACATATTTTGGAGACAAAAACAACTTATACGTCTCATCACACAACCGCTTAACCTCTTCAGGCGACATATCACCGCTCCTCAAAACAGGCTCAGACATATCCCAACGCTCCCACTCACCAAGCGAATACCTCAACCAACCCCTCTTCACAGCCATCTCATACAACCTACTTCCAGGATAAGGCATCAAAAGCGTGCTCTGCAACGTGTCAGCATAACCATCCTCCATTAACCTCTTCGCCAACCGATAAGTTTGAAGCTCCTCCTCCCTAGAAGCACCCGCATAACCAAACATAATTGTGATATGAACTGTTAAACCCGCCTCCTTCGCTTTTCTGCAAGAATCAACCATCTCCTCCACCGTCAAACCCTTATTCAACTCATCTAAGATTCTCTGACTCGCAGACTCTAACCCAAACAATAGCATTCTAAAACCAGCTTTCTTCATCAGCTTATAATCCTCAAGGCTTAAAGCACCAAAACGCATATTACAACTGAATAAAATCTCCTCGTTGTACCCTCGCTCAATCATCAAATCGCAGAATTGCCTCAGCCAATTTCCAACAGGAAACGTCCCCGTATCATCAAAAATCTCTTTAACCCTGTACCGCTCAATCAGCATTCCAACTTCATCAACCAAAAACTCAGGCTTCCTCACTCTATACGATGGA
>Ga0172362_10005688_pt1 | contig 10796 bp, 13 predicted proteins | sample LakKivs1_kivu2a2_FD_114534 | JGI IMG/M metagenome (GOLD analysis project Ga0172362, IMG submission 114534) | Sediment microbial communities from Lake Kivu, Rwanda - Sediment s1_kivu2a2 | ecosystem: Environmental > Aquatic > Freshwater > Lake > Sediment | place: Rwanda: Western Province, Lake...
TATAAAACTGCTTTTGGAATAGGCGGTCTGCACCATTGCTCTAATTTCACAAAACTCATGGAAAAATCAGATTTGGCTTTTGGCCATGTCTGCCCAAAATACATGTTAAACAATTTAGACAAAGAAATGATTCTGCAGGCAATTGAAAAGAATGCACATAAATGTGAAGAAGTTGTTCTTGACTGGAAAGGCCTCGGCCAATATAAGCAGAAAATCTCAAACATGCTTAATGAGCTAAAAATAAAATACAAAAAAACAAAAGATTTAAATAGATAAAAATAAACAATACAACTAGAAACATGAACAAAAAAACTTTTTCTTATGAAACATGTTAAATCTATTTAGAAGAATAAAACGCGTCTAAAAAACCGATTAGGTGAATATTAATGCCTTATAAAAAGATTTGCATGAAATGCGGTGCAGAGCTGGAAGAGAATGAGAATATATGCCCAAGATGCGGTGCGAAATATCGTGAAGAAGAGGCTTATGGTATATATTAAAAAATAAAGACTTATTTTGCTTTCTTCCTAAGCCACCGGACTCTTTGTGTAATCTTCCTAAGGATTTTCCTTTTCTCTTTTATTTTAGAAATCTCTTTTGCAAGCCTTTCGTCTTTTATTATGTCATTAATCCAGTTGGCAAAATCATTCTTCTCTTTGTTTACATGCGCCCGAAAAACATTTTTCTTCATTTTTTTCAGTGCAGAAAGAAGATCATTTATGTTTTTTAGAATACTGCCGTCACTTACCCAGAAACTGTGCTCAGGATTAACGTCTGACAAGGCCCTTAAGGCATCTTTTTTTGAATTTACAGGCATTCAATCACCCCCTTTTCATTTAATAAACATATACTTATATTTAAAACTATTTATTTGAAAATTAGTTTAACATTATTTCTTTTCTTGTTTTGTTTGTTCTGTACCTTTTTCTGCTGCTTTTTCTTCTTTAGGTTTTGCTTCTGCACCAGGCTTTAGCTCCTCGCCAGGCCTTGGTTCAACCGGCAATAGCTCATCTATTATAACAAGGGGTATTTCTGCCTCTGTAAGCTTGGTCTTTATTTCCCCCCTTGGCTTGCCCTCCATCTTGGAGATTATTTCCTTTGCCTTGGTAATGAATTCCTCGCGCCTTTCCTCCATCTCCTTTGCCAACCTTTTCTTCTCCTCTTCAAGCTCTTTTAGCTCCTTTGCAGAAAGCTCTGTTTTCTCTTCCTTGATTTCCTTATCAAACTTTCCCTCATTAATCTCCTTTATTGCCTCTACAGAGGGCTTTCCCTCTACAAGAATGCCCATTGAGCGGCATGTTCCGATGATTTCCTTTACCTTTTCCTTTAATGTTTTTCCCAATAAAGAGTCCTCTTTCATCTTTGCAATTTTTATTATCTGCTCTATCTTCAAGTCAGCAACCTTGTCTGTTTTTGGGCTTGAGCTTCCCTTTTCAATGCCTGCTTCCTTTATTATGAGTGAAGAACAAGGTGGTGTTCCAACTGATATTTTGTATTCTTTTGTATTTTCATCTACTCTAATCTTAACAGGAACCTGCATTCCCTTAAAGCCAGAGGTTTTTTTGTTAATATCCGCTATTATCTGGCCTATATTAACACCTAATGGTCCAAGAGCAGGCCCTAATGGCGGTGCAGCTGTTGCTTTTCCGCCCTCAATCAATGCTTCAACTGTTTTATTTGGCATTTTAAGATTAGAACTTAGTGATTATATATAAAACTTATGGTAGAGAAATCAGCTTTGCTTTTCCTCCTCTCCCTCACGCCTTATTACCTTGACTGTGTCCATCTTGACTGTTATCGGGATTGGAACAGCTGCTTCTAAAAGCTCAACAACAACATCCTCTTTTGTTCTGTCTATCCTTGTAACCTTTGCGTTTTCCCTCTTGAATGGGCCTGATATTATCTCAACAATATCATTCTTCTTTATGTTCATCTCTACTTTCTTTGATTCCTCTAGCATATGCTCTATGTCCTTGTAATCCACTTTTTTTGGAAGGATGCCGCGTGCATAAGGCACATTAAATGCAGATTGCTCTGCCTCTGCCCTGCTTTCTGCCTCAATAAATATATAGCCCCTCATGCCATGCGGTCTTATCACAGAGTAAATCTTCATGCCTTTTTTATTGGCATTGCTTGTAACAAAGTCCATTACCTGGTCCTCTCGGTTTGCAGTAGTCCTTAAAATAAAGATATTTGGTTTTTCTTCCACTTAAAGCACCTCAGAAGAATAATTGTTTTATCATCTGTATCATAAATCCAATTAATCCTATGATTATTATTCCAAGGCCAGAGGCCTTGACAATAGTCTTAAACTCAAGATTAGATGGTTTCTTTGTTACCCTAAATACCCTCCTGCATTCAATGACAAAACCTTTAAGCCTTGATACCAAAGAGTTGAATTTCATTTTCAGTCAACAAACTCTATCCCGAGCTCTGTTTCAATCTCCTGCCTCTTTCTCTCTGAAACCTTTATTCCTGACCCAAAGATCTGTGATGACTTAACACCTGTAACTATGAGCATGGCCCTTATTGTATTTTGCAGGTCTTCTGATATTTGTGCGCCCCATATCAGCTTTGCATCCTCATTCAGCTTTTCAGATACTGTCTCAACAACCTTGCGCGCCTCATCTAGAGTCATGTCAGGGCCGCCAGCAACATTAATCAGGGCGCCATTTGCTCCTGATATGTCAACATCCAACAAGGGGTTTGATATTGCCTTCTCAACTGCCTCAACAGCCCTGTTTTCTGAATCTGACTCGCCTACACCTATCAAGGCAACCCCTCCGCCAGTCATTACTGCACGGATGTCTGCAAAATCAAGATTAATAAGCCCTACTTTTGTAACCATCTCTGCAATTCCCTTCACAGCATTTGTCAGTATTTCATCTGCGACCTTAAATGCAGTATGCAGTGGCAGGTCAGGCGCAAGCTCCAATAATTTATCATTAGGAATAACGATTAATGTATCTACAATATTTTCCATTTTTTCAAGGCCGATCACAGCATTTTCATACCTACGCTGGCCTTCTACTGAAAACGGGATTGTTACAACACCCACAGTAAGAGAGCCTACCTTTTTGGCAACATCTGCTATCACTGGTGCAGAGCCTGTTCCAGTCCCGCCTCCAAGGCCGCAAGTTATAAATACCATGTCTGCACCCTGTACTGCATGCTTTATATCCTGCTCATTCTCCCTGGCAGCCTCTTCGCCAATCTTTGGATTGGAGCCAGCGCCAAGGCCATGGGTGATATCCTTGCCAATCAATATCTTTTTATCAGCTGTTGTGTAAAGCAGATCCTGGGCATCTGTATTAACAGCTATTGTTTCAGCGCCAATAACCCCAACCTCGCTTATCCTGTTGATTGTATTATTGCCAGCACCTCCTGTGCCGATAACCTTTATTGTGGCTTTTTGTTTTGAAAGCATCTCCTCTAGCTCAGCGTCAAGTTCAACACTTCTTTTAGTTGGTTCTATAATATTTTCCCCAGGATTCCCCTTGATGAAATCAGCCAATTTCCCCACCTCACATCTAAAGCTAAGATTATTATTCTATTACTTATATTTAAAGCTGTCGAAAAAATTAAGGATTAGTGCTCTTGTTTTCTCTTTCTTTTCCTGATGGTTTATCCTCATTTGTTTTTGTTTGTACTGCCTTGAATTTAATTTTTTTAATTGATGGTATAATCTCCATGATGTTTTTTGTTAATCTCTCCTGGACAGGCTTTGGCAGCTCCTGTTTTATGTTTAGGGTTATGGTTGCATTTCCCTCTTTAATTTTTGCCTTTATGCCCTTTAGGTTTAGCTGCAGCTTTAGAGATGCCTTTAGCTTTTCCTCATCATCTTTTACTATCCTGTTAATCCTGAAGTCATAAACCAGTTCCTTTCCTGCAAGGGGATGGTTAAAATCAATTAAAGTTCGGCCTCCGCTGACTGTTCTTATCACGCCAATTAAGCCGTCTATGTTTACCTGCAACCCGGGCATTGGGCTGATTTTCTGCTTTATGAACTTGCTTGTGGCTACGAGCTGTATCAGCTTTGCGTCCTTTTTTCCAAAGCCCTTCTCAGGCCTTAGCTCAATCTGATATTTTTTTCCTAGTTTCTTATCCTCAAGCTGTTCATCTAGGCCATGAATTACATGTTTCTGGCCAATGCAGATTATTATGGGGCCATAAGACGCCTTTTCATTGTAAATATTGTTTTCCCTTGCCTCTTTCTCACTGGTTGTATCAAAGACAATATCAAGGTCTTTTATCCTGCCTGTGTATTCAAGCTCTACAAAATCTCCTTTTTTTACCAATTTAACCCCTTATAATTAGAAGCAATATTCTGAAATTAGATATTATGTTTATAAAGTTATCGAATTTTCTCAATAATTTTGTCAGCAACCTCTCTTATTGTAAGGTTTGTTGTGTCAACAACATAATCATAATTTTTTTTGTTGAAAACATCCAAACCATAATATTTTCTATACCTGATTTTATCAGACTCGTGCCTCTTTCTTATCTTTTCAATTGCTTCATCCAGATTATTGTATTTTTCATCATTTCTTTGGTGATTAAATATCCTCTCTGCACCTGTTTTTGGCTCAACATCAAGAAAGAATTTTATTGATTTTGGTATGAAATGAAACGATGTCCTTCCGACCATAACAAAGTTGTCTTCTTTTTTTCCCTTTTCCTCAGCAAACCTGTCTGGCTCCAAATCTGTTGACGGGTCTTTTTCCCCCAGTTTATTTAACTCCTCCAGGCTGATGCCTTTTTTCTCAGCCACCTCCCTTCTGAGATCGCCTATGCAGTAGTATTTAAAGCCGAGTTTTTTTGCAACAAGCATTCCAACACTGCTTTTCCCAGATCCAGCTTTGCCAGAGATTGTGATTATCATCTTAAATCTTGTCTTTCAGTAGTATTTCAACAACAGCTGCAAATGCAGGCCTTGTAATAAACACACCGACTGAAATGCCTATAATGGTTGTTATTGCAAAGCCTTTCAAAAGCCCTGCTCCTGCCCTCATCAATGGAAGCATGGCAACAACTGTTGTGAAGTAGGCTGCCATTATGATAAAGAAGGCATTGCCAATCCTCTGTTTCCAGTTAAAGAATGTCTGTTGCTCTTTTCTTAATAATTCATCAGATATGACAATCATGTGGTCAACACCTGTACCAATAACTATTATTATTCCTGCTATTGCTGCGATATCAATATTCCAGCCAATTAATGCAGCAACCCCCAGGATTATAATAACCTCTCCTATAAGGTTTATTATCATTGGCACTGATATTTCTATTTTCCTGTATCTTAGGAACACAATCAGTGATACGCCCAATATTGCAACCAACCCGATGAAAAATGCGTTTTTAACAAACCTTTCCCCAAGGGCTGGTGAGATGGCATCTGTCTTGACAATATTAAGCTTAACAGGCAATGACCCTGTAATGAGTATTGTCTGCAGTCTTTTCATATTGTTTAATGAGTCAAACAATGCTGCTTGCTCTGTTGTGCCCATGCCTGATCCAGATATCTGGATGTCTGTTATAGCGCGGCCCTTCAGTTCAGCCCCTATATTTAATGAATCAACATGCTGATTATCCAGATAAAGGTCAAGTGTTTTATTAAGATAGTCCTGCTTGCCCTCTGTTATAACATCTAAATTTTTTGTAAACTCTGCCTGTCTTTCAGCTGCCTCTGGGCTTAATGAGATAGAAAACCTGAATCTGCAGAACCACTGGCCATTGCTCTTGCTGCAGCCTGCATTTGGGTCAATGCCAGAGCAGTCAGCGCTTCTGCAAATATAGGTTATATCATTTCCGCCCCTGAAAACAATGTTGTCGCCTATTTTTGCCTCAAACTTTCCCTGCTTTGCAACCAACTCCTTAACCTCTTCCTCATTAGCGCCCGCCACCTCAATAAGTATATACTGGTTGCCTGAAAGGTCAGCAGTTGTTCTTACAACAATATCGCTCAAACCATAAACATTGAGCCTTTGCTTGATGTTAGAGAGAACCAGTTCCATCTCATCTGCTGATATTTCTTCCTCTGGCTCAAGAAGAACTCTAGTTCCGCCCTGGAGGTCAAGGCCTTTTCTTATGTTTGTTGTTGGCGCATTATAAACCCTTATTCCGAGGTCTATTGAATCATTGTAAATTTTTGTTATTGTCTTTGGGACAGTTACAACCTCTGTTTTGTTTATTGTCTTGTTAACCTTTGCTCCATCAACAATCTCTGTCACATCAACTTCCCTGACAATTGTTTTCTCTTCTGTTTCATTCAGAACAATTGTTTCTGTTCTATACCTTGTTGTCAGTATATAAGTGCCCTTGTCTGTTTTTATGCTCACTGTCCTGTTCTGCTTTAGGCTTGCCTCAAATGAATGATAATCAACTACATTATTGATTGGCTTGTTGTTTATTGAGATTATTTTTTCCCTGCTCATGGGGCTTGCTGTTGGCTTCGGGCTTTCTATCCCGGCCAGGCTTGCAGATGAATTCAGTATGACATTCCTTATGGTAACCCCTTTGTTGAATGGATGCGGATTTACAGCTACAACAGCAAACAGAATAACAGCCAGAAGGATTACAACCCTTAGGTTTGTGAATATCTTTTTTATTTTACTCATTTTTGGCTCCCCTTTCCAGGTATAGCCTGAGTATTCCGGCATTCTGCACCCATGTGTTCAAAACATCCATTAAAAGACCAATAATCAGGATTAGCATAATCTGGCTTAAGGCAGCTGACTGGGAAAATATATATGCAATAACTATTGCTGTAACAGTTGTTGAGGTCATTGCAAGCCCTGTTTTCATGCCATTAAATATTCTGTCTATAACCTCCCCTCCCTTTCTCTTTAACACATTTGTTGATAGCAATATGTTCGTATCAACACTATAGCCAATAAGCATCAGAAAGGCAGCAACACCTGCAGTAGAGAGCTTAACGCCCATTAAATTAATAACTGCTAAAGTGACAACCATGTTTGAGAATGCAGAAAGCACAATTGCAAGCGATGGTATTGGCTGCCTGAAATAGAAAAAAACAACAATGCCTATAAACAGGAATGCAAAAAGTATTGCAATAAATGTTTCCCTAAAGAAGCTTTTTCCAAGGGATGAGCCCATTTCCTCAACGCCGTAATCAAGATCTCCAAGCCTTGCTTTCAGGCTGTTTAATAGTTCATTTGAACCTATGTCTGAGCTGCTTATTGCAAGCTCTGTTTTTTCACCTAATTTTGTTAGCGTTCTTATAGAGATGTCTGATCCTGGAAATTCAGACGATAAATATGCGTTTAGGTTGGGAACATCAATATCCTTATAAGGAGCTGTTATTGTAATGCCCCCCTTCAGCGATATATCCTTGTCTACAAAGTCGCCTGTTGTTGAATACTTATAGGATATGACCCCAATAGAAAGCATAAGCATGACAATAGGAATAACCAATAGCTTCTTATAATTTTTATCATATTTTTCCAAGAGCCTGGAAACCTGCCTGTTTTTAGCAAACCTTCCTTGATTATTATTTTCCCCTGGCATAAAAACACTGGAAAAAAGCCTTATTAATAAATGTTTTGGAAAAATCTGGGCTAGAATAATCCAGTCAAGACATTAGGTTAAATCTTGCGTCAGTTGTTACAATCACTCCCAGCCTTATAAGCCCCCTTTCATCATCTTTTTTAAGCAGGTGTGTTGTGTGCATCTCGCAATTCCTGAGCTTTTTAAGCATCTCAACAGCTAATTTTGCCATTGGATTAGTTGCAGAACTAATAGCCAATGCTATCATTGTCTCTTCAACATTAAGGCTCTCTGACTTTCTCTTTAATATATTCTTTTTTAAAAATTTTATATTATCAATTATCCCTAGAGATAATAAGTCAATTTTGTCAGGAATACCAGCTAATATTTTTATGGCATTTAGGATGGCTGCTGATTCTGCATGCATCAAAGGCGAATTTTTTCCTGTAACAATCTTTTTGTTGTTTAGCTGGATAGCTGCGCCACAAAAAACATTCCTGTTGCCTTTTTTCTCTTTTTCTGCATCCATGGCTGCTTTTCTTGCGGCTTCAACAATTTTCCTATCCTTAATCTTAACATCTGCTTTTTGCATCAGAATCTTAACCCTTTCTATTGTCTTTTGGCTTCCAATCCCTTCAACTAGCTGGTGTTTATACCAAAAATACCTTCTTATTATCTCCTGTTTGGCTGCTTCCCTGACTATTTTATCATCTGTTATTCCACTTGATGCCCTGTTTACCCCCATCTCTGTGGGGGAGTTATAGGAATTAATGAAATTATCCTTTCTTGGAAAACTGTTGATTATTTTTTTCATTATGCTGAAGTTTTCAATATCCCTGTTGTAATTAACTGCTATTTTTTTATAGATAGTAAGACAGAAAGGGTCAATCATATTTATATCGCCCTGGTCAGCAGTGGCAGCCTCATAAGCAATATTTACAGGATGGCCTATCGGCAAATCCCAGACAGGAAAGGTCTCAAATTTTGCAAATCCTGAATTTATTCCCCTCTTTTGTTCATGGTATACCTGTGAAAGGCAGAAGCTCATCTTGCCGCTTCCACCGCCTGCTCCTGTTACAACAACAATTGGTTTTTTTGTTTTAACATATTGTTGCTTTCCATACCCATCATCACTGACAATCAGCCCGGTATTGTAAGGATATTCCTTAATATTATAGTGGACATAAACCTTATTGCCCCTGTTTTCAAGTTTTCTCTTAAAATTTTGTGCAGTAACCTCATTTTCAAAGCAGGTTATCACAAAAGCAGAGATATTAAGGCCATTGTCATTTAGATCATTAAGGTCCTTTAATGCTTGATTATCATACGCAAGCCTGAAGTCCCTTCTTATCCTCCTGTTCTGAATGTCCTTTGCACTTATGCAGTATACTATCTCGATATCTTTCAGTTTCTTTAGCAGCCTCATCTTTGTGTCAGGCTCATAGCCGGGAAGAACCCTGGCAGCATGATAGTCATAACATAATTTTCCCCCGAACTCTAAATAAAGCTTTTTATCAAATTTTTTAACCCTCTCAAGAATAGCCCTTGTCTGTTCCCTCAAGTATTTTTCCGTGTCAAAGCCTTTTTCCATTTTAAAAAAATGTCTGCATTAAGCCTGATATGAAATGGCCCCCATCAAACGGGGGGAATGGAATCATGTTGAATATAAATAAAAACATGTTAATCTGTTTTGTGATGACTAGTGCAAGCCTCTGCCTGCCTGTTAATGATGCGTGCCTTTTTAGGATAAATAAAGAGCCGAGCCATAGTACAAGGTTCGTAAGTGGGCCTGCAACAGCTATTATTGAATGCTGCAATGGAGTTACATCTGCAACTGGAACAGAGACATACCCTGGTATGAAGAAGATAAACCCAATATTTATGAACTTCAGGAAAAGGCCCAACAATAATCCAAAGTAATGTGCATGAAAGGTTGCATTTATTCCGAAGCCAAGTGCAGCAAACTTATGGGCCATCTCATGCAGGACTATTGCCGGCGCAATAACAAGGCATGTGAACTTAAAGTTCTCAATATCAAAGCCAGAAGTTGTTGGATAGTGTACATGCATTGGCATTCTTATGATATCCTTGAATATAAAGCCAATGGCAAGGGTCATTACAATTAAATCAATTATTTCTCCCGGGCTTATTAACATAACCTAAGCTAAAGCCAGCTTATTTAAAAAAGTTGTGCAAAAATATTTAAACAATCATGCTTTCTTTTGCCTTATGACTGATTTAATAGCATGCCTGAGCACTGGAAAGGGGACATGGGCCAATGTGAGGGATATTATCTCTGGATGCGAATGGGAGAACATATTCCTTATCACAAATGATTTTGGCAAAGAAAAGTTTAAATCAGATAAAAAGATTGAGCTTATTGTTGTTGACTCAAACAAGCCATTATTAGAGCTTGTTGATGACATTAAAAAACAGCTCAAAGACAAAATCTCAGGAACAGAGGCTGCATTAAATCTTGCCTCAGGAACAGGAAAGGAGCACATGGCAATACTTTCTGCTGTTTTAAAACTAGGCCTGGGAGTAAGAATTGTTGCCCTCACAAAAGAAGGCATACAGGAGATTTAAGTTATTTCTTAAGAAAATCAAGTTAGGATAAAAATTTACTTTACGCCTAATGCTTTCTTTACCTCTTTAATAGTGTTGTCTAAGGTAGAGAACAATCTTTCTGTTTTTGGACTTCTATTTTTATAAAAGTTACCGTAAGGAGTCATACATACCTCAACAGTTCCATTATGATTAAAATCGATATATAAATTATTACTGTTCATATCCTGAAATGTATCAGCAAAATTCTCATAGTGCCTAAATTTTATACCTAATCCCTGAGAATATAATTCATATCCTTTGTTAAATTCTTTTCTTATTACTTTTGTACCTTCCATACCCAACAATGAGGTATACACTAAAGTAAGTACTGCCCCAGTTATTAATAATATACCTTTGATTAATTTTTTATCTAAGGTTTTAGTAATAGTGTCCCCCAAGCCATTATGTAACTTATTACCAAAATCCCTTGTAGCATTATTAAAACTACTACTAATATTACTAACATTAACATAATCTGCTAAATTTGATTTGTGTGGCATCTGCGTAACCTATAAAATAACATTTCCTTTAAAATTAGTTGAGTTCCCTTGTTTTAGATATATTATGCACAGAAATGCTTTGCGAAAACCTCTTACTTTAGTATGAGGATGAGCATTTCTGGCATGCTCAAAAATGCTTTGCATTTTTGGCATCCTTAGAAATCAGTTTTGCTGATTTCTGGGAAA
>Ga0172362_10005691_pt1 | contig 10790 bp, 5 predicted proteins | sample LakKivs1_kivu2a2_FD_114534 | JGI IMG/M metagenome (GOLD analysis project Ga0172362, IMG submission 114534) | Sediment microbial communities from Lake Kivu, Rwanda - Sediment s1_kivu2a2 | ecosystem: Environmental > Aquatic > Freshwater > Lake > Sediment | place: Rwanda: Western Province, Lake...
CTCAAGGAACAATGGACGACATGAAACAACATGGTAAAGGCAAAGGCCATGGAAAACCTTAGGAGAATTATAGAAGGAAGTGACCACCAATGAATAAAAAAACCATCTCTCTCGCATTCCTTTTAATTCTCCTGGTTTCCGTGACCATCAGCTATGCAATAGTCACACAGCAAACACCAGAAAATAATATTCCATCAGATAATACTGGTAATGTTGATGACAACACCCTTGCCAGTGAAATCGACGCATCACTACTTGATGAGAACCAGGAAATAGAAATCGGGGAAATGATTTAACGTCTTCCCCGTCCCCCTTTTCCCTTTTTTAAAACAACTTCTGAACCTCAAGTCCGACTATTTTCACATTGCCCATTATATCGTACACTGTAATATTTATGCGATGGACATTCAACGAAAACACATGTTGGTCCCAGACGTATTGATAGGGAGGTGTATTGACATTTCCTCGAACGACTCCATCAATGGAAAATTCAACATTACGGACTCCTGAGTCAAGGTCTATTGCACTCACATCGATCGTACATTTTCCTACGATGAATGTTCCTTCAGCAACAAATCGTTTCCAAAGCACGTGATTTGCAACATAGAGATACCCTGGTTGTGGTGAGTTGATGGTTACGAGAGGGGCTACCTCATCAACTTGATGATATTTTATCGTCATGTAATCCTCATCAGTTCCGACTCCTACACTAAACCCAGTGACATACACATTCCCCATTGTTCCTACGGCAATATCTGATGCTTTATCCCAGTAATTTCCAGGTCCATTGTAGGTTTCCGTCCATGCCACCTCACCAGTTGCATTGTAGCGCATCGTGAAAAAATCATGGTACGTGTCGCCACCCGCACGTGAACCGCCAAGGTAGATATTACCAAGATGATCGCACGCCAGAGCTGGAGGAGCACCTCGATAGACGTAGTAACGATCAGCCCAGAGCTGTTCCCCTGCAGTTGTGTAACAAACGGTCCCATAACAATCGGTGAGATTTACCCATGCCGAACTTTTCCCTGAAACGATGATATTTCCATCGGTATTGAGGATCATATCGTTTACAAAATCGGCGGATGCAACCGGTGATTCGTTTGCAAGACCATCGTACCGCTGAATCCACAGGACCTCTCCATTGGGATCGTATTTGATGGTTGCATAGTCATATGCATACCATGCTAGCCCATTATTACTTGATCCTGTCACGTAGATGTTATCAGAATCATCGATGGCGACGACCATTGCTGCTTCATTTGTTGAAGCATAGTTGTACGTTTTTACCCATAGGAGGTCTCCTTCATCGGTATATTTTAGAGTCACATAATCGGTCCATATTTCTGGAGTGGCTACCTCGCCAACAACCACGACCGCATTGTTTTTTACAGCAAGGTGTTGCGCGGTGTCGTTACCATTCACCTCCGAATCGTAACAACGCACCCAGAGCCGTTGTCCACTAGTGGAATATTTTAAAACACAAATATCAAATTGGCTGTGTTCACCTTTCACTGACCCGCTGACGTAGAGATTTCCACTTTCGTCAAGAACGATTTCTTCAGGATAATCAAGGACCTGACTATAACCGCCATAGTAAAAATCTTCCCATTGTTTTTCACCAAGGGCATTGTATTTAATGATAACCAACGAATAGAGATATTGTCCCACAAGACTTTTTCCTACGATGTATATGTTCCCGAGTGAATCGATGACCATCGATGATGCAAAATCATCAAGACTGTATTGTTGGTTGTCCCATCGTTGAATCCATTGTTCAACACCCTGATCATTGTATTTTATGGTTACAATATCATAGTGACCTGCTTCTGTTTCTCCTGGTTCACCTCGGCTTGACCCGGTAATAATAATGTTTCCTTCGTTATCGATGTGTATTCCTTTTGCTTCGTCAACATAGCTTCCGACGCCGCTATAACGAGTAACCCATTGGGTTTCGACAGGGTACGGACGATGAGAAGATTGATTTAATAGTACTATATTTGTAGCCAGTACACTTCCTAAAACAGAGGGAAGGAGCATGCTACTAACAAGAGTTATGATCAAAAAAAGTGATACCAACCTTTGTTTTCTTGGTAAAGACTTCATTTCTTCGCACATGTAATATATTTTTATATTTATTTTTATATAAATATTTCTATTAGGGTAAATGAGAAAATCTACATAGTTTTTTTAATAAAAAATAAATGGTTAAAAACCTTAATTTCTTTAAGAAGAGATATATGATAAGATATTTTTTTATATACATTAAATCCGGTTAAACAATATTTGCGAACAAGGCCCACCTCCTCCTTTCGTGAAATGTTTCACAAATTATATAAAACTGAATCAATACAATATATAGTAATAATGGGGATAAAAATGAAGTATCATCCTACTATCAAAAAAACTGTCCTTTTATTCATTATCTTCAGCCTCTTAGGAGGAGTCTGCGTACCAGGAATAACAGGAATCACCGTAGACCAGAAACAATCATCTCATACGAACGATGTACAAATCCATTTACTAATCGGAAGCTTCGATCCATTAAAAGAACAACCACCTCTTTCAGAAATATTCCAAAGAACAGAACCAATGTCCTATTCTCTTATTCAGTGTATCGGCCCGATACAATCAGAATGGGTCACCCAACTCCAAGAGACTGGTCTGATCATTGTTGGATACCTCCCTGATTATACCTATATTACATCAATGAACGAAGAAACGAAAACAATCGTTGAAACGTTTTCGTTTGTGCGATGGATCGGACCTTATTATCCTGCATATAAAATCGATCCCCAAATACAACAAAAACAAGGTTCTCTCGACATGAATGTCGTCCTTTTTTCAGGTATAAAAAATACAAACAAACTCCATGAAGTTACCAATTATGTAAAAAAACTTGGGGGAGTCATAACCTACGAGGGTGGTGACAATGCGATTCTTCAAGTACGCATCGACGCATCGCAAATCCAGAATATCGCGAAAATCCCTGATGTTGCTTGGATTGACCTTGCGACAACACCAGTACCATGTATGGATAATGTGAGAAATTATACGGGTGCCACCGATGCGCAGCACCAAGGATTTACAGGAACCGGTATTGTCGGAGAAGTCAAAGACAATGGATTTGATCCTGATCATCCTGATTTCACAGGACACCTCATCGGTATAGATGGGAATCCACCGGATGAATCTCATGGGACATGTACCTTTGGGACGGTATTTTCTTCAGGGTTGAACAGTGAGAAAGCAAAGGGAATGGTACCAGGCGCTCAAGGAGTTTTTTGCTCCTGGTCGTTGTCAAGAACAAGTTCCATGAATAACCTCATGAACAACTGGAATGGTCTGTTTCAAAGCAACAGCTGGCACATGAACGGAGATACCCATGGGAATTATAATTCCTATTCACGGGAAAATGATAATTGCATAAGCACCCATGATAATATGTCCATGCTTTATGCTGCAGGGAATTCCTTTGATGGTGTCTATGATCGATCAATCTCAGGTGATTCTTCGGCAAAGAATGTGATATGTGTAGGTGCCGTAAACCACTATGACGACTCTGATCGTACGAATGATGAATGGGTGAATGCCGGTGCTGGTATGACACCAGCCCAAGGACCAGCGGCAGATAGACGAATTAAACCAGACCTCTGTGGCCCCTTTGATAATGGGTACGTTACTGACAGTGTCGATGGTGATGGACAAGATGGTTACACAACAGGGAACTATTTTCCCTATTTTGGAGGTACCAGTTTTGCCACACCGGTTGTTGCCGGGGCAGTAGGACTTATCTATAATCTGTATCAACAAAACGTTTTTGGAAATAATCCAACAGGTGAGCTACCTCATGCGTCGACCGTGAAAGCCTTGCTCATCGCTGATGCGTATCAATACGACCTCTCATCGCAAGCGACACGGTACCAACAAGGATGGGGAACACCTGACATTAACAATACGTTAACTATTGGGACGAATCATGTTATTATCAATGAAGATACCGTGCTACAAACCGGTAAGAGTAAAAAAATCCTCATTGAACCTACAGGAGAAAGTCCCTTAAAAATTTCACTCGTATGGACAGATCCAGCTGCAACAATCGGGGCTGAGAAAGCATTAGTCAATGATCTGGATTTAAAGGTGACCGCTCCGAATGGACGGATCTACAAAGGGAACAATGGTCTCACGGAAGCACAATGGTCCTCAGAGGGGGGCAGTGCTGATGAACTGAACAATGTCGAGAATGTTTTTATCCAAAACCCGCAACCAGGTGAATGGACAATCGAAGTGTTTGCATCAAATATTGCCCTTGACGGACATACGGAAACAGCAGAGATGGATCAAGATTTCGCATTAGTTGCGAGTGGCTGTACATCCCTGGGAGATGCACCATCAAGAGTCGTGATTCTTGGTTTGGGACGGTATTTGAAAAACGAAACTGATTCTCAACGCTCCATCGAACCGTTATTACTATTGGTAGTTGGGAACACCATGGGACCTCACCTTCTTGGTCCAAGTGCTAGCGCCATTAATCTTGATGAGGCACGCTTTATCGGTCTGTTTTTACCTATCAATGGCTTTATCACTCCGATTATTGGAGTTGCCGATGAAGACGGGTTACACTCTTAAAAAATTTTTCTTCTTTTTAAATTAATTTTTAGTTTTGATTCCATCCATCTGGATTCATGAACGGATAGTAATCATGTCCACTATAGAAATAATAAGAACTGTCCCCAATGCCATCAGCTCCAGGTTGATCTTGATGCGGACCTGAGTAGATATCTGTTCCTTCGTACCCACTCCAAAAGTTACCTCCCTCAGGGTAACTCAGATTCCAAATGTCAGATCCAATACTATACGCATGGAAGTAATTGTCGATAAAGTTGTTATGATAAATCATATTCATCTCGCTGTAAAAACTCTGGATGCCAAAGAAATTATTTCTAAACATATTATCAGATATTCTATTTCTTGTTGAGGAAAGTATCCAGCACCCGAAGCGTTCGCCCTCCTGCAGGGGGTGATCAAAACGATTTCCTGTAATCGCATTGTCTGAGGATGCGACGAGATACAAACTACAGTGAGACAAGTCATAGAACGTGATATTTGAAATACTACTATTCGAACTATATCCCATTTGAATACCACAGCTCACATTATCAAATGACAGATTAGCTACTGTGATCTTATTACAATTGACAAGAATGAGTTGGCCGACATCATCACTGATGGTGATGTCCTGTTGATTCTTCACATATAGGAGTGGTTTCATATTGATAGTGTTGTTTCGAATCGTGTGTGTATTCCAAAAACATTCAGATGTATCTGCATAATTAAATAGATCGATACCTCCTTTTTCAAAGAGATTGTCTTCAATGAGTAACTTCGTACTGTGAATGAGATTTAGACCTGATTGAGAACAATAAAAACGATTTCCTTGAATGGTAACCGATGTTGCTTCATAATAGTGAATCCCAATAGCCGTATGAAACTCATTATCTAGAATATAATCGTCTTTCGTATAACATGAGGTCATCCCATAGGTGAAGTTATAAAACCTATTACGTGCAATCGTGGTATTATCAGGATCATGTATTTGATAGATGCCAGCATCACCAAAACCTACAATAGTAATAATATTATCAGTAATCGAACATCGGGAAGTATTATCTAAATTGATCTGGCTATTAAAACAAAGGGTACAGGACGCTATGGCGACATCATCTGCAATAATACGTACTGTGTTCCCTGTAAGTATGACGGTATCTGTATTTTCTCCCAAGAGACGAAGAGATTTTTCGATATACAGAGAACTACTATAAGTACCATTTTTTATCACAATTGTACCATTGATTGCTACTGCATCGATTGCCGTAGGAAGTTCGATAAAATGATCGATCATCCAGCCGGGTGTCGTTTCGTTGAAATCGTCATCGACGATGACAACGGCGGGGCGTTGAAAGATGCATACTTCTGCACTATCTTGTGCACTGTGATTATTCGCATCGGTCACTGTTAGTGTAACTGTAAAATTTCCTACCGATGTATAAAGATGGTTGGGGTTCTGTTCTGTAGAATTTGAATCATCACCGAACTCCCAATACCAGTGAAAGGGTTCTTCTCCTCCACCGACAACAGTTCCTATGAAACCAATAGAATCACCAAGAGGCACAATGTAGGGGCCATTCGCATCGACCTCTAGGTGGGTATAAAACAACACAGGTGAGGAAACATTATTCTCTTCACATAACTCATCAATCAGTTCCCAGCGGTCAACATAGAGATACAAGGGACGTCCATGCCACTCTTCATGAAGGGGAATTTCAAGAGTACATGAACGTTGCGAAAGAGAATCAAGGTCAATGATTGACGTGGTGTTGTCAACTACTTGGCCATCGTTGAAGGGATCACCAACAAATAATTCAACGAGAACATCGGTTGCATTGCTCATCCCACGATTGGTTATAGTACAATTTACTATCACAGTTTGATTTCTAATTTCGTAATCATTTACACAACCTATGATCTCTGGTTTTTTTGATTGAGAGAGGACTGTTGAAAGATTGAGGGCTGGATCTCCTAACAATTCATACATATAACGATGATAATCATCACAGGAGAGTTTCCCTGCATTCAGACAGCTGCCAAGGATATAATTTTCATCCGATAACAATGACGTGAGAGTACCGCACATGAATAGTTTATTTTGCCATGCATAGGATTCTCCTGTTGATCCAATAAAAGCGACAGCCCCACCTCCCCGTGCATTCACAAATGCTTCTCCGAGACATTCATGGGCATTGTGAAAAGCACCTGTTAAACAAGAAAGACTGAAGATGATTGGGCACTTACCTTTATTTGTTAATTTTGAAATATGATAGGGATAGAATTGGAAACCATTAGAGACGGAACCGAACAACCAAGTATAGACTGATCCATGACTATTGTGAAGGATAAGTGCATACCCGTAATTCATTTGATTGATGACGTCATCGATTGCTTCTTGATAATTTCCTTCGTAATCCTCTGCAGTTATATAGGAGGTTTCGTAGTAATTGGGTAAAAGATACTGGTCTCGGAATTCTAGTGCATAGTTGAAATCAGAGTCATTACCGATAAAACCGTTGGTAAGTAATATCCTTGATCCCCATTCTTGAAATGGATAGTCTGGGGGACAGAGTTCATAGCGAATTGATTTTTCAATGGCTCGTTGTAACTCTTCCTGTGTTTGTGCACTGAAACGTCCGAGAAAAAGATCAGCAATCGTATCATCATTGTTGATGATTTCATCACCGGAATCATCATTGATGCAACAATACCAATAATCAGTGGCAACCGTCTGATGATAGAATTCAAGATAGGTCTCATGGGTTGGTACGAGGGTAGTGATATGCTGGTGATAACCATCTCCTATGAGGAGAATATATTGTAATTGATGGGTATGGTTACCCCAATGGTCGTACACGTATTTGATGAATGTTTTTATTTGTAAATCGAAGTTCTCATCGGTATCAGCAAGAAGAGGATCGATTGGGATGGTCTGACCATAGGAAGAATAAATCAGACTGGTGTTCACCACAGAGACGTTCATGGGCTGTATACTGCTTTTATGTTTTGCAAACTGTCGGACTGATGGACTGTCATAAAAGGCATCTGCAGTGATGATGAGGTACTCAGCATTGTTTCTGATACTACCTAAGTCCGTTGGATAGCACACCTGAGGACGGATTAATGATGGTCTGAGGACTTCAAAAGAATCACGATTAAAGTTTTTTAACTGCAACTGTTTAAAGAGAGGTACAAATGATGCAGGGATACATGGTAGGTGCGAATCGCTCTGTGTCGTCCAAAATACTCGAAGACGAAGTGAAGTAAAAAGTTTTATCTCTTGCTGTGATGGATGATATTGCAGAGGAGAGACCTTTAATACCACATAACAGACATCACGTATGTTTGCTCGTTCAATTATTTCCACAATGTTTTGCGGATAGAAATCATTGAAGGTTTCATAGAAAGTTGTATCTTTTTTAAATATGTTTTTCTCAAAAGTATATGGTCCCTCGGTGACGAAAATAGTCTGTGTTACAGGGGAAAGAGGAACAGACTGCTTTTCTATATGCTCAGTCGATGAGAGAATTTCAAGAGTGATATCCTGAGCATCAGAGGGAACACAGACATAGATTTTTTTGAAGGGAATCTGTGGTTTTCCTGGATCATTGAAAAAATCACACTCTGGAAATTCATACGAGTGATAGGATTGACCATCTTCTCCAACGATCGTTTCACACTGAAGGCCAAGGAATGATACATCGAAGATACAGTCGTTGACCTTACAAGAATGGATGATAGAGCTGGCAGAGGATTTTACTGGATAGCCTAGGCTACTACCAGAAAACCATGAAAAAACAATCATGAAAATGATGAGTGCAGAGGATAGTAATTTACGATAGATATTCATCAGTTTTTTCTCCTTTCTATTGGCCATAATTCTCATTAAAATTTTTCTTTCACAGTTTAAATATTTTATCACCGATTTTCTCCTAGTTTTGGACGCTTTTCGAATAAAAAATGTTTAATAAAACAATAATTAAAAACAGGAATACTGGTAAAAAAATTCATAATGAAAATGATTTTCCTAATGAAGTGCACTGGTAATCATTATTTTATATTATCCCAGTAGTCATCATCATCTCCAGGTTCATAGGGACATCTTGTTTGAATTGTTGGTAAGTACTCCATGTTCATACCTCATGTACTGACAATCATGAAATCATTTATATCGTTTAGGATAACCTTTTTTGTTTTTTAGGCATTGTTCGAATAAAAAATGTTATTATTCAATCTCATCCCATATGTCTTTGAAGCTGTCCACAACACCTTCAAACTCATAGGACACTAACAATTTCAATACTTGTCGTTTGTTCTGTATTCGATATCCTTTTTCTTCACCGTATCGTACGACAGAAAGAATTCCCTTTTTTACTAGCTTCGTGAGGTGGTACGAAAGTGTCGAGGGAGCGATATCCATTTTTTCGAGTATTTCTTTGTGTTGAGCACTCGGATTTCGTAAAAGAAAAAGAAGGATTTTTTTTGGAATATCAAAACGGAGAAACGCGAGGATTTCTTTTTCATCGACACCAAGATTCACATCTTCAACATAGTAGCGTTTAAACCCTGGTTCCACCGTCGTCTGTATCGCATTATTTCTCTCTAAATAGTTCAAATGATACTCAGCATGGGATTTTTTCATCCCCAGCATCTGCGCTATTTTCGTCTGATGCAAACCAGGGTTTTTCATGATGAGTTCATAAATCTTTCGTCGTGTCTCGACCACATGATTTTCTGAAATACTCATGGTACGATCGTGACAATAATACCTTCGAAGTCCTTCTTCAATGCGAGAGGTGATGACCGTTTTTTGTTCTAATGATGCAAGGAGTCGTTCTACTTCGATAATATGAATATTTAACAGTTCAGCTATTTTGGTGATATATAAACCAGGTTTTCGTTTTAAAAGATCAATTATTTTTTGTCGTAGTTGTTCCTCAGCATAATTATTCATTACGTTATCTCCTCAGTGTCGCGAGAAACAGCAACAACAGAACAAAGAAATCGAAGACTCCTATGAAAATGAGAGACGAGAGAATGGCAAATATCTCCTGCTCGTAAAATAAACCGATACTTAAGATGAGGCCTTTTATCAGGAAGAGGAGAAACACGATACTAATGAGCAATAGTTTATTACTCCTGTGTCTCCGATAACTCAGTAGTGACACAAGAAACAGTCCGCATGAAAATATGGTTATAAATGCACTAATCGCTATGGTGATTGCACTCATCCATCCACCTTCGTATCTGATATATGGTAGAGAGATTTAATGGTTATTGCTTCCCCCGTTTTTTTAGATAGGTCTGATAGAGTGGGCCTGCGTAGAAACGACTGATAAAGAAGATACCAGCGAGAATACCAAATCCACAGTACAAGAGAAGAATCGTGAGAACATTTACAGGTTCAACGAGAGAATAAATCATGACCGTATGTTCACTGAAGTGAGGGACTTTTAAAACGATGGTCACGTTCTGTCCGGTTACCACAGCAGCCCACGATGAGGTGGTATCCCCGTTTGAGGGTTCAAAGATGGCGTCGTAGCTTGTTGCCATTGGTATGGGCGCGCCATCATATTGTACTCCGATGTCTTTTAATTCTACTAATTTGGTATTGAGAAATGTATCAGCATTATCGATTTTACAGGCGATTACTTTTCCTGGTGTTCCTGATGGTGCAGAGACAGTAAAAGATAAAGAACCTAGTTCAGATGGTATTATTTCAACCGTAAGATTGTGATCATAGATAGTAGTGTTCGTTAAGGTTTCCGCAGAAAACGACATCTTCGCACCAACAATACCCTTCTCTGCTGCCCATCGGATTGCATAGTCGATGGCATCAGATCCTCCAGTAGTCTGTTGTTCTGGTGGTGATGTTTGAAGGACAAAGTTGATTTCTGTTGCGGAATGATCAGTTACGATAATAGAATCCCGTGAAGCAGAAAGGTAGCCGTCTTTTTCCGCTGTGATCTGGTATGTTCCAGGTGAAATTTCTAATGTGTAGGTGCCTAATTGATTGGTCGCTACACAATCACCCTTGCTTTCGCCAGAGGGTATTACACAGACTTGAACATCGGAGAGCGGCAATCCTGACATGTCAACGACCGCACCATACATCCAGCCAGTAGGTTCAGTAGGTACCTGATTTAGAATCGTAATGGTTGTCGAAGCAGGAAGATAACCAA
>Ga0172362_10005695_pt1 | contig 10786 bp, 7 predicted proteins | sample LakKivs1_kivu2a2_FD_114534 | JGI IMG/M metagenome (GOLD analysis project Ga0172362, IMG submission 114534) | Sediment microbial communities from Lake Kivu, Rwanda - Sediment s1_kivu2a2 | ecosystem: Environmental > Aquatic > Freshwater > Lake > Sediment | place: Rwanda: Western Province, Lake...
CGCCGTGACGGTCTCGCCGGCGTTCTGCTCGGCCAGACCGGCGCTGATCGTAAGCGTCACCCCGTCGGCCAGCACGATCTGCCGCACGCGCGAGCGGATGCGTTCGATGAGGGCATCGCCGTCGGCCAGACGGGTCTCGGGCATGAGCATCACGAACTCGTCGCCCCCGTAGCGACCGAGGGAGTCGGTCTGGCGTTTCTCGACGCGCATGGCCTGGGACAGCCGCCCGAGCACCTCGTCGCCGACCAGGTGCCCGAAGCGGTCGTTGACCAGCTTGAAGTTGTCGACGTCGATGATGGCCAGCGTGAAGCGCGTTCCGTATCGCGCCGACCGCGCGGCCTCCTCGTGGAGCCTGTCTTCCAGGAACCGCCGCGTGCCCACGCCCGTCAGCCCGTCGGTCAGGGCCTCCTGGCGGGCGACCTCGTACTTTTCGAACAGCCGGGCGCTGTGCAGGTTGGCCGCCAGCGCCGTCGCCAGCAGCGACACCTTGTACGCCAGCAGATCGCGCTGGATGTCCTGCCCGCCTCCGAAATCGCACATGCACAGGTAGTCGGCGCCGTCCGGCGCCTCGCCCCCTGTGCCCGCGCGAGAGGCGCGGTCCAGCGGCACCGTCACAGCGTCGCTGCCGATCCCGAATGCCATGCACACCTCGGGCACCTCCCAGTACGCCGGTGCCGACGCCTCCAGCAGCCGCGGCGACTCCGCTCGCCGGCGCAGCTCCCTGTCGGTGCACGGGCAGCCGCAGCGGTGCACCTGCCGGCCGCGGCCCCTGCCGTCCTCCCGCAGGAACAGCACGCTCCGGGCGGCGCCCAGAACGTGCGGCGTCTCCCGGGCGATCAGGTCCACCACCTCCTCCAGGTTCAGGCTGTGCAGCGACGAGAACATCCGGGCGACCTGCTCGGCCGCCTCGCGCATGGCCGCGTCGCGGTGGCGGTTGTACTCCAGCACCTCGCGGGCGGAGATCATTCCCACGGGCACGCCGTCGGCCACAACCGGCACGTGGCGGATGCGGTGGGCGCGCATGATCTGCTCGACGGCGTGGATCGGCGTGCCGGGCGGGACGGACTGGACCTGGCGCGTCATGACTTCCTCCACCAGCACCTTCGACGGCACCGCCCGGTCCACCAGCACCCGCACCACCAGGTCGCGCTCCGAGAGGATCCCGACCATCTTCCCGGCCGCGTCGGTCACCACCAGACAGCCGATGCCGTGCTCGCCCATCCTGCGCCCGGCGGTGAGCAGGTCGTCGGTGGGCCCGACCGTCACAACGTCCCGCCGTCCGGGCGCCTTGCCCTTCGCGCCGCACACATCGCTCATGTCTGGCTCCCTTCGGCCGGGCGCGGCTCAGGCGGCCGCCCGCGCCGCGGTGTACTGCTCGTGGATGGCCTGGAGCCTGTCCTGGCAGGCGACGAAGGCCTCCACCACGTCCGGGTCGAACTGCGTGCCCTTGCCGTCGATGATGATCCGCGCCGCCAGCGGATGGCCGAAGGCCTCCTTGTACACCCGCTTGCTCACCAGCGCGTCGTAGACGTCGGCGACGGCGAAGATCCGCGCCGCCAGCGGGATGTCCTCCTGCATCCGGCCCTCCGGGTAGCCCTGCCCGTCCCACCGCTCGTGGTGGTAGGCAGCCACGTCGCGCGCCATCCGCAGGAACTCCGCGTGCGGATAGCGCAGCAGCGTCGCCTCCAGCGTCGCCGCCCCCTGCACCGTGTGCGTCTTCATCACCGCGAACTCGCTGTCGGTCAGGCGGTCCGGCTTCAGCAGGATGCAGTCGGGTATGCCCACCTTCCCGATGTCGTGCAGGGCGCTGGTGGTCTGCAGCAGCGCCACGAAGTCCGTGCTGACCCGGCGCCGGTGGCTCCTGCGGCCGCGCAGCCTGCGGGCCAGCACCGCCACGTACTCCCGCACCCGCTCCAGGTGCTGCCCGGTCTCCGTGTCGCGCGACTCGGCCAGCTTCGCCAGCGAGAAGATCGTCAGCTCGTGCATCTCGCGGTCTTCCCGGGCCTTCCACTTCATCACGTCGCGGGCCGATATCATCCCCACCACCCGGCCCCCGCGGACCACCGGCAGGTGGCGGATCTTGCGCCGGACCATCGTCGCCTGCACGGCCGCGATCGGCTCGTGGCCCTGGCAGCTCCTGGCCGGCGCGGTCATCACGTCGCCGGCGGTCGTGCGGAGCGGATCCAGCGCGCCCGCCAGGACGCGGAAGACCATGTCGCGCTCGGTCAGGAGGCCCACGAGCCTGCCGGCGGAGTCGGTGACGACCAGACTGCCCACCTGGCCCCTTCGCATGGCCCGGGCGGCCTGGACGATTCCCCCATCCGGACGGATGGTCAGCACCCTGTTTGTCTTGCTCATCCCCAGCAGTTTCTGCGCCGTCATGTTCGTGCCCCCGAACGCCCCGCTTGCCCATGCCCCGGGTGCGTTCATCACCTTTCCTTCCGTCGTCTGCCGGAGCGAGCTGCTTTAGCGAATTCCGGCCGTCGCCCGCCGCTCTTCCCGGCGCGGCCCCAACGGGCCCGCAGCGAGCATGGGGCGGCCCTGCGAGGGTTGCGGCAGGGACGGCGGCGCGTTACAGGACACGCCGCAACCGAAGAGGCGCACCTGATGGAGCAGGTCGAACCCAGCACGGCCGTCGGCGCGACGCGCGGAGGGATACCTGTCATTGTCCGGAACGCACCGGGCGCGGACGGGTGGGCCTGCGGTGACATGGACGCCGTGCGGCTGCACGTGGAGCACGCGCGGCTGGCGCTCCTGCGGGGCTTCGAGGAGCTGTTGTGCCTGGAGGGATTGCGGGGCGTGGAGCACCTGCCGCACCAGGTGGAGACGGTACGCAAGGTGCTGCGGCACTTCCGCGGAAGGGTGCTGCTGGCCGACGAGGTCGGGCTGGGCAAGACCATCGAGGCATGCCTGCTGCTGCGGGAGTACCTGCTGCGGGGGCTGGTGCGCCGGGTGCTGATCCTCGTGCCGCCGGCGCTGGTGTCGCAGTGGCGCGAGGAGCTGGCGGGGAAGTTTGCGCTGCCGTTCGACTGTGCCGAAGCGGCCGGCAGCGTGAGAACCGACTTCTGGGCCACGCACGAGCACGTGCTGGCCTCTCTGTCGCTGGCCAAGAGCCGGCGGCACTTCGAGCACGTGACGGCCTGTCCGTGGGACCTGGTGATCGTGGACGAGGCCCACCACTGCAAGAACCGTTCGACGCGCAACTGGCAGATCGTCAACAACCTCCAGCGCCGGCACCTGTTCCTGCTGACGGCCACGCCCGTCCAGAACGACCTGACGGAGCTGTATAACCTGCTGACATTGCTGGAGCCGGGGCACCTGAAGACGGAGAGCGACTTCAAGCGGACGTACGTCCGCCGGGGCAACCCGCGCGACCCGCGGAATCGCCAGCGGCTTCGCGGGCTGCTGGGGCAGGTGATGGTCCGCAACACCCGCGGGCTGGTGAGCATCGACCTTCCGCCGCGCTACGCCCAGACGTTCGTCGTCACGCCGCCTCCGCAGGAGGCCGCACTGTACCGCATGCTCGACAGCTACCTCCGGTGGCGATGCCCGGCTCCGGCGCTCCGTCCGCCCGCCGGCGTCGGTCCCGCACCCGCCGACGAGGGCGACGAGGCCGGCGGCGGATCGCCGCTGTTCGCCCCGGCCGATCCGCCCGCCCTGGCGGACGCCGCGGGACCCTCGCCCGACGGAGCGCCGGCGCCGCTGTCGCACATGCGGATCAACATGCTCCTGATGGCCGCGGGAAGTCACCCGGCCGCGCTGGCGCCGGCGCTGGCGGAGATGGCCGCCCGGGACTCCCGCGCCGCTCCGCTGCTGGAGCTGGCAAGCCAGGCGGGCGCCTCGGCGAAGGAGGCCAGGCTGCTGGAGCTGCTGCGGCAGAACTCCGCCGCCAAGGTGCTGGTGTTCGCCAATTTCCGCGCGACGCTGGACCGCCTGCACGCCGCGCTGACTGAGGCGGGCGTCGCGCACTGCGTCTTCTCGGGCGCCCAGACGGCCGAGCAGAAGGCCGCCGCCGTCGAGGCCCTTCGCTCCACCGTACCGGTGATGCTCTGTTCGGAGTCTGGCGGCGAGGGGCACAACCTCCAGTTCGCCAACACGCTGATCAACTTCGACCTGCCCTGGAACCCCATGCGCATCGAGCAGCGCGTCGGGCGCATCCACCGCATCGGCCAGACGCGGGAGGTGTTCATCTTCAACCTTTGCACGGCCGCGTCGCTGGAAGAGCGCATCCTGCGCCTGCTGCACGACAAGGTGCGGATGTTCGAGCTGGTGGTGGGCGAGGTGGGCTCGATCCTGGGCAACCTGGCCGGCGGCGAGGAGTTCGAATCGCTCGTGCTGCAGCTCTGGATGCGCTCGCGCGATGAGGCCGAGCTGGACCGCAACTTCGAGCACCTGGGCGAATCGCTCCTGGCCGCACAGGAGCAGTATCTGCAGACCAAGCGCCTCGACGAGGCGCTGTTCGGGGACGAGTACGAATGAGCGACAGCGACGCGCTGACCGCCCGCCTGCGCGCGTTCGCCGCGCTGCTTCTGGAGCGGCGCGGGGCCATCGTCGACTGGCCCGACCAGGCGCCGGAGGGCCTGGCGATGCTGCCGGCCGACCTGGCCGGCCGCCTCGGCTGTCTGGAGGTCGTGCCCCTCTCTGCCCGTCCCGACGGACCGCTGCCGGTCAACCTCGCCTCGGAGTTCCTGGAGAAGGTCGAGCCGCTGCTGGCGGCCGAGCCGCGCCTGGCCGCGATCCGCATCCCCACGCTGTACCTGAAGCAGTCGGACATGGCCGCCCCGGTCGCGCGGGCCTTCACCTGGCTGAACGCCCGCGTGGTCGTCCGCCAGTGCGAGCCGCTGCGTGTCGAGTACCACACCTGGTACTTTCGGGCGCGGCTGGATTCCGCCGACCGCTGGGAGGAGCTCGTGGCGGTGACGGTGAACGCCCTGTCGGGCGCCGCCGTCGCGATCGGTGACCCGCTGGCTGTCCCGCACCCGGAGGCCGAGCCCGCCGACGCGGCGGGAATGCCCCCACGCTCCGGGTCGCGGCGCGGGCCGCGGCGGTGGTGGTGGAAGGCACGTCCGCACCGTTCGTCTCGCGCCTGCGGGGCCACCAGGAGCGCGACCGCAAGCGCCTGAGGGACTACTACCACGCCCTGCTGCGTGAGGACCGCCGTCGCGCCGAGCGGCGCGGGGCGCCGGCCGACACCGACAAACAGGCCGCAAAGGAGCGGGCCATCCGCCTGGAGCTGCAGCGCAAGCTCGACGAGCTGGACGAGCGCTACGGCCTGCGCCTGGAGCTGGAGCCCCTGGCGGCGGTGGTGCTGGACTGCCCGGCCCTGGCCATCCGCTGCGAAGTGTCTCGCCGGCAGGCGCGCCGGACGCACGCGCTGTACTGGAATGCCCTTCTCAAGGAGCTCGAGCCCCTGCCCTGCCGGCGCTGCGGCGCCAGCGGCTTCAGCATCGCCTTCGCCGACGAGACCGTCGAGCCGCGCTGCCCGGCCTGCGCGTGAGGGCCGGCCTCAGCCCCCGCCCGCCTTCGCCCGCTTCTGGCGGAACAGCCAGGCCACGTTGTCGCGGACGCCCCATATCCGCTCGGCCGTCTGGACGTGGGCGGTCTTGGGGAACTCCACGTACCTGCTGTCGCCCCCCAGGCCGCGAAGCACCTCGTCCACCGCCCGGCTGCCGAGCTTCATGCCGTCCAGCTCCCCGGCGTAGATGCGCACGGGGACGTGCTTGTATCGCTGCGCCTCGATCTTGAGCCGGGCCAGCACGTCGCCCTTCGGCTCGCTGAACGCCCGCCCGATGGGCCAGCCGGCGCCGCAGATCGCTCCCGCCCACAGGTCCGGGTCGGCCTTGAGGAACTCCCAGCACGCCTTGCCCCCGTACGAAAAGCCGCTGTAGTACACCCGCCGCGGGTCGACGCGCAGCGACTTGTCCGCCAGCAACTCCCGAAGCAGCGCCCCCGTCGCCTCGACGTAGAACCCGCCGGCGTTGACCGCCGGCCAGTCGGGGTGGAACTCGCTCGGCGCGCCCCTGGTGCCCCTGGGGAAGTACGGCGCCGGCACGGCCGCGGCGGGCGGAATCTGCGGCACGACGCTGAAGCACGCCAGCTCGTCGTCGAAGTAGTAGCGGGTGAACAGGTACCGCGCCAGGATGACCATCTCCATGCTGCCGGCGTTGTCGCTGCCGACGCCGCCCGAACCGGAGACGCTCAGCACCAGCGGGTAGCTCTTCTGCGGGTCGAAGTTGCGCGGGTACATGATCCGGTACGGCAGCTTCGCGCCGGCGAACTCGAACGTGCGGGCCTCGTGGCCGTACAACGTCCCCTTCGCCCGCCAGGCCGTGTAGCGCACCGACTGCAGCGAGACATCGCCCGACGCACGCAGCAGCACCCACGCGCACGATTCGCCCTTGTACGGCGAGGAAAACAGCAGCTCCCGGCCGCTCCTGGCGGCGCGGAAGGGCGGGCGAAGATGCCCGGCCTTCAGCACCGCGCCCAAGTCGCTGCCGCTGCTGTGGGCCACGGAGACTTCCACCGAGCCGCCGCCGGTGAAATCCACCGTCACGCGGTGGTGGTTCTGCTCCCACCCGACCGGGGCGACGATCGCATCGGAGACCAGGCACTGCTTGCCGTCGATCTCCTGCGGGCGCAGCAGCCCCAGTCGCTCGCCGGAGAAGCTGACGGTCACGTCCTTCCACCGCCTTGCCGGCGCGCCGCCTGCCGCCGCGTCGGCGCCGAGGCAAACGCCCCACAACCCGCCGATCAGCAGCGCCGCCGCCCACCGCGCCGGCGAGGCGACCACGCGACGCGGGCGCCCCTGCCGGCCAAGGCATCTCGAACGTCGGGGCCTCATTGCCGCAAGCGATTGGTCCATGTCACACCTACCGAGCATAGCACGCTGCCCCTCGCCCGCTCAAGCCGGCGCGATCGGCTGGACGACGTTCCATGCCTCCCCGCCATGCCACACGCCCGTCAGCAGGTGCGTCGGCGGGCCGTTGCCCTTCACCTCCGCCGCGGCGTTGAACATCTCCGGGCGCTCGCGCCGATCGGCGGTGACGACCGTCCCGTCGTCGAAGGCGATCTCGTGCGAATACGCCCGCACGTGCTCGTGTGGCCGCCAGATGACGCCGTCGCCGGAGACCATGTGCCCCCCGTGCCGCACGTGGCCCGTCAGCTTGCCCTCGTTGTCCTCCATCACCATGTGGTACAGCCCGTCGGCGAAGAACAGGTCCGGGTCCTCCAGCCGACCGGGCCGGTAAACGTCCCGCGCCACCACGCGATACTCGCCGTCGAACCGGTCGGCCTCGGCGACGTGCATCCGCAGGTCCCAGTCGCGCCAGACCAGCACGATGTTGCCGTCGGCGCGCGCGTACGGCGCGGGGTTGTTGGTGTCCTCGCCGAGCGGCAGCGGGCGGTCCAGCCGCCGCCACGGGCCGCGCACCGACTCCGACCACGCATAGCCCACCTGGCGGATCGGGTGCTTGCCGTGCAGCAGCCGGCCGCTGAGGTCCGTGGCGTTGTAGTACAGCACGTACGTGCCGCCGACCTGGATGATCTTGGGGTTGTGGCACATCCGCCCGTCCCACCAGTCGCCGCCGCGCCCGGCCAGCACGACCTCCTGGAACTCGAACGGCCCCTCCGCGCGCCGGCACGTCGCGCGCACGATCTGCGAATGCCGCCGGTAGCCTTCGGGAAAGCCCGTCTCGCGCGGCCAGCGCGACGCGAACAGGTGGAACATCCCCTCGGCCCGGATCACCGAGCCGCACCAGACGAAATACTCCTTCTGCCGGAACCCGCCGTCCCGCGGCGCCGGCAACAGTCGTTCCATGATCGGCCGCATGAAGGTGCTCCTGTCCAAGCCGCTGATGGTAGTCCTTCGGCCGTCCTTTTCCGGCCGCTTCGGCTGAAGGCTGCACACATGCTACCAGTTTGCCTCCGCCGCCGATTGCCTCTGGTGCGCACGCGACCTGCGCCGCTCGTCCAACTCCTGGAGGTCCACGATACGTTGCCCGCTCGCGGCTTAGCGCCTGCGGGCGTCTTCCATGGTCGCGCGCACGCCATAGCCTAACTTCGCGACGTGCTTCTCGCGATGCTTCCGAACTTCCTCGACGATCGGATCGCGGTACATGGCTACTCTCGCGGCTTGCCCGCGTCGCCCATCGGTTCGGCCGGCGTGCAGACGATTGGCATCTCATACCCCCCTTCGTACGCACGAACCGGCCGATCCGCCCGCGGATCGCCGCGTTGGCCCAATGTCGGCAGTTCCACGTCAACACGATGTCCGGCCGGTGGACCGTCGCCATCGCCATCGCCCGCGGCTCCCGTCGCGACGGCTGAAGCGCCCGCCGAGCTCGCCGGCCTCATCTCGGCGCGGGACAGCCTGCCCGCCAACGTCCGCTCCGCTATTGCGGCTCTGGCGAGGGCATAGCAGAGGAGATCTCCCCTGCAGCCCAGACGGCTCGGATGCAGCAAGGACTGGCGCGCTTACCTGGCGGCCGCCTTCGGTCTGAGGCGAGCGGCGTAGTCGCCCCGTTCGTTCACGATGTCCTGAAGCTCGCGGATGTACTGCTTGCCGACCTGGCGGGGCGTCGCGCCGCGTTCGACGCACAAGTACGCGGCCGCGCCGGTGGCCACGCCCATGTGCCCGCCGGTCTTCATCGGCTTGATGCTGCAGAAGCCGATGTGCGTGGCGCTGATGCAGCGCCCGGCCGGCATCAGGTTCTCCACGTTCCGCGAGTACAGGCTGCGGAAGGGGATCGGGCAGGGCTTCACGCCGGTGAGGCGGAAGCGCATTCCGAAGCCGCGCCGGTCATCCGGCGTGTGCCGGCAGAAGAAGCACCCGCCGGTGGCCACGGCGTCGTCGAACGGGCCTTGCGACTGGATGTCGCCCTGCGTGAGGATGTGGTCGCCCATCAGCCGGCGCGACTCGTTGCCGGCTACGATGTGCCGAACCCACAGCTCCAGGTTGGCGTTCTTCTCGGGGTCGGCTCGTTTGACGTTGCGGAAGCTGCCGTAGATCGCGCGGAAGGCGTAGTCGCGGATCTCCTCGGCCTCGCCGAGCACGTCGCGCCGCTGGCCGCACTCCCAGCCGTAGTGCCCGTTGAGGTCCGTGTTGGCCTTGGCGACCTCCATCGCCCAGGGCACGTCGGGGAACTCCACAGGTCCCTCGGCGCGGCGCGTGCCGAACTCCACGGTGATGCCATGGATCACCTTGTCGGCCTCCTTGGGGGCCAGGCTCTCCTTGAACTCCTCGCTCGACTCGCGGCCGATGCGGTAGTCGGCCCCCGCCCAGTAGCCGATCCACCCGTCGCCCGTGCAGTCGATGAACACCGGCGCCGCGAAGTGCAGTTCCCTGCCCTCGCTCGTGTGGCGGGCGCCCACGCGGGTGATGCGGTTGGCGCCCTTCCGCACGCCATAGGCGTGCCAGCCCAGGAACAGCTTGATGCGTTTCTCCGCCTCGATGGCGGCAGAGCGGTTGCGCCCGGCGACTTCCTCGACGACGCTGCGCTTCTCGCCCCGCGGCGGGATGCCCAGTTCCGTGCTGGCGTTGCCGCCAAGCACCGGGCGGTTCTGGATGAGCGCCACGTCCAGCCCCAGCCTCGCGGCCGTCAGCGCGGCCGCGCAGCCCGCCACGCCGCCGCCGACGACCACGCAGCCGAACGTGCCCGCCGACGGCGGGTCGGCCGGCAGGCCAAGCAACCTGCGCCGCCAGGCATCCATGTTCGCGTCGGCCTTCGCGGGCGGGACCGCCTCCATATCGCTTGTGAACAGCAGCGCGTCGCAGCGTCCCTCGAAACCGGTCAGGTCCTTCAGCTCTATGCTGGCCGTGTTCGCCCTGATCTCCACGCGCCCGCCGTCCTGCCACAACCAGCCCTCGCCCTTGGCGCCGAACGTCTCGGGCAACTCGGCGCCATCCAGTACCACCTTGAATCGGCCGGGATGGTGTGACGGGACCCAGTCGCGCGTGCGGACCCACAGGCGGTACGTGCCCGCCGACGGGAACTTCGTCGCGGTCTTCGCATTCGCCACCGGCTTGCCCAGACCGTGCGCGAGCGGAAAACTCGACCCCATCCGCGTGATGTACTGCGGGTCGAGCACCCAGCCGCCGTAGTCGGCGAAGCTGTCGGCTTCGATCAGGACGTCGTGCTTCTCAGCGGCCGCTGCTGGCGATGCACCCGCTATCAGCGCCAAAGCGATCAGGCTCCCAACACATGCTGAGAACATCTGCACGGACGTATCCTTTCCTGACATCTGCCACGTTGAGGGACCCGCCATCGCCGCTTTCCGCGCTGAGCCACAACTTACCGGAAAGCGCGCATAAGCGAGCGCACACATTCCGGACGCATCCTGACGCTTTCTGTCGCTGAATGACGCTGACTGTCGCACCGCGTCGCAATACGGACATGGCGGGCGGCGCCGACGGCGGCCGGGGGAGGGCGCGAGTTCTCGCGAGCTTGTCGCGGTTTGTCGCGTCCTGACGCCGGCTGTCGCCGCGTGACGTGCTCTGTCGTCTACTGCCGGGGGTGGGAGTCGAACCCACACGGCCTTGCGGCCACGGGATTTTGAATCCCGAACACATCGGCCAAACTCAAGCACTTGCGAATGAAGGCGCACGAAATGGCGCTGCCGCGCCCGTTGACCCCGATCTGAGGGCCGTCAACGCCGCCTGGCAGCACCTTCCCGATCACATCCGAGCCGCAATTCTCACGCTGGTCAACTCGGCCAAGGGGGCGAAGAAGTGACCAGCACCCAAGCCAAACCAATCTTCTTGCACGATACCGTCCGTATCGTCCGAACC
>Ga0172362_10005696_pt1 | contig 10785 bp, 8 predicted proteins | sample LakKivs1_kivu2a2_FD_114534 | JGI IMG/M metagenome (GOLD analysis project Ga0172362, IMG submission 114534) | Sediment microbial communities from Lake Kivu, Rwanda - Sediment s1_kivu2a2 | ecosystem: Environmental > Aquatic > Freshwater > Lake > Sediment | place: Rwanda: Western Province, Lake...
CCTTGGAAAGATTAAAAGAACTTATGGTATCGTATCGCTTAAAATGGGTCAATCCTTCAATCTTTGGTTCAGAAATCGATTTTATATTGCCAACGCCGGAGATCTCAATTTCCAGCGTAACCGGTTGAAATGTCTGAACTTCTTTTTTGTCTGTTTTAGCGGCAAGCTTGAACTGCCCCACGGCACCGGAAAAATCCGACGGCTTGTTCGGGGGCAAATCCATTACGGTAATTTCAATCGGCGCTGCATGAAGGGTTTTTTCCCTGCCGCCGGAAAAAAAGTTACGAAAAAAATCGTTGCTGAAAGGATCCCGGCTTAAAAAATCGTCAACCAGGCATACCAAGGTCGTCCTGCCAATAACAAATTTTCCCGACGTTGTCGGAAAAAGTGCGGTTTTTATTTCTGAAACTGCATACTGTTTCCCACCCACGGCAGCCGTATAGTTTTTCTGCGGCGGCAGGTCTTCTGTCCAGAAACCAGTAAAATCCGGACGCTGATACTGTGGATTGCTTCTCAACTGCACCCTGTGGTAAAACCGGAATGTAAAGGTAATCTGTTCATTGACATAGACTTTTTTCTTGTCAACCTCCGCCGTGATGAAAACATCGTCGCTGCTGCCTGCAGTTTCAACCTTTGGCGCATATCCCGGAGCTGCGGGGGTAGGTCCTCCCGGCGCAGGCTTCGCAGAAACAGCCACCACCTCAATGCTTATCGGTTTTGTCGACACCGTTTTATTTCCGATTGCAATGAAAAAAGACGGTATTGTAAATCTGCCGGTGGATTTCGGGGTAAGTATATAGCTATAGGTTACTGCCGAATTTACTTTGCCGTTAACCCAGGAAAAATTCTGCGATTGTCCTGCTGAATAAACATTGAAACCGTTCAGCGATGGCTGCCCTGGCTTCGGCAGAGAACTTACGTCGCCGTTTATCGTAAGCTGCAAAGTTACCTGGTCATCCAGCGCAACCTGCTGTTTGTCAACGGTCGCATCAACCTGTATGTTCTGCGGAAATGCCTTTCCGGCTGCCAGAAGTGTCAGCAATGCCGCAAAAATCATCCGGAGCGATGTACTCGACACAAACACTCCGCTCTTCAGGCTTAAGCGGTTCGGTTCAGTTGTTGCACTCATCTTCTTTATTACCAGTCCTTTTCCACCTGATATTCCTGCGTCATGGTTTTCATTCTTTTTTTCTGCGTTTCTTTCTCCTGATCGTCCATTGCATTCAAAATCCTCATTGCTTCTTCCTTTGACATTTCTCCTTTTTTCTTTTCCTGCTTCTGCTCCGGTGTTTCCTGTCTCTGCCCTTCTTTTTTCTGTTCGGCCTGCCGCTCGCTCTTTTTCTTCTCATCTTTCTTATTGTTCTGTCCCTGTTTGTTCTGCTGTTTCTGTTCCTGCTTCTGATCCTTCTTGTTTTTCTGCTTGTCGATTTCTTCCTTCAGCTTTTTCCGGGCAAGCTCAATGTTGTATTTCGCGTCTTCATCTTTCGGGTTCATTTCCAGGGCCTTTTTGTAATACAAAATCGCATCCGCAAAATTCCCGAGCCGGAACTGGCAGTTGCCGATATTATAATATGCCTTCGATTGCAAGGCAACATCTCTGGAATTTGTCGCAGAATTGAATTCCTGCATTGCCTCGTCGTATTTTTCTTTCCTGTAAAGCGCATCGCCGATGTTGAAATGGACCTGCCCGGATTCAGGATCGTCGATCTGCGCGTCGCGGTATTTTTCAAGCGCCTCGTCGTATTTCTGCTGTTTGAAATACCTGTTACCCGTATTAACTTTCCCGGCAATTGAAGCATCTGAATGCCCGGGAAACAGCATCATCCCGAGGATCAGCACAAACAAAGTGATTTTTTTCCTTTCCGGCAAAAATAATTCTATTGCCATCAGAATGAACGCAACTAACAAAAACCACTGAAACCTGTCTTCATACTGACTGAATAATTTGCTCTGCATTTCTTTTTTCTCCATAGATGAAATTTCCTCGTAAATTCCGTCGACTTCTATTTCTCCGCCGGAAGACCTGTAGTATTTACCTCCTGTGGTAAGCGCAATCTTCATCAGAAGAACTTCATCCAGGCGGCTCATCACGACTTTGCCGTCCTTATCTTTCTTGTATTCTTTCACCTGGTTCGCATCTCCCCTTACAGGTATAAGTTCTCCTTCAAGGCTTCCGATGCCGATGGTATAAATAACCACTCCTTCTTTCCTGGCCTGCTCTGCTGCGTCGAGCGGATTGCTGGCAAGGTCTTCGCCGTCAGTCAATAAAATCAGAACTTTATATTTCCGCTCCTGCCTCGGGAACGTTTCCGTTGCCAGATTAATCGCGGATCCGATGGCAGTACCTGGTTTTGGCACCAGGTCAGTATTAATCATGTCCAGAAACATCTTTGCTGCGCCAACGTCAAGCGTAAGGGGACACTGCAGGAAAGCAGAACCGGCAAATGCAATGATGCCTACCCTGTCACCCTGGATTTTATTCAGTAAACCTGTTAATTCTTGTTTGGCTTTTGTTAAACGGTCCGGTTTGATATCCTCTGCATTCATACTCCTGGAAGTATCAACTGCTACGATGATATTCACTCCGCGCCGCTTCACATTCACCAGTTTTGCACCTATCTGGGGCCCTGACATCACAAAAACAAGGAAAAACAATACCAGGACAATAAGTACCGCTTTCCATCGCTGGTTCGACCACAGGACTTCTGCGGTAAGTTTCTGCATCAGCGGCAGATGTCCAAATGTCTCGAGCATTTTACGCTTCCAGCGGAAAGCCAGGACAAAAAACACGGCAACTACCGGCACCAGCAGGATAAAAAGCAAATTATATTCTCTTGCAAAATGCATTATTCATGCTCCGCAAATAAGTATTCTGTCGCCTTAATTGTCATGGAATACGCCTGAAAACTGTATTTGACAGCCCGACAATTCCCAGAAGAAGAATCACCGCCGGGACAATAAAACGCATGTAAAGTTCCGTATAACTCGTGTATTCCGTGGTTTTAATATCGGTTTTTTCCATCTGGTCGATCTGTTTGTAAATTTCCCTTAAAGATTTCTCGTCCTTGGCTCTGAAATATTTTGCGCCTGTCAGAGAAGCTATCTCGGAAAGGAGCCCCTCGTCCAGTTCATCGGCAATCGGTACAAACCTTCTTCCAAAAACAGGGTCGTCGACAGGATACAGGGCTCCTCCCGGCTTGCCTGCGCCAATCGTATAAATTTTGATGCCAAAAGCTGCGGCCGTCTTGGCGGCTGTAACAGGGTCGATTTCACCTGCATTATTTCTCCCGTCTGTGAGAAGTATTATCACTTTGCTCTTGGCTACACTGTCCTTAAGCCTGTTCACGGAAGTTCCGATGGCAGTGCCGATTGCCGTGCCATCTGTCTGGGTCATTCCTATTTCAACTTTCTCAAGAAAATCATCCACAGCTCCGTAGTCAAGAGTAAGCGGGCACTGCGTGAAACTTGCAACGGAAAAAACAACCACGCCGATCCTGTCGTTCTTGCGACCCTTGACAAATTCCCTGGCGACTTCTTTTACTGCTTCAAGACGGTTCTGGGGCTGAAAATCAACTGCCCGCATACTGGTCGAGGTGTCCAGGCATAATATGATATCTATTCCGCTTGCGGAATATTCCTGTTCACGCATTCCTGCCTGAGGCCTTGCCAGAGCCAGAATAAGCAGAAACAGGACCAGAAGCCTTCCCGCCGTAAAAAACCATTCAGGATCAATTTCTGTTTTTAACCTGGCTTTTTTCACGGAAGCCACGCCTGAATAGATAATGGCGGGAGGTTTCGCAAGCCTGACCCTGAAATAATACCAGCCTGCCAGAACCAGCGGAATAATCAGCACAAGGAAAACCGGATTTGCGAATCTCATTTTTCCCTCTTTATCCCTGAGGCGGGTTTCTGGCCGGAAACATTTCCCTGCACCGCCTGCTCCGGGACCGGTTCAGGCCTGGTACGGTCGACCATTTCCTTTGCTGTATCAAAATCTTTCAAAATCATTTCCTCTTCCGGAATAAACTTCGCAAATTTTACCAGGTCGCATTCATCCAGAAAATCCTTGACCATCCGTATTTCCTGTTTTGCAATTTCAATTTTACGCAGTTCCCTGTAAAGTTCAGCGGTGGTGCGGTCAAGCACAGAAATCCGGAATCTGGATTCAAGATAATAGCGGATGATCTCGGAAAGAATTATGTAAAATTCCTTGATCCTTCCCTGCGCGATCAGGCCAGTTTCTTTCAGTTTGGCAAGCCGTTCATAGGCAACCTCGTCTGCAGACCTGTTTACCGCTGTCTCGTCTCCGAAAATCCCTCTGCGCAATTTCTTCTGCTGATAAAAATACCAGCCTGTACCTGCAAAAACCAGGATCAGAAACACTATTAAAGTATAAAGCCATATCTTCGTGCGTATTTTCACCGGCATCTTGATATCCCTTATGTCATCGCGGTCGTTCTGTCCCGGCTTAACACTTTCAACCGTAATTGTAATGGGTTCGGTCCTGACTTCCTTTGTTTCGCCTGACTCCAGGGTACAGGTAAAAATTATCGGCTCAATCCGGTATTCTCCGGTCAGGAAAGTAGTGAGGACATACCTGTACTCTGCCTGCATTTTGCCCCATTTTTTCCTTGGCGCCTTTACTTCAAAATCCTTGATTTCAAATGCGGTAAGCGACGTTGCAGGGTCAGGCATCTGAACCTTGAGGGTGGCGGGATACTTCACTCCAATGGTAAAAATAACCTTGTCGCCGATGGTAATCTTATTCCTGTCAACCGCTGCCTTTATTTCTATCGGCTCTGCAAAACAAAGAGTCGTAAAGAGGACCGGCAGGATTAACACCGGAAGCAAATTTATCAATTCACTTCTTTTTTTCGCGAATTCCCAGAACATTTTCGAAAAATTGGACATTTTCCGCCCTGATTAACCGCTGCAGCAGTTCCTCCTGCGCCTGGTTTGATTTCTGGATTGCAAGCTGCTCGCGGACCCTCGGTGCAATTTCTTCAAACGGTCTCGGGTTTTTCTGGTCGACCAAATCCTTCTTGTGCGACTCGTAATAATCCTTCACCTCAGCATCACTTACATGGATTTTATCGCCCACCTCTGCTTCAATCATCTTCTCAACCATCAGACTCTTCTTGATTCTGGCCATCCTCTCCAGTATTTCCGGGTCTGCCTCAAGCCCTCTGCGCCTGGCTGATTCATACAGAAGTTCTGTTGCCACATACTGTTTCAGGAATTCCAGCTTCTTTTCGGGCATTGTGTAAACCGACTGCATATACGGCGGTAAAAGCCTGATCTGTTTTTCAAGTTCGCTGATTGTTATTTCTCTTTTCCCGATTTTTGCAACAACCGATTCCCTCTGCGCCGTCTGCGGAGGATTCAAAAAAGCGTTTTTTTCCAGTTCCTGCCTTGCGTCCAGGGGTTTGCCCAGATTTTCAAGGCATATCACTTTTTTCTCGTTCACGGTGGGAATCAGGCTGTTTTTCGGGTCGAGTGCCTCAACTTTCAGAAACGCAGCCAGAGCCTTTTCGTATTGTCCCTTGTCAAAATAAATTCTGCCTACAATATACGAAAGATTTGCCTCTTCTGTATTGCTGAGATGCCCCCGGTCAAGGATCTTCTGGTATGCCTCTGCCGCCTCATTATCGAGTCCCCTGTCCAGAAGCGACGCAGCATACTTTTTCTGGCATGCAAGCCAGTTTGCCTCTTTGATTTTAATAAATGCAAATACTCCAGCAGTAAGAATTGCCAGTACGGTAACTGCTGCCAATATTTTTTTATTCATTGTTTTCTCTCCCCGGGAAATTCACCTGATAATTAATTTTTGCAGGCTCCTGTGCTACACCATAACTGCTTTATCTGTCAAACCAGCCGCGTTCATTCAGCTCTTTGATGTTTTCCGGAAACGATTTTGCGATTATCTCCGTTACACTCTTCATCAGCGAAACACCCCACATGCAGGGAACACCTTTAATAATTACCGTCCTGACCAGGTCCCGTCTGGCAAACTCGGTATTTACCTTATCCAGGACAGAATCAAAATTTCCCGAAACCAGATCAACCCTGTCGGTTCTGTTTTTGTATTTGTATTCAAGCCCGCGGATCTTGAATTTCTGGAAAATCATTTCTATGTATTTAAGATGTTCATTTTCAAAACCTTCAAAATAGTTTTGCAGAATGGCTTCCGGAGAAATTATCTTTGGTTTCTCAACTTCAACTTTTCCCTGGCGCACCTCAACCAGCATATCAATCTGCTGGGTAAGAAGATAATATTCAACGTCGGTAGGACTGAAGGTGAAAAGCGACTGTTTGAATAAACGCAGAATCTTGGTATTCTGGAATGCAAATTCAAACTGCTGTTTTGGGTCGATTTCGTTCATCTCGCCGTTCTCCTGAGCACGGTAAGAGCCATATCAAGCGCAGGCGCTGAGTGTGTCAGGGAACCTATGGAAATAAAATCCACACCTGTCCTGGCAATTGTCAACACATTTCCCAGGTTTACCCTGCCTGAAGCTTCAATTTTTGTTTTCCCGCTGTTTTTGCGGATAAGTGCAACAGCTTTTTTTATCCCGGATAATTTCATGTTGTCCAGCATGATTCTCTGCACACCTGCTCCGAGCGATTTGCGGACATCTGACAGGTCTTTTGCCTCGGTTTCTATCCTGACATTCTGTCCGTATTTCTTCCTTATTCGCTCAACCGCCGTTAAAATACTGCCTTTTACCATTTTAAGATGATTGCTTTTTATAAGAACAGCGTCAAAAAGTCCGAACCGGTGATTATATCCGCCGCCTGTTTTGACAGCATATTTTTCAAGTGCCCGCCATCCGGGCGTCGTTTTCCTGGTATCCAGGATTTTCGCACCTGTTCCCCTGATGAGGTCAACATATTTCCTGGTCATGGTGCTTATTCCCGAAAGTTTCTGGAGAAAATTCAGGGCAGTTCTTTCTCCCGAGAGGATTGCCTGACCGTTACCCGATATCTCTGCAAGGACCTGTCCCGACCTGATTTTCTGTCCTTCCCTGACCTTTGCCGTAAATTTTATTCTCCGGTTTAAAAACCGGAAAACTTGCCTTGCTACCGACATTCCGCAGATAACACCATCTTGCTTTGCGACAATAACTGATTTAACGGAATGTGCCGGCACAATAACGGCATTCGAGGTAATATCCCCGGAGCCGACATCCTCTGCAATGGCTGTCTTAACCAGAGATGTCGCGGAGATTCGCTTCAAGGCGTTCTTTTTTCTCGACACATTCCTGTTTCTGTTTTTTGACATTGCCTATCACTTCCACAGGCGCTTTTGCCAGAAAACTCTCGTCGGCAAGCCGCTCTTCTGCTCTTTCAATCCATGCTTCCAGATTTGCGATTTCCTTCTTAATCCTTTTCAGTTCCGCATCCAGGTCGACAAGCCCCTTCAACGGAATATAAACTTCAATTTTATTGCTGATCACTGCAGCGACGGAACCGGAAGGACGGCTTATATCATCGGCAATCTGGAGTTTTTCCACGTTTGCCAGGCTGATTATGTAATCAGAATATTCCCGGAGAATCTGCCGGAGTTTTTCGCCTGCGGTTTTTATCAGAACCGTAATTTTTGCTTTCGGAAGAATACCCGACTCGCTTCTCAATCTGTTAATGGTTCTGATTGTTTCAATGATTATTCCTGTTTTTTCCTCAACGTCTCCATCGACTTCTCCCTTGTAATACTTCGGCCATTCTGCAATTGCCAGCGATTCTCCCCGGCTGATAACGCTGTGCCATATCTCCTCTGTGATGAAAGGCATAAAAGGATGCAGCAGCCTGAGTGAACTGTCCAGAACATGATAAAGGATTGCCTGGGCTGATTCCCTCGGTGTGTGGGGCAGTTTGGCGAACTGGCTGCTGTTGCCGTTTTTCCCGGATGATTCGCCAGGGGTCTGAGCGTGTACCAGCCGCGACTTTGCCAGTTCAATGTACCAGTCGCAGAACTCATGCCAGAAAAATTCATATATGGCTGCTGCGGCATCGTTAAATCTGCAATTGGTGAATGCCCTGTTCATTTCATCGATTGTTTTGTTAAGACGGCTAAGAATCCACCTGTCAGCCAGGGTAAGCTGCAGCTTGTCAAGCTTTACCTTTGACGCATCAAAATCAGCCAGATTTATCGACACAAATCTTGCGGCATTCCAGATTTTGTTCGTAAAATTCCTGTACCCCTCAATCCGTTCTTCCGAGAGGCAGATATCGCGTCCCTGTGCCGCAAAAGCCGCCAATGTAAACCTCAGCGCATCTGCGCCGTACTGGTCGATAACCACGAGCGGATCAATAACGTTACCGCTGGATTTGCTCATCTTCTGCCGTTCTGCGTCGCGGACAAGTGCGTGGAAATAAACCTGCCTGAAAGGCACATCGTTCATAAACTTAAGCCCCATCACTATCATCCTCGCTACCCAGAAGTAAATTATGTCAAACGCAGTCGAAAGAATTGAAGTCGGATAAAATGTCTTCAATTCCTCTGTCTCTTTCGGCCATCCGAGTGTCGAAAACGGCCAGAGCGCTGAACTGAACCATGTATCCAGAACATCATCGTCCTGCTTTATTTTTTCGGAGCCGCATTTTTTGCATTTTTCCGGTTTTGTCTTTGAAACCTGGATCTCCCCGCATTCGCAGTACCATACCGGAAGACGGTGCCCCCACCATATCTGCCTTGAGATACACCAGTCCTTGATATTGTTCATCCACTCAAAATAGGTGCTTTCCCACGACGAAGGGACAAATTTCACCCTGCCTTTTTTGACTGCTTCAATTGCCGGTTCTGCCAGAGATTTCATCCTGACAAACCACTGTTTTGAAAGATACGGCTCAACAGGAGCCTGGCATCGGTAGCAATGTCCCACAGAATGAAGGTGATCTGCTGTCTTTTCCAGAAATCCGGCTTTTCCCAGATCAATGACAAGTTCTTTCCTGCACTGGAATCTGTCTTTGCCCTTGTATTTTCCTGCGTTCGCATTCATCGTTGCGTCCGGATTCATCACGTTGATTTCGCGGAGTTTATGCTTCTTGCCTATCATAAAATCAACAGGGTCATGTGCGGGCGTCACTTTTACCGCGCCTGTCCCGAATTCAGGATCGACCGCATCTTCTGCAATTATCTGTATCTCGCGTTTCAGTATAGGCAAAATGACTTCCTGGCCGACCAGTGATTTATATCTTTCATCCCCGGGGTTAACAGCAACAGCAGTATCGCCGAGCATTGTTTCAGGTCGTGTTGTGGCAACTGTAACAGATCCGCCGTTTTTCAGGGGATATTTTATGTAATAGAACTGTCCCTTGATTTCCCTGTATTCAACTTCAAGGTCGGACAGGGCTGTCTGGCACCGCGGACACCAGTTTATGATGTAGTAATCCCGGTAAATCAGGCCTTCGTTGTAGAGCCTGACAAAAACCTCCTGGACCGCCGCTGAACATCCATCGTCCATCGTAAACCGCAGCCTGGACCAGTCACAGGATGCACCAAGACGTTTCAACTGTTCAATAATTGTCTGACCGTATTTTTCCTTCCAGTCCCAGACCCGCTCAACGAATTTCTTGCGCCCAACATCATCACGCGTTAAACCTTCCTTCTGCAATTGTCTCTCTACCACATTCTGCGTGGCAATACCGGCGTGGTCTGTACCTGGCAGCCACAGCACGTTAAATCCGTTCATTCTTTTCCATCTGACAAGTATATCCTGAAGCGTGGAATTCAGCGCATGCCCCATGTGCAGGGAACCGGTCACGTTTGGCGGAGGTATCACAACGCAAAAAGGAGGTTTTTTGGAATTTGCCTCAGCCTTGAAATAATTCTTTGAGAGCCAGAAATCCGACCATTTTTTCTCTACTTCAGCAGGATTGTATTTCGTTGTAAATTCTTTCATCTGACCAGCCGCACCTCTTGTATGAAGACATAGCTGAAATCAACCTTTTTGGTCACTTCATTGTTGTCGTCATAAAGAACAACGCCGGGAATAATCAGGGTAATCTTTGACGCCTGGCTGCTCAGATGGTCAAACACCAGCAAACCTTCTTGCTTTACGTTCGGATAAACCATTCCACCCTTGATAATCTGTTCTTCGGCGATCCTGCGCTTGTAATAATCATCTGTATATCCTGTATTTGTCTGGTATTCGTCAAAGACATACGAATAAGTATAATACTGCCTTGTGGTTGCCGGATAAAGGTTTCTGAATGTTTCCGCTGTCCTGGCATTCAGCTGGTTGCCGAGCCCGTCAAGAACAACACATTCTTCCGGCTTGAAAAATATCTTCGACGTTCTATTATTTTCAATCTTAACCTGGAAGATAGTAAAAAACGTCTTGTTCTCACTTAAAAATGGGTTGCTTTCAGTATTTGAAGTCAAACCTTCAACTTTGTTCCGGTTGAGATACCCGACTGTAATTTTGATGTCGTTCTTTGTCAGAGTAAGGGCCTCATTCGGTCTGTCTGCCTGGTAATTATCATACCCGACAACCGGATCCATGTGCACAAAGGTCTGTACTGTTGGCGCACAGCCCAGGACAACCGCCAGCCAGAACAGCACGAAAATATGATAAATCCTCTTTTGCGTAGGCATATATATTATTACGCCAGAAATATTGTGTCATATTATACACTAAAGATATATTGCCGTCAAGATTCCGTGAGGCTAGGTGTTGTATAAGAGAGTGTGTAAATTGCCTTTTTTAAAAAAATGGGTATACTCCAAATAGCGCAGTCAAAACAAACCGGAGACATAACTCCGGGAAGGAGGATACCCATGAG
>Ga0172362_10005697_pt1 | contig 10784 bp, 9 predicted proteins | sample LakKivs1_kivu2a2_FD_114534 | JGI IMG/M metagenome (GOLD analysis project Ga0172362, IMG submission 114534) | Sediment microbial communities from Lake Kivu, Rwanda - Sediment s1_kivu2a2 | ecosystem: Environmental > Aquatic > Freshwater > Lake > Sediment | place: Rwanda: Western Province, Lake...
AGATGTACCGGGATTTCTGCCTGGCGTTGACCAGGAACACAGGGGAATAATAAGGCACGGCGCTAAAATGCTATTTGCATACAGCGAAGCAACAGTTCCGAAAATCACAGTCATCCTCAGGAAAGCCTATGGCGGAGCGTTCATAGTCATGAACAGTAAAAGCCTCGGAGGAGATTTCAGCTTTGCATGGCCGACGGCTGAAATTGCAGTCATGGGACCCGACGGGGCTGTTGCCATCCTTTACCGCAAGGAACTTGCAGAATCGAAAAATCCTGCAGAAATGAAGAAGGAACTTGTGAAAAAATACCGCGATAAAATAGCGAATCCCTTTATTGCAGATGAACTTGGTTATATAGATGAAGTGATCGACCCTGCAGTGACAAGGAAAAAGATTATTACGGCACTGACGGCGCTAAGCAACAAATGGGTTAAAGTGCCGGCCAGGAAGCACGGGAATATGCCATTATAGCGACAACCGGCTACCGGCTCCCGATAGCTATCGGGACGGCAACCGGCAAAAAATAACGATTGCAGGCTTTGCCCACCGAAACGAAGTGAAGGTGGGATTGCATGATTGCACGATTATAGAAGAAAATGAAGATCACCAAAATACTTATCGCCAACCGAGGCGAGATAGCGATCCGGATCATGAAGACTGCACGGTCGATGAAAATCAGCACTGTCGCGGTAAAAACAGCAGCCGAGCCAAATGCCATGTATCTCTCTTATGCCGATGAGATTTTTGACAACAGCGAGGATACGTCTGAAATACCTGTCTTCCTCGATATTGAGAAGCTTATTTCAATTGCACAGCGAACGAAGGCTGATGCTGTTCACCCGGGTTATGGATTCCTCGCTGAAAATCCCTATTTCGCACAGAAATGTCTTGAGAATAAGATCATTTTCATCGGCCCGTCCCCGGATGCCCTGTATAAGATGGGAAACAAGACCATTGCCCGCAAACTGGCAATGAAGAATGGAATCCCTATGGCTATGGGAAGCGAAGGCAATATCTCAAATGAGGAGGAGGCAATTGCCATTGCCGAAAAGATAGGCTATCCGGTGATCATAAAAGCCGCATCCGGAGGAGGAGGAAGAGGCATGAGGATCGTCAGGAAATCTGAGGAAATGGAAAAGATGTTCCTGATAGCCAGCAAGGAGGCTGAAAAGGCATTTAATGATCCTTCTGTCTTTATCGAGAAATATATTGAAAATCCTAAACATATTGAATTTCAGATACTTGGTGACACCAAAGGAAATATTATACATCTTGGAGAACGTGAATGTTCAATCCAGAGGAAACATCAGAAGCTTCTTGAAGAAGCTCCATCCTGCGCACTTGATACTGACCTGAGGGAAGAAATGGGGAGAATAGCTGTGCAGATTGCTAGATCAGTTAATTACTATTCTGCCGGCACTGTAGAGTTCCTTCTCGATTCGGACAGAGATTTCTATTTCATGGAGATGAATACAAGGATCCAGGTTGAGCATCCTGTAACAGAGGTTATAACGGGAATAGATCTGATTGAACAACAGATAAGAATAGCGAACGGAGAGATATTAAAATACAAACAGGAAGACATTAAGCTCACCGGGTGGGCAATTGAATGCCGGATAAATGCAGAAGATGTTCAGGCTGGTTTTGCACCTGACCCCGGAAAGATAGAAAATCTGAGCCTGCCGTCCGATCCGTATATCAGGATCGATACCGGGATCCAGCCAGGTTCAGCCATTGTTGCAAGCTTCGACTCTATGATAGCCAAGCTTATCGTCAGCGGAAAGGACAGGAAAGAAACGATCAAGAATTGTAAGATGGCGCTCGATAAGGTATGGATAAAGGGAACAAAAACAACTCTTCCTTTTTTCAGGATGCTTGTCCGGAACCAGAAATTCCAGGATGGTAATTTCACAACTACCTTTATCGAGAAGGACCTTGAAAAATACTATCTGAACAGCGAGTATGAAGAAATGCTTGCTGCCTGGCTGGCTACAAAGCTTTTCGTCAGGGAAAACCTTGAAGAGGACAGCATTAATGTTGACTTTGAGAATGGTAAAGAGATGAGCCCGTGGCTCCTGAATAAAAGAATTAACCAGTTTTAGACTGCCAGTAAAGGATGACTTCAAATAAACTCCGCATCGACAAGCTTTATGCGCTCTCATCTGAGAACAGGAAATTCAGCTTTTCACTCCCCCTTAAAAATAAGATACGAATAGGAAAAAGGGATTATATTGTTCAGCTGAAGGCAGATGAAAAATACGGCACTTATATCCTCTGGAAAAACAGGAAGTACCCGGTCGAAATAGTCAGGTCGCGGCAGAATAAATACGAAATACTTTTTAACGATATAAGTTATACCTTCACCGTTGAGACTCCGTTCTCCCTGCAGAGGATGAAAGTCCTCAACGCTAAAAAGGGAAAGGCAGAAAAAGAACTTGTCAAAGCGCCAATGCCAGGAAAGATCATCGATGTTCTGGTCAGGGAAGGATCGAATGTGCTTCGCGGTGAACCGGTTGTAATCCTGGAGGCAATGAAGATGCAGAACGAGATCCAGTCGCCCGTCAACGGCAAGATCATCAGTGTCAGCGTTAAAGCCAACACGAACGTCATGAAGGATGATGTTCTGGTGGAGATAAAGGTGGAATAGCTCAGAGCTCAGGGCTCAGGGCTCAGAGCACAGAGTTATTTCTCAGGCACTTGTTTCAGGGCTTCACACAAAAAATCGTAAAACTTCTTAACAGATGGAATATTCACCTTTTCATCCGGGCTGTGCGGGAATTTGATCGTCGGTCCGAATGAGATCATATCCAGGTTCGGGTATACCCCTCCGATAATGGCACATTCAAGTCCTGCATGGATAGCTTTGACATCCGGTGATATCCCAAACATTTTCTTATATATATCACTCAATATTTTAAGGACGGGTGAAGACATGTTTGGCTTCCAGCCGGGGTAAGCTCCTGACATTGAAACTTTTGCATTTATCAGGTGGAACACGCCTGCTATTTTCCAGGCAGTTGCTTCCTTTGATGTATCGACAGCGCTCCTGCACAGGTTATGTACTTCAAGGCTCCCTTTTGCTACCATTACAATTGCCATATTATTTGAAGTCTCGACAAGTCCTTTCATAGCCTGGCTCATACGCTGCACCCCGTTGGGGCATGCAAAAACGGCCCTGATTATCTGGTACTGATCCGGTTTTGTCAGCACTTTGGCAGGCATTTCGCACTTCTTGCATGAGAATGAGAGATCAGGTTCTGTTTCAGCAAATTCAGTACGGTACATCTTCTCATAGCCTTTGACAAATTTTTCGAAAGATTTTGCTTTTGCATTCTGTACCAGCAGTATGGAATAGGATTCCCTGGGAATTGCATTACGCAAATTACCTCCTGCGGCTTCAGCGAGCCTGACTGCAAAATTCGATTCCGCCTGCATGAGGAACCTGAACATCAGCTTGTTGGAGTTGGCTCTCCCAAGCGCAATATCAACCCCTGAGTGTCCGCCTTTCAGTCCTTTCGCGGTCACCTTGTAAGCTGTCATCCCGCGGGGAGCTTTTTCCTCCTTATATTTCTTAACTGCACCGATATCAATGCCGCCTGCACATCCCACGCACAGCTCATGTTCATCCTCAGAATCAAGGTTCATCAGGATATCACCCCTCAGCAGGCCTTTTTTGAGACCGAATGCACCTGTCATTCCTGTTTCCTCATCGATGGTAAACAGGGCTTCCATTGGACCATGCTGAAGATCCTTTGAGGCGAGAACCGAGAGTACTGCTGCCACTCCTATCCCGTTATCTGAGCCCAGGGTTGTTCCATCTGCCTTTACCCAGTCGCCGTCAATGACCGGCTGGATGGGATCCCGCTCAAAATCATGCTTCTTATCATTATTCTTCTGAGGAACCATATCAAGATGCGTCTGCAGGATAACACCCTGGCGTCTCTCCATACCTTTTGAGGCAGGTTTCCTGATAATAATATTGCCGACTCTGTCGATAATGGTCTCAAGTTTATGGTCTTTGCCGAATCTGACTATATAGTCCGATATCTGTTTCTCCTTTTTTGAGGGATGCGGTATCTGGGTTATATCATGAAAGTAACTCCAGAGCTGTTTTGGTTCAAGTTTACGGATGTCGCTCATGTATGAAAGGCTTTTAAATGAGATTTTAACAAATGAGGAATAACAAAGTTTACCAGGAAATAAAAATAGTGATTAATTTTCAAAAACATCATCATTCAGTCAGCCTGTTTTGTTGAGATTTTGATTAAAACTTATATATGAGCTTTTTTGATATTTGTTCCTCTTTCATTACTTTTGGGCACCTATTTATTCTCTCATGAGAGTATAACTATAAGGTAATGATCAAATTAATACTATTTCAGCATATTACAATACCATAAAAAAAAAAGTACTTTAGAAACCGGATACATGGCATTTTTATATATTATAATTGCTCTGGTAATAATCTTTGATTTCATAAACGGATTTCACGATTCAGCAAATTCGATTGCCACAGTAGTATCAACAAAGGTTCTGTCGCCATTCTCAGCAGTACTTCTTGCAGCCATCTTTAATTTCATCGCATTCATGGTTTTCCCCTTAAAGGTTGCAACAACCATGGGAAAGGGTGTGATCGAGCCTGATGTAATCAACCTCAATGTTATTGGTGCAGCCCTTATAGCGGCAATTACATGGAATCTTATCACATGGTGGTGGGGATTGCCTTCAAGCTCTTCGCATACACTGGTCGGCGGGCTGGTCGGTGCGGCAATAGCATGCTCTGGTCCCGGGTCGGTGATCGCGGGAGGTGTCATCAAAATTGTAGTTTTTATTGTAATAGCACCGTTACTTGGAATGGTGATAGGATTTTTAATTTCAGCCATAGTAATATTCTTTGCGAAAAAACATACACCTTCCGGGATTGATAAGCATTTCCGGAGGTTCCAGCTTGTTTCAGCTGCTGCTTTCAGCCTCGGGCATGGCGGAAACGATGCACAGAAATCCATGGGTATAATATGGGTGGCAATGATAGTATCCGGGCTGACCACCAAAGACGACAAAATAGCAACCTGGATTATCCTTTCATGTCAGGCTGCTATTGCACTCGGAACATTGTTCGGAGGCTGGAGAATAGTTAAAACCATGGGGCAGAAGATCACTAAGCTTAAGCCTTTCGAAGGTTTCTGCGCAGAAACTGCCGGCGCCATTACACTTTTCGGAGCTACTCACTTCGGGATCCCTGTAAGCACAACACATACTATCACTGGTTCAATAATCGGAGTCGGGGCTACAAAAGGATTGTCAGCAGTCAGATGGGGAGTTACTACAAAAATCTTCTGGGCCTGGATACTGACAATTCCTGTTTCCGGAATCATTGGTTCAATAATGTATTACTTCTTTAAATGGATTAATTAATTTTACCTTCAAGTAAACAGAATAATATGAATATTGATAAATTTCTCAAGTTTTTCGTTCCCAAGGATCATTCTTTCTATCCTCTTTTTGAAGAGGATGCGAAAAACATGGTTAAAGCCACGGAACTTCTTCAGCAGATGCTCACATTTTCTGAGACTGAAGATCATGAAAGGATCTACAAGGAAATCAAGGATGTCGAGCATGTTGGCGACCAGATCACTGATAAAACTTATCTCCTTCTTAACAAGTCATTCATCACACCCTTCGACAGGGAAGATATTCACGAACTCACAGGTCATATAGATGATGTCGTGGATTCTATTAACGGTGTCAGCAGAAGGATATGCCTTTATAAACCCAAGAAACTGATGCCCGTTTACAAGCAAATGGCAAAAATGATAAATGAAGCGGCAAAGGAAATCGAAAAGTGCATTCACAGCCTGAATGATACAGCTGCCAATAAGGAGGAGATCACTAAAGCCTGCAATAATGTCACAGCCATCGAACATAAGGTTGATGAGTATTATTATGTGGCGGTAGCTGAGCTGTTCGACAAGGAGAAAGATCCTGCAGAACTTCTTAAAAACAACAAGATACTTGAAATCCTTGAAAGGTGCGTGGATGAAGAAGAGGATGTCACGGATACAGTCAAATCGATACTGATTAAAATAGCATAATCCGGTTATAGGGTACAGGATACAGATTACAGTGTCCAGATTGAAGCGTCATAATAACGCTCCAGGTATAATTGCAAATTATTTCTTACAGATGGCATTTCTGTATATTATTGTCTCACTGGTTCTTATGTTCGACTTCATAAACGGTTTCCATGATTCGGCAAATTCAATAGCATGTGTTGTATCCACCAAAGTCCTTTCTCCGCTAGCTGCAGTTTCCATGGCTGCATTTTTCAACTTTATTGCTTTTGTCATTTTCCCCCTAAGGGTAGCTCACACGATCGGTAAAGGGGTTGTGGAACTCGAAGTGATCAACCTCAATGTAGTGGGAGCTGCTCTTATCGCTGCTATTACATGGAACCTGATCACCTGGTGGTGGGGTTTGCCTTCCAGTTCTTCGCACACTCTTGTCGGAGGTTTGATCGGGGCTGCTGCTGCAAGTTCAGGGTTCGGATCTGTGATATCATCAGGTGTTATTAAAATTGTAGCTTTCATTTTCATTGCACCTGCACTGGGAATGATCTTTTCATATATACTTTCAACCATTATAATGTGGATCTTCAGGAAAGTATCCCCCTCCACTGTAGACAGGCTGTTCAGAAGATTTCAGCTGGTATCTGCTTCAGCATTCAGTCTCGGTCATGGTGCAAACGATGCACAGAAATCTATGGGTATCATTTTGCTTGCTCTTATCCTGAAGGGTGTTGTATCAGCGGATGCGGAAATCCCGTTATGGGTAGTCTTATCCTGCCAGGCTGCAATAGCACTCGGAACCCTCTTCGGCGGATGGAGAATAGTAAAAACAATGGGACAAAAAATTACTAGGATAAAGCCTTTCGAAGGATTCTGCTCCGAAACTGCAGGAGCATTATCTATTTTTGTCGCTACACACTGGGGTATCCCGGTAAGCACTACTCATACAATTACGGGCGCTATAATGGGTGTCGGCGCCCGTAAAGGAGCTTCGTCTGTCAAATGGGGTGTTACCAGGAAAATATTCGCGGCCTGGATCTTTACTATCCCTGTGTCAGGATTGATAGGTGCTTTTATGTACTTAGCCATCAACTGGATAAACTAGAATCTAGTGGTTTTTGTAAAGGACCATGGACTTCGGACTTCAAACTTCGGACTTTTATCTACTCCTTATCATCGTCAGAACCATCTTGAATTTCTCAACAGCTTTTACTGCATGGGCAATATTTGCAGGCATGATTATTGTCTGACCTGTTTCAAGAAAAAACGACTTCCCTCCTATTATAACCTCACCTTTCCCGTCAACAACCTGTATCATCGCATCGAACGGCGCAGTATGCTCACTCAGAGCTTCTCCCTTTGCAAAGGAAAAAAGTGAAATATTCCCTGTCTCCTTCTTCAAGACAGTTTTGCTTACAATTCCACCGTCGGAATATTCAACCGAATCATTGAAGTTGAACACTTTGGCCTTTTCGAATTCGTTTGTCTGCATTTCGCTTATTGTTAATTAATTAACAGTAAAACAATAACATTAAATAAATGTTCAAAACTGTTTATATGTAGCAGACACGATGCATGCATCATGTCTGCTACTGCATAATATAATTATTTCTTGATGTTCGGCAGTTCAAGGCCGTATCCCTGTTTCCTGTCGGCCTGCTTCAGCCTGAAGGCAAGAAAAATGGAAATGAGTCCGCAGATAACCAGAATAAAGATCGGTATCGTATAGTTGTAATTCATCTGTCCTGCCCTTATGGCTTCCAGATTTTCTTTATTTGCAAGATCAAGCACCGCGCCTATACCCCAGAAGAACGCTCCCAGTCCCCAGTTCTGGACAGTAAACATTGATGCATAGGCGGTTCCCAGGCGGTTTTCAGGAACGATCTTCGCAACAGATGGCCACATGGCTGCCGGTACGAGTGAGAATGCAATACCCAGGCTCAGGAGACCAAGGTAAGCCAGAATCTTGACGCTGAACAGGGAAAGTACTATATGGGCAAATATCAGGAGAAGCGATCCGAGAATCATTATCGACGCCCCATATCCTTTTTTATCAACAAAATTTCCGAATATCGGTGTAAAGAGAATGGTTCCGAGCGGGATCAGTGAAGATGTCTTCGGTCCGTTTGAAAACCAGATCCTGAATGTATCCCTGAGGAGGAAAATAAATATTACAAACACCGCAAAGATCAGGACCATGGACAGATTCTTATGAGATCTTTTTTCCAGGTATGAAGGAGTAAGCGAAAATGCCAGTCCGAAAATAAACATGGCGACAAAAATACTTGAATTGCCTAACGCCTTGCTCCCGAACAGAATTATATTGCTGTTTGGATCATCCGGAAGGTCGTATGTGAATCCGAACTTGTTCACCAGCATATCAGGGGCATATTGTATGAACGGGAATACTGCCGCGTAGAATGAAACACAAAGCAGTGCAATGTAAATGAACGACGGATTAGTTGCAAGCTTTATAAGGTCAGCAAACTTGAATTCCTCTTCATCAGAAGTTTCAACCACGAGCCCGGCTCTCTGCCTGTCAAGCCTCCTGTCAAAGAATGTATAGATAAGAAACAGTATAAGTGCAAGTCCTATCAGGGTTGCAGCAAATGTAACTGCAGGTGAAACATGACCGTTCGCGATATCAGGTGAGACTGCAATGCCGAGCGCCGAGCCAAGCCGCCCGAATCCTATGTTTATTGCCATAGCCAGAGCCATCTCATAACCTTTAAACCACTTGACTATGGTACGGGTGGCAACGACACATGTGATTTCGAGTCCTGATCCGAACATTATCCTCCCTATTATCATCACAGTGAGCATTGTCGAATGCTGCTCTCCGAATACTCCGGCCGAAGCCATAGCTGTCAGACCGCCTCCGACAGCAGCAAGACCGCCGAATACAAGACCAGCCAGCCTTATTCCCCACTTGTCGAGAATAATCCCGCCGACTATGATCATACCGAACATATTCGCGATGGTTGTCAGCCCGATGAGCCTTCCGAATTCCTCGCTGGTGAATCCCATCTCAGATTCCATAAGCCCTTTAAGGCCTGAGAAAAAATCCTGAAACCAGTATGTGGCAAACATCAGGGCACTTAGTAATACAAGGACAATCCATCTGATGGCAACATTATCCTGCATCGTTTTTGTCTTTGATTCCATATATTGCTTTAGATTTATTACAGCTGGTAAATGTAAAAAAATAAATCCTATCAGAAAGACCTGTCTGATCACAATTATGAACTAATCTATGGTCTGATTGTTGTAAGGATAAGAAAAGAATGCTGTTTATTGCATCGATCAATTGTTTTAACTTAATTTGTAAATTCTTAAAAGAAATGAATAATATGAAAAAAATTATAATAGTCCTCCTGGCGCTGGTCAGCACAGTTATATCATATACGCAGAGCAGTTCAGCCGGAAATGGCCAGCCGGTAAAATGGCTCACGATCCAGGAGGCTGAAAAACTATCGGCAAATGCTCCAAGACCGATATTCATAGACACTTATACCGACTGGTGCGGATGGTGCAAGAAAATGGATAAGGAGACTTTCACGAATTCGGTCATAGCTGACCTGCTTAATAATAAATACTACCCTGTCAAATTCAATGCTGAAGGAACCGAAAAAGTCACTTTCCTCGGGCAGACATTTATCAATGACGGGAAAGCTGGCAAAGCACATCAGCTTGCAGTAACGCTCCTGCAGGGGCAGTTATCCTACCCCACTGTGGTTTTCCTTCTGCAGAACGACGGCAAATATGAAGTCGCACCCCTTCCCGGATTCAGGGAAGCAAAAGACATGGAACCTATCCTCAGCTATTTTGCAGATAACAACTACAAAACCAGGAAATGGGATGAATTCCAGAAGGATTTCAAGGGAAAGGTGAAATAACTGAATGTTGCGGGTTGCGTGGTGCTTGTTGTTGTTATCTTCCTATGATATAATTTGCGGGCAGCTGAACAATCTCTCCGAACTGGTAGATCAGTTTTCTTGAATTATAAAGCACTTCTTTGCCAAGAGTTATTTTAAACCCTGCCACATCAGGAACCCTGTAATAAAGTCTATCCGATGTACCTGAGACCGCAACGGATTCAGCCGGAACTCCGGATATCATTGTCAGCTCCCTGGTCTTCTGTTCAGGTGTCATCAACAGGATCACCGGACTTCCTTCTTTTGAATCAGCATTTTCCGGTCCTGTCTTTTCCGAAAACCTGAAGATCACTACCGGTTTGCCCGACATTTCCTTATCAGGCACGAGCTGGTATGTAAAAGTCCTTTGTTCCCTGAATGTCCGGCCTGTGAACAGCTCCGTGTAATTCGTTTCGAGTCTGATCATCTCATCTACAGATGCCTTATCCTGTGGAAAAACATTTGCTTCACCCGTAAGGATCATCATTTTACCGTCGCGCAGCTCCATAAGCCTTCTTGCCGCCCTTTCTGCAAGCTGTTCTGTTGTAAGTCTTCTCTTTTTTTCAACCAGGTAAGGTATCCTTATAAATGTTGAATCAACCCTCACCCGCCTGAATGCAGTATCCCTCTGCACCTGGTAATATTCATCAGATCCAAGATCATACGGCCTGAACATGCCGGCATCGGTCTCCTTGCTGTTAAGAGGGACCTCCTCATTAAAGCCCTTTGCCGGATTAAGATCGAGGATCAAACCTTCATTTTTCAAAGCCAGAATATTGGTATAGAAGATTTTACTCGTTTCTATGA
>Ga0172362_10005701_pt1 | contig 10780 bp, 12 predicted proteins | sample LakKivs1_kivu2a2_FD_114534 | JGI IMG/M metagenome (GOLD analysis project Ga0172362, IMG submission 114534) | Sediment microbial communities from Lake Kivu, Rwanda - Sediment s1_kivu2a2 | ecosystem: Environmental > Aquatic > Freshwater > Lake > Sediment | place: Rwanda: Western Province, Lake...
AGCATCATCCTCAAGGACCTGTTCCTGTGGCATGGCAGGGGATCTCTGTGAAAAAATCTATGGACGCGATGATTTATCATTACTGCTCCCTGGAGGGATCGCCCTGCTTCCTACCTCTTTTTCTGAAGTGTATAGCAAAGTGTTGTATGATCTCAAGACAAACAGACTCAAGAATACAAGAATCATCCAGCATGATCTGACAACGATTGAGGTGCAACTCGTACTCGATACACCAAACGAACAAGCGTTGCCATCAAATGATATGATTTTGTCGTTTGTTCAGCAAGAGTTCCAAAAGATAGTTGGCTCTGAGGTGACAGTTACCGTGAAACAGGTGGAGACGATAGAACACCAAGGCCCACGTATTGTCTCCCATGTTGATCGTAGCACGGTTCTCATTAAAAAATATAGGTAACAATACCAAGGTTTTTGTCGAAAGGTATTTAAATACCCAACCCTAATATAGTGCTAAGAATAACCTATCAGAGGGGTAATATGAAAGTCGTACTATGTAATGACGGAGTTTGTATACCTCCCAAGTGTCCTGTGGTGGACGTACGGAGAGATAAAGTGATTATCGGTGAGAAAAGCAACGTGTGCACGTTATCAAAAGCACAGTTCAATATTCTCAAACAAAAAATACTGAATCACGAACTCTAAGGGAAGAGGGAGTATTCACCCTTTTTTCTTCTTTTTTATGAACTCAATTAATGATGGAATCCCTCACTATTTTCATGGTAGATCTGGATGCTTTGTTCAAGAATATCAGTGAGTAACGCGAGCCGTTCCGCATCCGTGTCTAATAGCAAGGTTCCATACAAGGTTGTGTACATCGGTCGTACGGTCCCATGATCATACCCTAAAGTAACGACAGTGAACATGGGAATTCCATTCACATGGTCCTTATCATAAATGAACTGTGAGGAGACGCGTTCTGGGATAGCGTGGTGTATGTTGGTGTAGTAAAAGGTGATGTTGTTTCCCTCAAAAACCAGGTGTCTAGAAACCATGTCTTGTTTATCATACGTAAGGTCAAAGAGATCTTGAATCACAGGGAACATGATATCACACCCGAGACAGGAATCACCACTCCATTCAAGAAAAACGATACCTCGCGTTAGATTATCAAAGACAAACGAGGGATGAGACTCATTGTTTGCTGTCGCAAAGACGAACTCACTGCTGGTTTTCGGTTGCAGTTTCAAACAGCTGAGACATAACACGTCCACAATCCCTGCTTTGATTTCACTATACGCAGGAGTGACCACCCACATGCTCACTAGACCTCCTGCGATGAGGAGGAGGGCAGTAATCTGAACGGCCAGGAGTTTTTTCATAGGATTCACACCTTCTTAAAGCTGATGTGTTTTTGTGGACAGGCAGTCACGCATTTACCACACAGGATGCACTCCGGGTCACGATGCATGGTAGGCACGTCAATTGCCATCGGACAGTTGTAGGAACACACATTACAATGGGTACAATCTTTGGTGTCGACTTCGATGTGAAGGAAACTAATTTTGTTGAATGGTGCAAGAAACGCTCCCACTGGGCAGAAGTAGCGGCACCATCCACGTTCGATGGTGAAGATTAAAATGAGGAAGAGAATGAAAATAACTAAAGCTATTGAGAAAAAGAAATTCGGGACGAATTTCCCAGGATAGAGAAGAAGAGTTGGTATCGTTCCAGTGAGAAAACCGACAGGGCAAATATCAGTGAACACGAAACCAATGAGATACGAGGTCACAAATACTAAACTAATAAGGAGAAGATATTTCGTGTAGCGGAAGTAATGTTCGATATCCATTCGACCGATTTTCTGAACAACTTTGTATTTTCTCCAATGACGCGCCACTCGCCCTGTTCCTCGTTGCAGTAATCCAATGGGGCAGGCCCATGCGCAGATCGCACGACCCGTGGTCACACCCATAAAACCAAGGATCAGGAATGGGTAGAGAAAGATACGCCACGCAAAACTTCCCTTATCAACACTTTGCTCAAATGCGCGCAGCGGGCATGCTGAGGTCGCTGCAGGGCAGGCGTTACAGTAAAAAAAAGGGTAGCAGAACCCGGTTTTAAGCCCAGGTAAACCCTGGTATCCAAGGTTCGCACTAAAGAAAATGAGGATTTGAGAAAGCAGTCGTTTCCGTTGAAACTTCATCAGAATCTCTTTCTTTTACCTATTACAACGATTAAACCCACCGCGACAAGAACAAGGAGGAGTTCAAACCCTGGCGTTCCTCCGTTATCATCACCGTTTCCATTGGGGGCTGCCGAGAATACCACGATTTTTTTTGGTGAATGCTCCCATTGATCATTGATTTTTGCGAGCACGATAGCGGTCATGTTAGTTGCATCAGCATGTTTCAGAGTAAGCGTTGTCTGGTATCGCCCTGAGCTCACTTCAGTCATTGACATATTTTGAATGTCACTGTAACAAACACCTGTGTTCCCATTACATTCCTCGACAGTGACCCGTACTTCAGAGGGGGTATTCCCACTAATAGTCACGGTGATTGTCACGGTTGATTGAGCGGTAACGTCCGCTGGTTCGACGGTGATAGTACCAAACTCAGTTGGTAGTGCTTGCGCAACCCCTAATGTTGAACCGATGATATTTACCAAGATCATGCCTATGATGCATAGAATAGTGGTTTGTCTCATAATCATTTTATCTCCCATTTATGCTGGTTCAAGGAGTTCATCGATCGTTGATGCCAGCGTTGCGTAGGCCTCGTAACCAACGTGTGAATAATAAACATTTCCCTTTGTATCCAAGATATAGAGGGTGGGAACCCCCTCTGATGCGTATTGATGCGTTATGGTCCCTTGGATGTCATCCAGGCCGAAGGTCCAATCTAAACTGACATTGACTTGTTGTTCAAAGGCATTGAGATACTGTTGAAGAAGAATTGCGTTTTCTCCTAAGGAAACCCAGACATCGATAGAAATAATCGTCAGTTGATCACGCGTATAGTTTTCAGAGAGTTTTTTCAGTTCGAACATTTGGTACATACACGGTTGGCAGTTCGCCCCCATCAAATCAAGGACGATGATTTTCCCATAGTACTCATGAAGATGCTTGGTTTGTCCGTTGAGGGTAGTAAACGTAACATCCATGCCAGAACCATTCGTTGATTGTTCAGTACATCCAGAGAAAATGGGCAGCACTATCATGAATAGAAGAATACCAACACATCTGCATTGTCGACTGGTTAGAATTGATATCACCAAGTGGAACAAAGGAAGGTTTATTATTCGTAGGGTTTGAGTTTGTCGAGGAGCTGTTCTTTAGGGTACGCACCAACCATTCGATCGACGAGTGTTCCATTTTTGAAAACTAGTAGGGTTGGTATGCTCATGATATGAAATTTCATGGAGGTCTGTGGGTTTTCATCGACGTTGAGCTTGCCAAAGACGATTTTTCCTTTCTTTTCTCGAGCGACTTCCTCGATGATAGGACCAAGCATGCGGCAGGGACCGCACCAAGGTGCCCAACAATCAATCACGAGAGTCGGGTATTTTTTTACGAATTCGTTCATATCTGCATCTAGGATGTTAATTGGTGTGTCAGGCCATTTTTTTTCCATAGTGTTGTCTCCTTTTATATAGTGTTTTTGTAATTGTTCGAGTTTTTTCTTTTTTATCTCTTCAAGTTCAGCCATGATTGAAAGGGAAAATAACTTATGTTTATTGAATGTTTCGCTAGAGGTCTTTAAGAAAAAAAGGTGTATGTTTTGTTATTTCTTTGTGTCCTGTAACCATTTTCTGATACGGAGGTAGCCTACCTTTTTTTCACCGTCGAGCCAGAGGATGGGTGCGGTGCGTTGTAAGTCGTCGAAGACATCATGGGTTTTTGCCATGGTGAGATCATCATCAGTCCAATGAGTAAAATCATGGGGGAAGGTGATGACATCGATATCATCTCTACCAGTGAGTAGTTCTTTGGTTTCCTGGCATTTCACGCACTGTTCTAAGGAGAATAAAATCGGTTTACTGATATCTCCCACCTCATCGAGAGTAGTCTTGAGGTTTCTTAATACCTGTTTGTTTTTTAAAGTTTCCTTTTACCTCTGAAAAGAAAAAGACTATATCATCTGTTCTTTTATCTCTCTAAAGCGTATGGCAGAGAATCGGAAGGTTGTTCGAGACCCGCTTCATGGGGACATCAGCATTACTGGTTGTGTAGCAGATCTGCTCGAGACTCCTGAGGTCCAACGGTTGTACAACATTAAGCAATTAGGGTTTGCGCATCTTGTGTTCCCTGGTGCTCATCATACACGCTTTGAGCATTCACTTGGCGCGTCGTCAATCGCAGCACGGATGTCTGAGACGCTCGGGTTAACCGATGAGGAGCGCAACCTATGTACGTGTGCTGCACTTCTGCATGATATCGGTCATGGTCCTTTTTCCCATACCCTCGAGTCGATTTTGCTGGAGGAGTTCGGGGTTGATCATGTTGATCTCACAGAGAAACTCATTGTAGGTGAGTACGAAATCGTTGATACGAAAGAACGACGGTTCATTCATGCACCACGGGTTCATCAGATTTTAGAGCGTTATCATCTGGATGACAAGGAATTAGTGAGGATGATTCGTGGGAAGACGAAGAAAGCGTATCGTGGTCAGTTGTTGAACAGTACCATTGATGTTGATCAGGTCGATTATTTGATTCGTGATGCATACTACACCGGTGTTGCGTATGGGATGATTGATGTTCAACGCATTCTGCAGACGCTCATGATTCACCAGGGGAATTTGATGATCCAACGCAAGGGGGTAAGCGTTGTCGAAAATATCCTTATGGCGCGCGCTCTCATGTACTCGTCCGTGTATTTCCACAAGACGGTTCGGATCGCAGAACTCATGCTTTCCAAGGCACTTGAGAATCTCTCTGAGACCGAACCGTTTGAGTTCTTCAGATTGACTGATGCTGAGCTGATGAGTGCACTGCGGACAATGAACCCGTATCAACAGGAGATTGTGACACGGTTGAAGTATCGCGAATTGTTCAAACAAACGTATGTCGCATCGTCCCAAGACCTTGATAAAGAACAGATCAAGATGGTGAAGAAGTTTGAGTCGCTTCCTCAGAGACGACAGAAAGAACGGGAGCTTGAAGACGCACTTCATATCCCCAAAGGTCATGTGATTCTGGATATTCCTCGACCAGAGCTGCTACGTGCGGAGCCAAGGATTTACAAAACCGACATCGAGGTTAATGATCGGGGAAAGGTGAAATCCCTTGATGATTTCACCCCGATTGCACGAGCGATACGCGCTCGTGTTGCTCCTGATTGGATCGTGATGATTGTGACCGATGAAACCTATCGAGACATGGTAGTAAAAAAGGCAGAGAGAATCTTGTTTTCGTGATGATAATAAGGAGAGAATGGGGAAGTTTGAAGGTGGTGAGGAGAGATTCAAAAATATTGCCTCCCCCATTCTTGGAGAATCATAAGGAGAGAAGAGTATTTAAACTTTTTTATAGAAATAAAAATAGTTGAATATATATGATTATATATTCTTGATTTTCCTTCGAGTTAAAGCCATTATTTTTTTGTTATATGTACGATTTAATATAATTTCAATAACCATCATTTTTTATACTCTTCATGGTCGCTTCACTAGAGTTCTGCATTTGCCGTAGTGATGAATAGTCATTTGATTCTTCAGCAGAAAAAAAGATGATGTTGGAAAAAAACTTATCCATCTATAATTTTGTCCAAAGGTCAATAAAGCCGTCTGCTGCATCATCGAATATCTTTGACCGATATATGATAAGGAGGTTACGGACACGTTCTTCATCATTCACCTTATAGGTATGGTGATGTTCTTGTTTTGTTTGAAGGAGAATCTGCGCATTCAGTAATTTTTTTAAATGAAAGGAGAGGGCACCTTTGGTGAACGGGAACTCGGAGAGGAGTTCTTTAAAACTGAGGCCTGGATGAAGCAGGAGAATCATCATGATTTTCCTAGGTGTTCTCATTTGAATAAAGGAGATGAGTTCTCTGTCGAGATAATTGATCTCCTGTTTTACGAAATATCGTTTTCTTCGTCCGTCGTCATGGGAAGTGATGAGACCTCCGTTTTCAAGCTGTTGAAGATGGTACTGGAGGTCACCAAGTGAAAGTGAGAGTGCTTTTTCCATTTCTCTGATGTAGGTTCCTGGGTAACGAGAGATGTGTTGAAAAATGGTTTTTCGTCGTGAGAGAGTGAGCAAGTCCGTCTCCATGACTGGCACCTATCGTTTGAGGATGGAGAGGTACAGGAAGACGAGTGCGATGAGGGGTGCTCCGATCAGCAGTTCGGTGGTAACAAGGATTTCGATTGATGGGAAAAAAATACCAAGAAGTATGATACTTCCCTCGATAGCGAAGAAAAGAAAACCTAGTACTGCAAATGCGATTTTGATGTCTTTCATTTTTTTTAATGATAGAAGAGAGATGAGCAAGACAATGAGGGAGAGTCCGAAGAAACTAAATCTGAGGAAGAGTTCAAGTTCGTTCATACCACATCACATTCTTGATTGATTGTATCCATTATCGTTTCACGTGTTCTTAAGGTCTAGGATAAAAAAAAGAAGGGAGAGGATGTCTAGAAGTCATCCTTCTGTTTTTTATGTCGTACGACCAGTCCGACGAGGGCGATACCAATGAAGAGGGTGGCAAGAACGAGGGGAAGGACCAGGTTGGTGAGCGATAAGATTGTCCCAACAACGCTTTCGATGGTGATGGTGTGGGTCGAGAAGTGGGAGACGTAGACAAGTACCGTGTCGATTGCTACACCTTCGATGAGGTAATACGCGCTGTCAGTATCCTGGTTGTCTACCTTTTTCATGAGCTCATCGATGGTAGCGACTTTGTCGATTGGTGAGTCGTCCATTTTTACAAGCAGGTCTTCAAGAGAGGAATACTGAAGGATGTCTTTTTGGATGTTGACGATAACAATCCTGCCCGTGGGTATTTCTGAGTTAACAACCACATTCAGTTTATTCGTGTCAATGGATGAGATATCCATGGTAAAGGTTGGGTCCTTGTAGGTGTAAACATCAGAGTCTACATTTGCGACAGAGGTGACAACTTTTCCATCAACTTCTACTGGTTCGAGCTGCAAGGTTTTAGCGGTGCACCATCCTTCTGCTGAAATTGCACCGTTTATTTTCGCTTCTTCGATGATCCCTTTTTCATCCTCAATTTTAAGATCGTTGAACCAGAAGTCATTCATCGGTTCTGGTGCAGGGTATTCCACCCATGAGGAGAGATCAAGTGTGCTGTAGGCTTTAAGGGTGACTTCTATGGTTTGTCCATCGATGGCGACCGCACCATTTTGAATATTTAACGTGGTGACCGTATTATCTGATTTAATCCACAAATTCTGCCAGGATGTTATTGCCCCGGAGTCGCTATTTGAGGTTGTAGTATCTGATGTCTCCAGTGTTTCTTTCGTGGAAAGCCAAGGTGAGAAATCATACGTCGATTGTGTAATGGTAAAACCATCCTTTACTTTGAAGATCATGGTAATATCTTGATCACTTGCAGCATACTGGGTATAACCACCTTCTTGATCATACGCAAGTAACAGAACGTTTTTACCCTGGAACGCTAAGTAGGTTGCATACGGTTTTGGTGTTCCAAAAGGACTGAAATCTTTAACGGTGATGGAATCAAAAATGGTGACGTTTTTATAGATGACTTCATAGGTTTCAGATGGATATTCTTTAACAATTACACTCGAGTCATCAGGAGAACTTGAGGTAGTACTGTCTGTAGTATCATCTCTGGTAACTGATGCGATATTGCTCAGTGGTTGGTAGTAGATGTTGGGAAAAAAGGTGAATTTCACGGTATAATCGGTGATCGTACCGGTTACTTCATCGATATAGAAATGGAGGGAGGAGCCTTTAGCATAACCGTTCTCGTATACAAATTTCCCAGGGAAATACCAAGGAATCAGAGTAGCAATCGGTTCGGTGACCCCAATATCTCCTTGATCAGGACTTTGTTCCTTTGGTTCAGGGATACTGTCATCACTTGCCTGTACGATTGCACCGAGTAACAAAAGGAGCACCCCGGTGCAGAAGACGGTGTTCATCATATTTTTTTTCATGGTTTTATTCACCTTATATCGTGTAAGTGTTGTCTCTTTTCATATAGCTTCTGATACATTTGTTAAACAGAATAGTACATTTGTTGAACAAAAGTGGTGACCGTAGAAGGAAGCGGACCTGTCGGGATTCGAACCCGAGTCAGAGGCTCCGGAGGCCTCTGTGATATCCAAGCTACACTACAGGTCCAGCTGTTCCGGCTATACGCTGCAGAATTATTAGGTTTTGCTTCTCATAAAAAGAAAAAAAAATATTTCCTCTCTTGTAAAAAAGGGGAGAGGAACTACTTAGTGGATTAAGTTTATTAGATTTCTGTCAGCCGGAGAATAAAAGGACCGACGACCACAGCAGAATAGGTTTTTTGCGCATTCGCTGCTTGAACCGTGATATCAACGGCACCTAAGTTCAAGAAGGTGAGTGCCCCTGTCGCTAATTGGTAATTATCATCGGTGTTCAGATCAGGGATCGTACCAGTGACTGTTTTGTCGATACGCCGGAGGAGACCACCTTGGATGCTGACCATCCACATGAGGTTGTGTGCGGGTGCTGTACCCGTGTTGGTGATCACTGCGTTGACACCGATGCGTGCTGTCACATCGCTGAGCTCGAGGAACGGATACTCGGTAATCGACGTCATCCCGAGATCAGGGTTCCCCCAAAGCGCGCTCCACTCAAAGGTCTCATAGTTACGGCGGTCCCAGAGATGGTTCGTGTACATCAGCTGAAGAGCGGCTTGTAGCGCAGCTCCTTGGGTGTACTCTCCTGAGGTGACCATGGTGGTGAAAAAGTAGTCGAGTGATTGACTCGAGCCATCCGAGCTGTCGTTCCATGCAGGCATACCTAAAGCAACTTTGGTTGCTCCGACGAAACCGACTGCTCCCTGTTGTAACAGCATTTTACCGATATTATCATACTCGGTGTCTGAATTGCTGCAGGAGTCACCGAACACAATTGCTGGATACTCATCATTCAAATCCGGACAATCATAGGCAGTGATGAACGGTGGTTGTCCCATACCGTAGATATGGGAGGAGACTGGTGAGCCGTGCCCTGCCCAGTTCACGAACGCGTATTTACCTGAGGACCAGGTGGGGACGACGTTTTCCTGCAGTAACGGTTGATCACATAGGTAGGGTGACCAGAGGTCATCGTTTTTTTCGTACATCCGTGTCATGGTCCAGTCCGTCATCCATGATTGATTCACTTTTTTCTCCATGAGGATAGCATTATCGGTGTCTTCCCAGAAGTATGCACCAAGAAGTAAGATGTTCTTCTTGAAGGACAAGTCAGCATTTTGCTCATAGGCAACTGATTTTTCGCAGATATGTCGTACGATAGCTGGGTCGCTCCAGGGGATACGACCAACGCTGACCTCCGCGTAAAAATCAATTGGATCAGTTGAGGTCTCCCCGTACTGTTGATTCTGGTTTTTATCCCATGATTCGCTGTCAGGTTTTGACAGCTCAGCAAAATAGAAATCGGTATCAGGTTTCCCGTACCCGAGATCCTGCCACGTGTTCCTCATGGGTACGTCTCCGTAATCACCGACAAAGAGGACGTTGGTGATCCCCCATTGTTCGGACGGGTATTTTTCGATGAGGAAGTTTCGTATTTTTTGTGCAAGGTCGACTCCCTCATAGTTGTTATCTATCCAAGTGGTCGTGACGATTTTCACATGCCGTCCCTTGATCATCTCCCAGGCAGCTAAAGGATAGATCGATGCCTGTAAGGAATTCAAGGTGATGATGACGTAGTCATAAGTGTCTGCGCTCTGAACTGTTGTGGTTGGGTACCATGCTTGGGCTTGATCGTAGTTCATCACAATGCTTTGTGCGATATGTTCTGTTTCCGGAATCATATCATTGATCATCATAGAGCCAGAAGGTGTATAATGAACCATGATGGTTATCTCTGGGTAGAAGGTGAGTTGACCGGATAAGGGGCGATAGGAGAAGGGTGTGACTGAAACGTCTACCAGATTATATTTTCGATAGCCTGCGGTACGAATGAATTCAACGGTTTGTGCTGGATAGGCTTCATTGCTTCCATAGACAGAGTAATAGGTCCCATCGTAGCATGTTTGTTGCTGATTAACGTACAATGATGTATCGGTGCTCAATGGTTTTGCAGCAGGACAGGGCACAATGGTATAGGTCCCAGGAAGTTGAATCTCGTTTCTTGTTTCATACGTTATGTCAGTGACTTGAGCACCTGGCGGAATTGCGATAGCAACGATTTTTGAGGGAAGGTACGGTGCACCAGGGTTGCGAAGATGACCGAAACCACGCAGGTCTAGTTGAGAGCCGTCTTTCGTTGACAGCAACGTATAATCACCAAGAGAAAGTGAGACGCTCATGGTGTTGTCATGGTTTTCTGTTACAATCATTGATGGTTGTTCTGGTGTTACTGATGCAGCAAGTCCTGTGCTGCTCATCATGCTAATAACAAGGATTATACTTCCTACCACCTTTAACATAAATGTGTTTTTTTTCTTCATAGTTACCCCTACTGTTGTGTATATTTGTATCTATCTTCTATTTAAATATTTAGGTAAAAAAATAGGTAAAAGATAAAGAAAACAAGGGAAAAATAGAGAAAAGTATGAAAAAATATAGATGAACTTATGCTTTTGCTGCGTCAGTTTTTTTTCCTTTAAACTCGGTGTACCCGCAT
>Ga0172362_10005702_pt1 | contig 10779 bp, 13 predicted proteins | sample LakKivs1_kivu2a2_FD_114534 | JGI IMG/M metagenome (GOLD analysis project Ga0172362, IMG submission 114534) | Sediment microbial communities from Lake Kivu, Rwanda - Sediment s1_kivu2a2 | ecosystem: Environmental > Aquatic > Freshwater > Lake > Sediment | place: Rwanda: Western Province, Lake...
AACTTTTTTAAACTTCTCGGCAATAAATCTAAACACTTATCATAATTTCCTAATATCCTTAACTCCTCCAAATATAAAGGCAAATTATCGAATTCCTGATTAAATGAACATCCCAAAGATAAAATCCTTAATCTTGCCGGCAAATTATCAACTCTCTGATTAAATGACGCCCCAAAATACAAAAATTCAATATTATCCGGAAAAATAATATCATCTATCGACCTATTAAAATTATCCCCAAAACTTATCTTATTATACTCCCTAAACAAATTTTTAAAACTATCAAAAGTAATATTTTCCGTATATATCAACCAACCATCAACTATCATTTTTACTCATATTATATAATTATCTTTAACTATTACATTTTTTAGGCTCCTTCCTCATCTTAAACTTCACATCCAAATCCATATATGTATTCTGCATATCTCTAATTATTTTTGTTATATACGTATAAATTATATATAAAATCAATAATACCAATAATATCCAAAATATTTTTACATAATACGGCGGTAATCTCTCCACCAATTTTCTTGCCCTTTTAATCATAATTTATAATATATTCTTTTTTCAAATATAAGCAATTATTATCGGCACTAATAACACTATAATAAATCCTTTTATCATATCAACATCAAATCTAACCTTTCTCATAACAAAATCTACTAATAAACAAATTAAACTAAATACTATAAAAGTTATAGCATAAAGAAATCGTAAATTATCATTTTTTACATATTCCGCGAAATATAACCCAAATATCGCACCATATTTTATTCCAGATACTAACACCTGATTCTGCATTTTAAGCTATAGAAATGTAAAATTATATTAAATCAATTTTTATCAAAAAAACCATGACAACTCATCGGCACACTCATATTCAAATATACCCTCGCCATCTCATCCATTGTTAAACTACTCAACACCAACAAATAAGACTCTCCCCTATTTTCATCCAATACAACCGACAATAAAACTCCATCATCTTCCGATTTACTTTTACCTACAAATATAGGTTCAGATGGAAAATTATTTTCTTGTTTCCATTCTATTATCGAACCATCCAATCTATTAACCTTACAAAGAGACATTCCTTCTTCTTTACTACAAATTGAATAAAAATATTTATAAGTTAAACCCTTCCTTTTCATATTCAATACTGGCATCTCCAATTTATAATGATTATACTCTGAATATGAAATATGGTCTATTTCCATATCAATCTTATATTTCCTCAAATATCCTCCAACAAATCCCGATGAATTAGAAATATTTTTTAAATAAAATTCTTCCAATATACTCGCATCTCTATAAGCAATCAAATCAAAGTATAAAGCAAAACCATCATGATATGCATTTATGTGATGAAATGAAAAAAAAACATCCAATTTATATTTTCTAAAAATATTCTTATCCAATTTATCAATTATATACAATATAGCCTTATCTTCTGGATGCCACTCTAATGTGGGAAGTATAGTGGTAGATGATAATATTTTTTCAATATTCCAATAAAGAGGATAAGTTATAAAAATAATATAATTATCAGTTTCACTAAATGAATGGACGTATGATAGTTTTTCAGAATAAATATCTATTAATTGTTGTCTATAATAAGGTTCAGATTTAGTAGTATCAACATAATAAAAACTATATCTGGGAAAGGGGAAAAATATTGCTTTATAATTTAAGTGAACACCCAATTCACCCCTTAAATAAGAAGGATGTGCACTTGATATTAAATCCAATTTACCATCCTCAAAAGGATATTTTCCATTATAATCTAAATTTTTATCTATTATAATATTTCCTAACATATCACTTATAGCAGTAATATGTGGCCCCAATCTTATTATATTTGCATTAAAATTATCATGATTGGAATGTAGGATTGTTTTTAATTTTTCGTTAAAATTCATATCAGGTGTTGTTCCACCCAATGTTCTATATTCTGGTATTTTAAATAATGATTGGACAAAATAATTACTTTTTAATAATTTTGCTGTATATGAAACCGCACCATTAGATATATTAAACCTTAAAATAAATGATAAAGAATCAAATAAATGATTAAATTGGAAACCATTTCCCTCAAACTTACCAAAACCATTCCTATATAAAACTCCATCTAACCATTCAGGTAAACTACCATTTACATCAAGAAATACTGGATTGGATACATCTCTTTTTACAGAAGTAAATAATAAATTAGAGGCTAAACATAAAGTAGGTAATAACCACAAAAATCTCATTTTTTATTACAACTTGAAAAATTTTTAAACTAAAAATTATTTATTTAAAAATAATTTAATATATCAATATGAAAATGAACTTGCTCATTAAAGAAGGATGTATTAAATTTAATGGATGTTATAATGGTCCTTTAACTGATGATTTAATTAATCAATTAAAAGAATTATTATTAATAACTGACAAATTACAATTTCCTTATAATTTTAATAATTCAATTGACCCATTATCTGAAATTGATGGGTTAACACATATATGTTTTGGAAAATATTTTAATAAGAGTATTGATAATTTACCGGATTGTATTGAATCTATTGTTCTTGATACAAAATTTAATTTGGATATTGTTAAATTTCCTGCTAACTTGAAGAGTATAGAGTTTGGTTATAATTTTAATAAAAAGTGTGAATTTCCAGATACTTTAACATCAATTAAATTTGGTGCGTCGTTTAATTGTATTATTGATAGACTACCAGTTAATTTAGAAGTTTTAGAATTTGGTATGAAATATGATAAGCCTTTATGTGCTTTACCAAATACTTTAAAAAAATTGGTGTTGGGATATTATTTTAATCATCCAATTTATGATTATCCAGCATCATTACGTTCAATTTGTTATGGTTTTTATTATAACTTTCAATTAAACAATTTACCGAATGATCTTGAAGAGATTGTTTTTTGGTGTCATGGGCACAGTTGTTTTAATCATCCTATCGATAATTTACCAGCTAATTTGAAAAGATTAGTTTTAAGTAATTCTTTTAATTATCCGATTGATAATTTACCACAGGGGATAAGGGAGATACATTTGGGATGTAATTTTAATCATCCGATAGATTTATTGCCATCGAGTGTTGAGGTATTATATTTGGGAAGAAATTTTAATCAGAGGATAGATTATTGGCCGGAAAATTTGCAGAAGATTATATTTGGAAGTAGATTTAATCAGCCTCTTGGAAACTTGCCTGTTAAATTGGAATATTTATATTTTAGAAGAGATTTCAATCAATCAGTAGATAACTTGCCAAAAAAATTAAAGTTTATTCATTTTGGAAAGAATTTTGATAAACCAATTAATAATTTACCAAAAGGAATTAAGAGAATTTTTATTGCTCAAGGTTATAATCATAATACTGATAAATGGGATAAAAAAATTAGAAGATATATTGATGATTGGGATTTTTACTAAATTATTAGTTGCAATAAAGATTTAATTGTTTTTGGTGATACCACCTACTTCTATTTACTTTATTTTTTTCAATACAATATGTTTTAAATTTATCATAATTACATGTTTTTGAATTTATGATAAAAGAGTATCAGCATATTTCACATTGGAAGATAATTTAACAACGGGACACTAAGGAAATAGATTTGTATGCGGAATAATTGGATATTCAAAAGATTGTAAATAATAATAATGGAAATATCAAATTTTGTTTTGAACAAAACAGAATTAAAGGCAGAAGAATACAAGGAAATATTCAAAAATAAAAGCTTAAAAAGATGCGAAAAATATTTTTTAAGATTAAATAAACTAAAAACAAATGTTGAAAAAATAGTAAAATCATTCCAGTTTATACCAAATGAAATAATACAAAATTATCAAAATAATTACATAAAATTCTCAAAATGTTTTTTTAACGAAAAAACAATCAAAGAAGCTAAAAAAGATAAAATTAACTTAAAAAAATTTCTACAAGATATGGAGGCGACGTTGGAACAAATAAGAGGATTTAAGGAAAAAATAAATGGAGTTAATTTTATACTTGCATTTATAACGAAACCATTGATAACAAATTATATGACATTTTTGAATTTGAGTGAAGAGATTTGTATAGATTTTATTAGTAATTATAAAAAATATATAAAATAAGCTTATAATATGTTTCATATTATAAGGAGATTATTTACAACAAATAAAATAAAGTTTCCAATTGAGAAAAGGAATATGACAAGATATGAAGAAGAATTTAAGCCTAATCTTATAAAACATCAGATTTTTGTCGTAAAATATATTTATTTAAAATAAAGTAAGATTTAATGATTAATATTGATGATAAAGAAAAATTAGTGCAATTTATGGAGGGTTCATTAAAACCGGATGAAGAAGGTAAAAAGAAATTTGGTGAAGTATTTACCCCAATTTACCTCATAAATAAAATATTAGATAAACTTCCAATAGAAATATGGAAAAAAAAAGAATATAAATGGCTGGACCCAGGCTGCGGTATCGCTAATTTTACCATTATAATTTATTACCGATTAATGGAAAGCTTGAAGAATGATATAAAAAATACCGAGAAAAGAAAGAAACATATATTAGAAAATATGCTTCACTTTACAGAAATGCAAGAAAAAAATATAAATATCCTTAAAGAAATCTTCCAATCAAACAAATATAACTTAAACATATTTCAAGGAAATTTTATCGAATGCAAAAAATTCATCCAATTTCCCAACAAAACTATAAACAACTTTGATATCATTATTGGTAACCCTCCTTTTAACGATGACTCCGGAAATAAAGGTAAAAGTCATACATTATGGCCAAAATTTGTATCCAATGCATTATCTATGCTAAAAATAGATGGATATCTTTCTTTTATCCATCCTTGCTCCTGGAGAAAGATGAATTCAGAAATTGGAATGGAAATGAGAAATAGGCAGATAGTATATTTGGAGATGAGTGATATTGCTGATGGTAGAAAGGTTTTTAGATGTAATACTGATTTTGATTGGTATATTATAAAAAATTGTGAATATAATCACCCTACAAAAATACTGGATTATGATAAGATAGAATCAGAAATAAACCTTAAAAATTGGAAATTTATTCCCAATAAACTATTTAACGAAATAAATCAACTTATTAATCACGATAAACCAAGATTGGATGTAAACTACTACCGCAGCTCCTACGGAGCCGACAAAGATTGGGTATCTACCGAGAAAAAGAAACCTTATCTCTTTCCAGTTATATACTCAATCGGTAAAGAAGGTAACCTTAAACTTCGATACTCATCTACCAATCAAAACGGACATTTTGGAAGAACTAAATTTATTTTTACAAATGGTGCGGGCTTTTATTGCGATAATGATGGTAAATATGGTTTAACACAATGGGCTTACTGCATTTATGATAATGTAGAGAATTTAGGATTGATAGAGAATTGTTTTAGGAGTGAGGCTTTTAGGAGGGTGGTGGAGGCAATAAAATTGGATAGTAGCGCTTATAATATTGATGTGATGAAATTATTTCCAAAAGATTTTTATTTGAGTTTTCAATAAAAAATTGATGGAAAATAATGAAGAATTAATGATAAATAAAAATGACTTACAATTGTAATGAATTTATTGCTAAAAAAGAAATTGATGCACTTGTTGAATGGATAGTTAATTATTTTTTCAACAAAGATACCTTTATTCCTTCTCAATTAATATTTGATTTCAAATTTGTTATTAAAGAATTAATTATTCAAAGAATAGAAAATCACTGGTATCCAGATGAACCAGCAAGAGGATCTGGATACCGCTCAATAATTATCGGACCTCATATTGATCCAATAATATTAAGAGCTTGTCAATTGTCCAAGATTAATGTTGGAAAAATGCCTGGTGAATGTGTTTTTATGATTAATCCAGGATTAGTCAAAATAAGGAGTCTATTGAATGAGAAGGAAGAAGTTATCTACTCAACAAAATATTATAAAATTTTTTAGGTAATCAAATAAGAAATGGTTAGAATCATAATAATTAAGAAATATAAATTTTTTATCTACTTCTGGATTATGGCAAGCGAATATTTTGACATCCATTTAAACAACGAAAATATACTCATATCTGAATCAAATATCATAAAAATTGTTAAAGAAAATATTTATACAATGACCTTCTCACAAGTTATTAGCAATTTTATAGTAAAATATCAAGGTAAAAATATTTTTAGATTTTCAATGAATACTAATTTAAATGGAGTTACTGAAATTATTAAAGACTATTATAAAATTATTGTTAGAAATAAAAATACCATATTAAAATTCATAGAGGATTGCGTAAATTATAGTAAAAGAATATTAGAAGAATATGAAATTATAAAAAATAATTTTTATTTAAAAAACAAAATGTTTATGGATGAAATGTTTTTGAAGAAAAAATATAGAGATAAAGTATCATCACCTTTTGTAAGGATAATGTTAACATTTGATGGTAAATATCGTTTATTTGTAAATTTTGATAAAGAGATAATTTATGAAAGATTTGATGATTTAATTAATTCTGAATATTTAATACTATTGAGAAGAAATGGCTTCTATAATTTTTTAAGAAAAGTTAAACTATTTTAATATGTTAAATACTCTTGAACAATATCTCCATATTTCTCTCTTAATTCATCAATATAAGGGTATTTATCTGACACAAATATTTTTTTAATTGAAGATGGCAAAAAATCCATCTTCTGCTTAAAATAAATTCCAACATAAATTTCCTCAAGTCCCTCCGGCAATAAATCAAGCGGCTGATCATATGTCGGACCCAAATACAACGATTTTAATCCAATTGGTAAATTATTTAAAGGAAAATCATAAAAACCATCCAAAACCAATAATTCTAACCCAGATGGCAAATTATTAATAGGTTTATCATAATACCAACCAAATGTAATTCTTTTTAAATTTTTAGGGTATTTATTGATAGTGTTATTGTAAGATGGGTTAAGAATTATTTCTTCTATATAATCAGGTAAAAAATCTATAGATTCTGAAAAATCTTCAGTTAGTCGAAGTTTTTTAGAATTTTTATCAAATTGGATAGTATTATCCATCATATTTTATATTAACTTTAAATAATATAAATTATTATCAATTTTTTTTAAGTTTATAATTTATGGAAAATTATAAAATAAACTATAAATTCGATAATACTCACCCTGAATTACAAAAAAAATCAAGTAATCCCTTAATCTTACTTAATGGTTTTTTTAATCAAGATATAGATAAATATCGAATTGTTAACGCTAATATAAAAATTAATTCATTTTGTTACATCTTAAAGTTTAATATTCTAAAAAAATTATTAGATTTGGGTTATATAAAAAATGACGAATGTGATATGAATTGTTATATATCATTTCACGTAAGCGAATTAGATTATCCCAGATTAATATATTTTAGACACGATGGAGAAATAATTAAAAAATTCAAATTAGAATGGTCACCCGGTTATTTTAGTTTTTCATTTAATGATACACTATTATTCAGAATATTAAGAACCGTATCCAATTATACAAAAGAAATAGTAAGTATTTGCAATGAGGAAATTAGTAATTGCATAAAGAGTCTTCAAATATCATAAACCATTAGTACATCTTTCATTCTTTTATTATTTTTCAATTCTTCCAAATATGGATAATTTTTATGAATACTTAACTTTTTTAAATAAACCGGCAAATTAAATAATTTATTACTATAACCTCTATTTAAAAATAATGTTTCCAATTGTTCAGGTAAATTATCTAATGATTGATTAAAATGTCCAGACATAGGTATCACAATTGTCTTTATAGTATTAGGTAAATAATCAAGAGGTTGATTAAAATGTTCACCAAAATATATATTTTTTAGACCATCTGGTAGGCAATCTACTCTTTGATTAAAAAACTTTGACAGTTTTATAGTTTCTATGCTATATGGTAAATTATCAATTGGTTTATCAAAATACCAATTGCAGTATAATATTTCTTTAACACCATATGGAATATTATCGGTAACTTGATTAAAATTCCATCCAAATATTAGTGATTTTATGTTATGTAGTTTAATCATTTCAATAATATGTCCATTAAATGGTTCGTCAAAGTTGCTATTAAATTTCATTCTATTATTATAGATTTTATACATAAATTATTTTACATTATTATTTATATGTTTTTTACTTACTGCGACTATTCCAAAAACGATTGTAATTACCGCTAAAGGAACTAAAACTCCAATTGTTGTTTTTGCTGGCACCGATAATTCTTTATTTTTTTTACATTTACTTCCTGTATTTCCCATTATTTTATAATTATAAAATAATAAATTATGATAATATTTCACTAAAATATTTAAAATCTTTATTAATATTTTTGTTATCTATATTTGTTGTAATTTCTTTGTTAGATATCATTTTTTCAATTTCATCTTTATTTTTTTTAACTTTATATTTTTCTTTTAGATAGAATACAATATTATTTATTAGTTCATTTTTATCCAATTTATCTTTATAATAATATTTAATATTTGAAGGTATTTTTGGAAAATAGATTGGATAATTATATTTATCTTTTATCATAATTACATCCGCCCATGATGAAGGCCTAAATCTATATATTCTCTTTATTATCTCCAATTCTAAATTCTGCATCTTCAATCCAAAAAAATAATAATGATAATTCGGATCATATACTATCGTCTTATAATCAACCTTGTTAATCATATACGCCACCTTATCAAAAAACTTAATTTGATATTCTTCATATATTTTCGCATTATGATAAGATATATCTACAAATGGTATAAATGAGTTAGATGATACATCAAAAAATTCATTATATTTTTTATCAAATTCCTTTGAAGCTTTAAATGGGTAAATAAAACCATCAATATCATTAAATTTTCTTAGGCCAAGTGTGTATAGGATAATGCTGGATTGTAAGATGCAGTTTATTAGTTCATTTTGGGAAAAATTTTGGTAAAATGTTTTCTTCAATGTATTAATATATACCAACTCATTATATGAAGTAATTTTTATAAAATTTTTTATATCTTGTCTTACCAATAACTTTAAGCTATTCTTATTCAAGTATAATGTAGCATAATCTACTGTCTCTTGGAAATAATCATTAATATGTAATATATCATATGGTCTTATATTATTAGTTTTCCAGAGTGAGCGTAGTTTGGTTTTAAATTCACTTTCTGAACCAGATATTTCATTTTTGGATTTATGTTCGTAGAAGATAATGAATATTTTTTTGGGAGATTTATCAGTCCAGCCTTTTTGTTTAACATTAAAATTAAGATGGCTAATTGTTTTATTGCGATTAGTTGTTAAATAAATTTGATACATTAGGCTCATTGCTCCTTCATAATCAAGTTCAATTTCTTTTTCGTAATAGATATTTCCGTTTTGTTCAAGAATTTCTTTAAATTCTTTTTGATATTTATTATAGTTTATTTGTGGCCATATTGTTATTACTTTCATTTTTGGTCTGCATTTGATAAATTGTAGTAACATATCTTCGATATATGATTGATATTTTATGGTGTTTTGGTTGATTGTGATAGGTTTTCCTTGATAGTATTCAGCAATTTTTGAGTATAATTTGTAGTAGTCATTTTCTTCAGTTAATTTTTTAACAAGTTTGATATAATCGTATGAATCAATGTTATACATTGGTTTTAAATCTGGGTAGTAATACCATTGTTTAATATCTAAGTAATATTGGTCAATGATTTTATCGGATAGGTTAAATTGGATGTATTTTGTAATATCATTGGTGGAGAAGTTAGAGATATAGTAAGGGTTGATGGTATTTTTGGTGATTGAGAGTATTTTCTTTTTTTTGGAGAGAAGTTGTATGGTATTTTTTTGGGAGTTGGGAGTAAAGTCGAGGAAAATGGGGAAGTGGTCGCTAAGACGGGCGGGGATGGCGTCGTAGTCGTATATGAATATATTTTTGAGGGTATTTTTGGAGGGTAGGATGAAGTCGGTGGTATTATTTTGGTTGAGGTTAGTTTTTTGGTTTATTTTGAGGCTTATAAATTCTTTGAAGATATCTTTTAGGGTTTTGCTTTTGAAGTGGTCGTTTAAGTCGCCGCAGAGGAATATGTTGTTTGTTTTATATTTTTCTTGATATATTTTTTGTAATTCTAATAATTGGGATACTTGAATATTTCTGATATCATTTTTGTTAAATTCTTTCTTCAATTTATTTTTATCAAAAAATTTATTTGTATATTCAAGATGGGTATTTATTATGATAAAATCAAAATCATTTTCGTTAAAATGGGCGACTATTGCTGAGCGGTTACCAGTAAGTTGTATTATTTCTTTTTCGAAGTTTATTTTGGAGAATATGGCGTTTCCTAAGGTATAATAGTTATTATTTTTTTCGGTATGGTAGGTGTTGTCAGATATGTTATTGATTATTGCGTGGTGGTTGTATCCTATATCTTTCATAAGTTTGATGAGGTGTTTGAAGTTATAATCTTTGATGGATGAGTATTTGGTATTATTTTTGATTTCGTAGTTGAATATTGGGACGACTTCTTGAAGACAGATTATATCTGCATTTAATACTTTGAAGAATTGGATGAAATTATTGATATTTCTTTTTTTTGGGTAATCTTTTTGGAGGGTAATCCAGTTGTGGACGTTGTATGAGGCGATTCGTATGGTTTTGGGTTCGTGTTCGGGGACGAATATGGTATCATTTTTAAGGATTTTATTTATATGGCTAAATTTTCCGTTTGCTTCGTA
>Ga0172362_10005703_pt1 | contig 10778 bp, 10 predicted proteins | sample LakKivs1_kivu2a2_FD_114534 | JGI IMG/M metagenome (GOLD analysis project Ga0172362, IMG submission 114534) | Sediment microbial communities from Lake Kivu, Rwanda - Sediment s1_kivu2a2 | ecosystem: Environmental > Aquatic > Freshwater > Lake > Sediment | place: Rwanda: Western Province, Lake...
ATTCCCCGAACCATTTCAATCACATTCACTCCTTCGAGGACTATGGTCACGACTGGTGAAGAAGTGATGTAGTTCACGGTTGGCTCAAAAAAGGCTTTTCCCTTATGAATCCCATAATGTTTCTCAGCTAGTTTTCGATCAACAGAAACCATCTTCATGGCAACAAGTTTGATTCCTTTTTTTTCAAACCGTTGAATAATTTCCCCGATGAAACCTCGTTGGACAGCATCAGGTTTAATCATAACAAACGTTCGTTCTTTCTCCATAAATAATCAAATACTCCTTTAATGATGTGAACTGTGGATACATCGAATGTTTATAGAGTTAACGATTAAAGCCCGAGTGATTTTCCCCAAAAATAAATCGCAATGCTGGTTGCGTTCACCAGGACATGAGCAACGATCGCAGAGTACAGGTTCTTCGTTTTTATCACGACGATAGCAAATAATAATCCCAGAATCCCTGCCATCACCGAGGTATATAACATACCATAGGATAAATGTGCGATCCCGAATAGGACTGCGGTAGAAAGAACCCCAACTTTTACACCTGCAACCGACGATATTTTATCTAATAGAAAACCTCTGAAGAAAAACTCTTCAGCGATAGGTTGAATCGTGACAAGAGCTACTAAGGTAGGGAACGAAAACAGTGATTCTAATGCAGTAATATTACTCATCTGGGTGGTATCATATCCTAATTGAAGGAGTAGCATATCAACAAGTACTGTGATAATTAAAGCAGCGACCGCTGTGATAGTACCCCAGAGAAATGTCTGTGATAAGCCTTCTTTGCGTAGGTTGAGTCGCTCGAGCATGTCTCGTAGGCGGAAATGGTTCACAAGATAGTACCACACCATTGGAATAAAGACCATTAAACAAAACACGATGAGCAAAGAGAAAAAAACCGTGAATATTTCTAGATATAAACGAAGGAGACCGGTGTATTGATTCAGCTCTGAAGTTGAGGGAAATGGTTGAAAATACGTGAGAATCGAGGAGATAAAAAGAAAAAGAATGGACACAAGAAGTAATAACAATGCGAGTAAGTGAGATGGTTTTTTCCAGTTGAAATCCATGCGATTGGGAAACGGTAACGATCTAGATAAGCATTTTTAAATATTTGTTGTTGTTACACCTTTAGAGTCGGGCCTGTAGGGTAGCTTGGTCCATCCTTTTAGCTTTGGGAGCTAGAGACTCCGATTCAAATTCGGACAGGCCCACTACTACTATTATTTTTTCTTTTGTTCCACTGTGATATTTTCTTTGATGTTCGCGAGTCGTTTCGCTAGCTCAATATCATGATTGATATCGGTTGATGCATGAATCACGAGTTTTGCTCCATCAGGTGAACCACCACCATGCATGCATCCTGGAACACCGCTGCCGATGGTTAACCATTCGATGAGTCGAGCGATTTTTGCTCGTGTCTCCCCTGAGCAATTCGCAGTAAGATATTTCTGAAGCAGTTTTCCATAGCGAGGATCCTTGATGTCTTTACAAGATGGTAAACACCCTGTTTCTGCAATACCACCTGCTATTTCCTGGACAAGTCGTTTGGTTTCGTAGGGCAGTGTCGCCACATGAACTTTATTCACATTCGAAAGAAGCGTATTGGGAATCCAAACCCCAGACGGATGCTTGGTCCCCAGAACACCTGCAGCAACACCCATCCCAAAGGTCGTCTCATTGTTAATCGTCATTTGGGTGAGCTTATCTTTAAATGTTTTTTCTGATAAACCATTCGCCCGAGCCATGAGGGCTGCAGCACCAATCATCACATCTCCTTGACCAGCGACACATCCACCAATCGCTGCTCGATATGGGGCGATAAAATTCATTACGGCTTTCAAGGAAAAAGGATACTCGGTGCACATAAACACCCGTTCTTTGGGGATAAACACATCTTCGAAGAGCAGGTACGATTGGGTGATTCCTCCGATATCGACTGGGGCATCAAAACCTTCTTCGAGTTCCCGAGTATCGCTCGGTCGTCGTGTTTCGATCACGGTAAGGTTTTCATTATCCCGAGGGATGACAAACGAAATAGCATACTCCTTGTCTTCCTCTCGGTATCCAGTCCCCGGCATGATAAAAAGTTCATTGGCGGCTGCTACCCCGCAGATCATGGTTTTAGCCCCACGAACCACGATCCCATTGTCTCGTTGTTCAACAACATGCAGGCTTAAATCAGGGTCACATTGCTGCGATGGTGTTTTCGAACGATCTCCTTTCGGATCTGTGAGAGCCCCAGCAAGGGTAATGTCTCGTTTCTGTGCGTCCTTCAACCATGTTTGTAAGCGTGTATGATAATTGGTATGGTTCTCATGATCCATATCAAAGGTGGTTGCCCACATCGCATTAATCGCATTAAACCCAGCACAACGTCCTCCTGTGCACGTCCCAGTGAGGTTAAACATAAGTCGTTTCATTTGCACGTTCGCAATCATATCCTCGGGACTCTGAATAATCGAAAGATATCGAGACACCGGTTCTCCTGTTAAATGAGATTTTGTGGTAAGAATATCTTTAAACTCAGGTTTCTGAGCTGCATCAAAAATCTGCGCATGACCAGCGATGGTTCGTTTTGTCGCCGGATGGGTTGTTACATCTTTAATTAATTCACCGAATTTGTAGACATTTGGTCGCATTTTTTGTAAACTTGCCTTATATTCCTTTCCTGTTTTCATAGTCACAACTCCTTGAAGGTAAAGAGCCATTCACACCACAGTGTATCTGGATGTTTGTCTGGTGGGCAGACAATGCATTTCACATCAATGGCTGGGTTAAATTCTTTTGCGAACGCTTTCAGAAAACCAAAGCGTACTGGTTTACATCCGAACTCTTTTAATCCTTTGCTCAACCGGGTGTTTTGTACCCGACAACAAACATTACGAACGATTACCTTGTTTTTTTCTATAACGATCTCTTTATCTTCCAGATCCAGTGCCCAACTCGAATACTGCAGTGCTCTAATCATGGTGTGCAAATCGTTTCCTTTCAGACCAAGAAATTCTTTGAGTTTTCGTGCTTCAATCTTCCCCATTACTTCCCATACATGCTGATCAATACGTGTGGCTGCGTCTGTACCAAACTCTTCTTCAATTCCGAGAAAATAGAGACCATCCACTGCCCAAAGGTTCCTCAGATGAAGAAAGACAAAGTCAGGTATTTTTTCCTTCGAGATTTTTTTAAGAAGGTTGATATCATCGTTTCGAACCATACGTACACCAATCCAAATAAGATAGTGAAAGGAAAGCTATTTTTTGTTTTTGAACTGGATGAATCTACCCCATTTTCTCTTTTATCGCGGTGGTGAGTTTCGGGAGGACTTGATAGAGATCACCTACGATACCGTAATCAGCGGATTTGAAAATGAGCGCCTCAGGATCCTTGTTGATCGCTACGATCACACCAGAGTCTCGCATACCAGCGATGTGTTGTATCTGCCCTGAGATACCGCACGCGACATAGAGTTTTGGTTTTACCTTATGACCAGAAAGCCCAATCCAGTGATCTTCAGACAACCATTTGAGATCCGCAGCGATAGGCCGAGAGCACCCTACGGTTCTTCCTTTAAGGACGTCAGCGAGTTCACTAACGAGATGGATGTCTTCTTTTTTCTTGAATCCTCGTCCGCAGGAAACAATGATGGTCGCATCCTCGACGTTGACACCTTCGGATTTCATCTCATGGACTTTTACGATTTTAGACGGAGATGCATCAACATCTATTTTCTTTTTAATAAGTTCCCCTTTATGCTGCTCGTTTTTTGGTAATGGTTCGAAGACCTTCGAAGGAATCGTGACAATCTGTGGATGTGAAGTGAATTGTTCCACGGCGATAGCATTTCCACTGTACACGACACGCTCAGCAACGAGGTGTTTGTCTTTCAGGTACACGTTGGTTGCATCTATGATACAACCAGCATCAAGGGCACCAGCGAGACGTGACGCCAGTTCTTTTCCGTTCTTATTGGACCCAATGAGTATGGTTTCGGAGTTCGTTTCTTTGATGATTTTTTCTAAAATAGTAGTATATTCTTCTGCTTTGAACTGATGAATAGGGGTTTCCACGATGATCGCTTGATCTGCACCATGAACAAGGTAATCTTTTGCATTCCCTTCCTGTCCTATACTCACCGCTATAAGCTTCTTATGCTGTTCCTTCGCGAGATCGTTTCCTTTATGTAACAGTTCAAGTGCTATCTTATGATCATCTGAATAGACGAGTACCATGGTGCTCACCTCAACACTCCTACTTTCGCAAGTTCATCAACAAGTTTCCCGACTGATTGGTCAAGGTCATCTTGGAATATGATGTTCTTCCGCTGCATTGGTACTCCTTTGATGTCAAGGGTTTTTATTTTTGGCTCCAAATGACCAGGGGCAAGATCGCTTGCTGCCCATTCATGAATCGGTTTACTGGAGGATGCTAGGATTGCCATGAGGCTGGGTAATCGTGGTTGATTGATCTCTTTGGTTACGGTCACCAGAACAGGGTACGGGGATTCTATCGTGATTGCTTTATCACCTAGGTTCTTCTCTGAAATGATTTTTCCTGGCTCTGCATTTACTTGCTGGGCATATGTTATCTGTGGGATATGCAGGAGGCTTGCCAAGCGAGGTCCGAGCTGCCCTGAAAAGAGATCAATGGATGCCTCACCGCAGAATATGATATCGTATGCACTAATTTTTTTTATCGCACCAGCAAGCAAATGAGCGGTCACATGGTAATCAGCATGAGCAGGAGGTTGTACGAGCACGCCTTCGTCAGCACCCATGGCGAGGAGCTCTTTCATCCTTTCTTTTGCATCAGCTGGTCCAACAGTTAAGACCGTGATTTTTCCACCATGTTTTTCTTTGAGTCTGATAGCTTCTTCTAACGCGTTTTTATCGATATCACTGATCTTCTGAGGTATACCAGCGAGAATCGGTTTTTTTGATGAGGGATCAATCTTTATCTCCCCGACATCAACCACTTGTTTCGCACACACGATAATATTCATTTTAACACTCCTTTTTTCTGCTTTTCTTTTTCCCGTAATTCTTTTCGTTTGATTTTTCCACTCTGTGTTTTCGGTAGCTCACTCACAAACTCGATTTCTCGAGGATATTTATAGGGAGCAGCAACCTTTTTCGTGTGCTCCTGAATTTTAACAACTAAATCATCTGATCCTCTTTTATTATCACGTAAAATAACATAGGCTTTGATAATTGTCCCACGCATGGAATCAGGACTTGCCACCACCGCGCATTCAAGTACATCGGGATAAGAGATAATCGCTGATTCTACCTCAAATGGTAAAATCCGATATCCACTTGCTTTAATCAGATCGTCGTTCCTCCCACTGAACCAGTAATATCCTTCTTCGTCTTGATAGAGGACGTCACCACTGAGGAACCATCCATTCTTGAAGCTCTCCGCGGTTTTCTCTGGTTTGTTCCAGTACTCTTTGAAGAGTCCAGGGTCGTTCTTTTTGATTGCGAGCACCCCGGTGTCACCTTGTTTCACTGGTTTGCCGCTGTCATCAAGGAGCGCACAACTATGACCAGGTTGTGGTTTACCACAGGAACCTAGTTTAATCTTCATTGCCTCCATGTTAGAGAGATACACCATGACCTCAGTCATTCCGATCCCATCAAGGGCATCGAGGTTGAACCGCCGTTTCCATTCCTTTATCACATTAGGATTCAATGGTTCTCCTGCTGAGATACAATGCCGCAATGAAGACAGATCATAGGTTTTCTCCGCATCTTTCACCGTAAGAAACATACGGTACGCGGTAGGAACTGATGCAAGATTAGTAACCCTATATTTTTCTAGAAGTTCGAACCAATGAACAGGATCAAACTTACCCTCATAGACAAACGTGGAAATCCCCCATCGCCACACGTAGAGAAACCCATTTCCTAATGGATAAATCCAGTTGAGATCACCGGTATGGGCGACGATATCGGTTTCGAGGCCATTCTGCCAGAATAAGACGCTGGGATCATTTCCTGGAACCCATTGTTGTAAATGAACAGCACCTTTCGGGTTACCTGTAGTTCCCGAGGTGTAACAGAAAAATGCCATATCAGTGTTTTTGGTGGCCAGAGGTTTCAGATGAATCGATGAATCCTTCATCAGAGCATCATAAGAGAGATCATCCGGCTGGGTATCACCAACCACAATAATATGCTTAAGTGTCTTACAATTTTTTTGAATCGCATGGACTTCTTTCACATATTTTGGTGTCGTTATCACTGCTTTGGCACTACTATCATTCAGACGATATTCTACCTCATGTTCTCTGAACATGACACTCGATGGTATCGGTACTGCTCCGATCTTTGTACCTCCAATAAATGCGATTTGAAACGCTGGGATGTTAGGGAGTCGGATGAGGAATCGATCACCTTTTTTTAGTCCTAATTGTTTGAGGATATTCCCAAACTTATTGGACAGATTTTTCAGGTCACCAAACGTGTAGCGAGCGGTTTCACTGGCTGCATTCTCCCAAAAAAGTGCTACTTTGTTTCTGTTCTTCGATTCTGCATGTTTATCAACAACATCGACACCGATGTTGTACTGTTTTGGTATCTTCCATTTCCACTGTTTGTACGTTTTATTGTAATCAAGCTCCCCCATTATCATTCACCTACTTTATAGTTGATAATAAATATGAGAAAGGGTAGGATCAAGCTAGAAGATTGCCTGAGATAACCATCCGCTGTACTTCCGAGGTTCCCTCGTAGATCTCGGTGATTTTTGCGTCTCTGAAGAGTCGCTCAACCGTGTATTCTTTGGTATATCCGTATCCACCATGGATTTGTACCGCTTTAATCACTGATTCCATTGCTGTCTCGGAGGCAAATAACTTTGCCATCGCTGCTTCTTTAGAGTATCGTTCTCCCTTATCCTTTGCATACGCAGCATGATATACGAGGTAACGAGCCGCTTCTATACGGGTTGCCATATCAGCAATCATCCATTGGATAGCCTGGAATTTCGAAATCGGTTTGCCGAACTGCTCTCGCTGTTTCGAATACGTAATACTTTCATCGAGTGCTGCTTGGGCGATACCGACTGCTTGGGAAGCGATACCGATACGTCCACCATCAAGGGTGCTTAACGCGATTTTGAAACCGTCTCCTTCTTTTCCCAACAGGTTTTCCTTGGGAACTTCCATGTTTTCAAAGATCAGTTCTGATGTCTGCGATGCATTGATACCAAGTTTTTCAAAAATACTACCTACTTTGAATCCTTTGAATTTACTTTCCACAATGAAGGCGCTAAGACCTTTCGTCCCAGCGTTTTTATCGGTCACCGCAAACACGATGATGATCCCTGCTTTCGGTCCACTGGTGATAAAGGTTTTATCCCCGTTAATAACATAATGATGACCATGGAGGACTGCCGTTGTTTTCATGGCACCAAGATCTGAACCAGCATTCGGCTCGGTGCCTGCGAACGCACCAATTTTTTCTCCTTTTGCAAGGATGGGCAGATATTTTTTCTTCTGCTCATCGGTCCCGTATTTCATGATTGGCCATGCTGCAAGAGAATTATGAACCGAGGTGATGACGCCTGTGGAGGCACATTTCCGTGATATTTCTTCAACGACAATAGAATAACTAATGGTATCGAGTCCTGCCCCACCATACTCTGGAGGAATAATCACACCAAGAAGACCGAGTTTCGCCATTTTTTCAAGTGTTTTTGTTGGATACTCCCCTGTTTTATCAAGTTCAGCAGCAATAGGTGCAACCTCTTTTTCAGCGAATTCCCTGACCATGTGTTTAATCATTTTTTGTTGTTCATTGAGTTCGAGTTTCATGGGGTTTGGAATCAAGTGACCAAACATAAAGGTTTCTGTTTCAAAAATAAGATAGAAACACACTTTTTTCACAGAGTGTTTTTGTAAAAGAAAGACATATAAAAAGGATGCAGGATAAAGAACCTCGCCATGTCACAAAAAAAAGGCCTTATTCATATCTACACAGGGAATGGAAAAGGGAAGACAACGGCAGCGATTGGCCTTGGGATTCGAGCGACTGGTGCAGGGTTTAACGTTCTGATGATTCAGTTCATGAAAGGACGACGCTACAGCGAGCTAGCCACCCTAGAAAAAATCCCTCATTTCACGATAAAGCAATTTGGACGAGATGAATTCGTATCAAAGGAAAAACCAGAGAAAATCGATATTGACCTTGCTCACCAAGGGCTTTCCTATGCACAAGAAGCTCTGAAAAAAGGACAGTACGATCTTGTGATTCTTGATGAAATCAACGTGGCGATTGATTTTCAACTCATTTCTCTTCAAGATGTTATAAAGTTATTGAAAGAAAAATCAGAAAAAACAGAAGTCGTGTTAACAGGGCGGTATGCGTCTCCTGATCTTATCAAATATGCTGATCTCATAAGCGAAATCCTAGAAATTAAACACCCCTACCAACAAGGAATCCTAGCACGACAAGGGATCGACTGGTAAACCGGGGAGCGTTTCATTATGGCCGAAAAAGAACCAATAAAAATCATTAAAGAAAAACGTGCGGTCTGGGAAAAACACGTCTATGCAAAAAAAGTTCAAGAAAATCCGGAGCGAAAAAAGAAATTCAAGAATCTTTCAGACAATGAGATAAAAAACCTCTATACACCTGACGATATTGAAAAAACAGACTATCTCAAGGACATTAATTTCCCTGGACAGTATCCCTATCTTCGAGGCGTGCATCCAACCATGTACCGCGGTCGCCTCTGGACTATGCGTCAGTTCGCCGGATTTGGGAGCGCTGAGGAAACTAACCGCAGATATCATTATTTGTTAGAACATGGAGAAACCGGGTTAAGTGTCGCGTTTGACTATCCTACCCTTTATGGGTACGATACTGATGATACCTTGGCACGTGGTGAGTTCGGGAAATGCGGTGTCGCTATTTCCTCTTTGATAGACATGGAACATCTTTTCCATAATATTCCTTTAGATAAAATCACGACGTCGATGACCATCAATGGTCCAGCCGCCATAATCTGGGCGATGTATATTGCAAATGCTGAAAATCAAGGGATTACAAAAGGAAAGCTTGGGGGAACGATTCAAAACGATATCCTAAAAGAATACATCGCGCAAAAATCCTATATCTTTCCACCAGAACCATCAATGCGGCTCATTGTTGATACCTTCGAATATGGGTTCAAACACCTCCCAAAATGGAACACGATCAGCATCAGTGGGTACCATATCAGAGAAGCAGGTTCCACGGCGGTTCAGGAGCTCGCATTCACCTTAGGTGATGGTCTTGAATATGTGAAAGCAGCAATGAAACGAGGACTCGCCATCGATGATTTTGCTCCACGCCTCAGCTTCTTCTTCAATGCACATAATGATTTCTTTGAAGAAATCGCGAAGTACCGTGCTGCTCGAAGAATCTGGGCACGAGAAATGAAAAGCCTAGGGGTTAAAAACGATCGGTCGCTTTGGATGAGGTTTCATACCCAAACAGCAGGCTGCTCTCTTACCGCACAACAACCTGAGATTAACATCGTTCGCGTGACCATGCAGGCACTCGCCGCAGTCTTAGGGGGAACACAATCATTACACACGAATTCCATGGACGAAGCTTTAGCATTACCATCAGAAAAAGCGGTACGCATCGCTTTACGTACTCAACAGATTATTGCTGAGGAAAGCGGTGTTACCGATACCGTTGATCCATTAGGCGGCTCGTATTACATTGAATGGCTTACCGACAGAATGGAAGAACAAACCTACAAATACTTTGATAGAGTTGAACAACTCGGCGGCGTGATTCCAGCAATAGAAAAAGGATTCTTCCAAAAAGAAATAGCGGATAGTGCGTATCGTTATCAGAAGGAAATCGATGAGAACAAACGAATTATTGTTGGCGTGAATCAATTTAAACTTGATGAAGATATTTCCATCCCTCTCCTAAAAATGGATAAAAAAGGTGAAGAACGACAGATCAATCGGTTGAAGAAACTACGAAAAGATCGAGACAACACCAAGATGGAACACAATCTGAATCGACTGAGAAAAGCAGCAGAAGGAGACGAGAACCTCATGCCGTTTATCCTCGACTGTGTTCATAGTTATGCAACCCTTGGGGAAACCTGTAAGATTTTACGAGACGTGTTTGGAGAGTATAAAGAACCAGCAATATATTGATGGAGGAAGACGATGGTAAAAAAAATACGAGTCCTAGTAGCAAAACCTGGTCTTGATGGTCATGACCGTGGTGCAAAAATCGTGGCACGAGCCTTACGAGACGCAGGAATGGAAGTTATTTACACCGGTCTACATCAAACAGCAGACCAGATAGTGAATACCGCAATACAAGAAGACGTGAATGTGATTGGTTTAAGCCTCTTATCAGGTGCTCATATGACGTTATTCATTGATGTTGCTAAAATGTTAAAAGAAAAGCACATCGATGATGTCCTGATTATTGGTGGTGGTATCATCCCAGAAGAAGACGTACCAGCATTAAAGAAAGCGGGAATCGCGGAAATCTTCGGTCCTGGAACCCCAGTAGAAGATATTGTGAAATACATTCAGAAGAACGTGAAATAAATGGATGATCTTGCCTCAAAAGTCCTCACTGGTGATGCACGCTCCATTGGTCGACTCATCACCCTTGTTGAGAACAACTCTCCTGATGCCGTAAAAGAAATGAAAAAACTCCATAAACACACAGGGAATGCACATGTTATCGGTGTCACTGGTGTCATGGGCAGTGGGAAAAGCACATTAATCCTTGAACTCACGTTAGCTTA
>Ga0172362_10005704_pt1 | contig 10775 bp, 9 predicted proteins | sample LakKivs1_kivu2a2_FD_114534 | JGI IMG/M metagenome (GOLD analysis project Ga0172362, IMG submission 114534) | Sediment microbial communities from Lake Kivu, Rwanda - Sediment s1_kivu2a2 | ecosystem: Environmental > Aquatic > Freshwater > Lake > Sediment | place: Rwanda: Western Province, Lake...
AAAAGTCAACTTAAGTTTTTTACAGATCAATTTGTACCATATTTAAAGAAGTATAATATTTCAACGATATTTTTTCTTGGTGATTTGTTTGAGAATCGAAGTACATTAAATGTGATGGTTAAAAATGCTGTTTTTCATCTTTTTAATGAATACCTAAAAGATTTTCAAATTTATCTTATAGTAGGAAATCATGACAGTTATCTTAACAATTCGTTGGATATTAATTCCCTCAAGTTTTTTAGTAAATTTTCAAATGTGACTGTTATAGAAAAAATGACGTTGATTGAAATGAATAATCGTAAAATAGTTTTAATTCCTTGGATTACCAACAATGCGGAGTTTATATCTCAGTTTTGCAATAATTCTTATGATGTATGTTTAGGTCATTTGTATATTCGTGGGTTTAATATGGGAAATAACATTGCTTGTAGTGATGGATTACCTGCAGATGTTTTTAGTAAATGTAACAAAGTATTTTCTGGTCATTTTCATACACGTGATAAACGAAATGTTGATAACACAGAAATTGTATATATAGGAGCGCCATATCAATTAACTCGATCAGATATTGGAGAAAATAAAGGGTTTACTATTTTGGACTTAGATACATTAAAGTATATATTTGTCAATAATAATCAATCTATTCAATTTAAAAAACTTGAATATCCAAATCCGTTTAATAAAGAAGAAATATCGGGAAACATTATTGATATATACATCGATGCATCTAAAAATTACAACGATTCAGATATAGAAATTTTTATTCACAATATTGAAGAAGCGGAACCAGCAACACCACCAAATATTTTTATTGTTAATAATCACATATTGGGAGGTGAGTTTGACATTAACAGTTACAACATGGGTTCGATGGAAACTCTTATGAAAGATTATATAACAACACTCAGTATTGAAAATAAAGATAAGGTATATGATTCATTAATTTTACTATATAAGGAAACCAAAAAGGAATTGAAAGAATAATTATGGGTGAGCCAACTACAAATTTACCAACATCAAATATTGAAGAATTTAGAAATCAACTTCTGAATCCGAATGTTGCATTTCAAAAACAACAGAGAAACGATATACTCAAAATTCAAAAAAGTCTTGTGATTGCATATACTAGCGATTCAACGGGTTGTGGTCATATTCGTAATGTATTTCCAATGACCTATCTAAATGCAATTTTTGGAAAGAGTGGACGATTTAATTTACTGTTAGCACCGACAATGCCTTTTATGCAACCCGATTTATTAGCACGTACACGAACCATATATTTTCAGAGATGGATGGCACCAGAACTCATTCCAATAGCAAAACGATATAAGGAGTTTCAATCTAAATTTAAATATAAGATGATATATGACATAGATGATTTTATCTGGAAAGGAACCGAATTAGGAGAATGTATACCCGAATATAATTTTGGAAATACTGGTATTACGGATGCAGTTCGAGCAGCATGTAATGAAATAATGTCTATGATGGATATTGTATGTGTTAGTACAGAATTTCTTAAAACATATATTCGAGACAAAATTGGTATTAAAAATGAAATACGAGTTGTTCCAAATGCGGTTGCTAGATATTTTTGGGGTCCAGAAATAAGACAACCAATAACTAAAAAAATTGAAAAACCAAGAGTATTGTATAGCGGATCACCAACACATTACCATAACGGAATTAAATTGCGTGGAGATTGGGATAATCAGTGGTGTGATTGGATTATTAAAAATGTAAAGGATAATAAGATTGAATTTATATGTATGGGTGGATTGCCATTCTTTTTTGAGGAATTGAAAGATAGAACAAATTTTAAAGTTATTGATTGGGTTAATAGTTATTTGTATCATCTTCCTATCAAAGAAGCAAAACCGGATTTTTCTATAGCTCCGTTAGTATATAATTATTTTAATATGGCAAAAAGCTCATTAAAATACACAGAAAGCTGTGCTATGGGAGCAGTGTTTATGGGTACAGTTTTTACAAATAATAAACCATCCCCTTATGATATATGTCCTATTAAAGTTCCAGATACAGCAACAGTTGAACATATTGACGATATTTTTTGGAAACTCACAGAACCAGAAATATACAATTCGCTTATTCAACAACAGTACACGTACCTAAATGATAGTGGATTGTGGCTTGAATCTCCTCAATTTATTAAACAATTGACAGATATCTTCTAATATGATCCTTGACATTTTCTCGGAATAATGGTATTTTCTCACTAATCGAGCCAATATTTAACTGAATGGTTTTTATGATTCCAAATATCAATGGTAGAATTTTATCATTATCCCACAACGATTGTGATGGAGTCCTCTGTCAAATTTTATTAAGTAAAGTATTTAAAAAAATAACATACCTCAACGTATCGTTTTATAAAATCGATGAAACAATTGCTAAACTCGATTTTAATCAATACGATACAACATTTATAACTGATTTACATCCCAGCTTACCACAGAGTATTATTAAACTTCAAGAACAGAAGAAAGGTAAATTAGTTTTAATTGATCATCACAATTCGTTTATTGGTTTACATGATCCAACAAATGGATTTATTGTCGTACCCGGAGTTTGTGGAGCAGTATTAGTAAGAAAATATCTCGAAAGAACCTATGGCGCTAATTTTAAACAATTTGATTCGTTATTATATCTGATTAATGATTATGATATTCACATAATGAAAAATCCTAAAACAAGATTATTGCATGAATTACTGTATGGTATCTATAATATCTCTCAATTTAGAACCGAATTTGCTGATGGTCGTACACAATTGAAACCCACCGAATTGGAATTTCTTAGGAAACGAAGAGATCAATTTAATGAACAGTGGGATAAACTTGATGTATTTGATTTAAAACTCTTCCGAGGATGTGTTATCGTTGTTGATGATTTTATAAATGAATTTTCTGACATGTTAATACATAAACATAATTATGAGTTAGTAGTGGTTCGACATTTACATAAAAATAGAGTAAGCATTCGTCATAATATTAAAGGATTCAATATAGGAACCCTTCTTAAAAAATATAATTGGGGTGGTGGTCATGAACAAGCTGCTGGTATGCGTATTTTAAGCGATATTGATTTTAAAGAAAAAGTTGATATTATCGAACAAGATGTTGCCAATTATCTGAAGGAACATTCTATTGTCTCAATTAGTGTGTGATTGTAAATTCCAAGAATGTCCAGTATATAAAAAATGTTGTTTTCTTCCAACCGAATATTTTCTGTTTGAAGATAAACTAAAGATATTGTTCATCGGTCAAGGTGGTGGTGCTACAGAGCGAATACAGAAGCGTCCATTTTGTGGAAGAGCAGGTGAATATTTACGAGAACTTATCATATATTGCATGAAACAAAATAAGAAAACAGTTGGTATTGCATTTTCCAATACAATCAGAGACAACCCAGATGGTAATCGAGTACCTTCCGAAACAGAATTAACTTGGTGTATGCGTCATCTTATTACAGACATTGTTAAACTCAAAGAATTTGGATTATCTGTTATTATACCTCTCGGAAACGCCGCAACATCGGTTTTTCTTAAAGGTCAAATGCAACCAATAACAAAATCACGCGGAAAATGTTATCAATATGTTGTTGATTCTCATACGTTCACAGTTATACCCACATATCATCCATCATATTTATTAAGACAGGCTCAAAATGTTAAACATTTTAATCCAACAACAATGACGCAATTTGATGAAAATGTGATTTCTGATGTAAGTATGGCTATAAGGATCGGGGAATAATATGTTTAAACGTTTATATTATAATATGAAGAAGAATGAAATGGAGTATTGGTATATTGATCATGGAAAAACAATTCATGAAACAGAAGAAATACATCATTCTTATTATATAGACGATCCAGAAAAGAAATCTACAATTACGGATATATATGGAACACCAGTAATTGAAAAATCAGCAAAATCATGGTTTGATGTTAAAGATATTCGAAACATGGTTAAGACATATGAAGTTGATATATCCCAAGAAATTAAATTTTTACATAATAAATGGGGTGATGATGTTTTAACTGTCGATATGAATCAGTTTCAGATAGGCACATTAGATATTGAAGTTCAAGCAGATAATAAATTTCCTTATCCCGAACAAGCCGAATTTCCGATTAATTTAATATCATTACATTTATCTAAGACTAACAAAGTTACAACATTTGGACTTAAGCCATATTCTGGAACGACTTCTCTTATTACAGATTATCGATATTTTGCTACTGAAAAAGAACTGTTGACATCGTTTATACTTTTTTTTAGGAAAGCGAGAATAGATATTTTGAGTGGATGGAACTTGAGATTGTTTGATGTACCATATATTATTAACAGGTGTAAAGTATTAAACTTAGAATCTAAAGAAATTAATGGAAGAGTACATCGTTTATCATTATCACCAGTTTATGAATATAGAGAACGTAGTCATCATGCAGGATATCACATTGAGGGTGGTGGATATGAGATTTGTGGATTATCAATTTTAGACGGACTGGATCTATACAAGAATTTTGAGAAAGAGAAACGAGAGTTCTATAATTTAAATTATATTGGTAAATTAGAAGTTGGTGAAGGAAAATTGGAGTTTGAAGGTTCGATTAATGATTTGTGGAAGCGGGATTGGAATAAATTTGTTGAGTATAATGTTCAAGATGTGTGGCTAACTAAGAAAATTAATGATACTAAAAAATATATTGATTTGGCGATTAATTTTTGTTATCAAACCCTTATACCATTTGAAAAGATTTTTTCAACACTCAATTTGGTAACTGGATACATTTTAAAAATTCTTCATCAAAATGGGATGGTATTACCTGATAGAAATAAAGAAGAAACTGAATTTCTACCGGGTGCGTATGTAATGGCAAAAGAGGGATTACATAAGTGGTGTATGAATTTCGATGTTGAGAGTATGTATCCATCAATGATTCGTACTTTTAATATTTCTCCTGAGACATTAGTATTGAATCCTAAAAACACTACTAATTTAATAAAAACTCCTGTAGATGGAGTTTATTATCGAAAAGATAAAGTTGGAATAATGGCACAAGTTGTTAATCATATATTCACAGAACGAAAACAATATAAGCTTCTTAAAAGTATATGTGATTTAAAAGAATCTGGGGTATCGACGGAAGAAATTGCCAAAAGGTTAGATAAACCAGTTACAAAAATTAAACAATTAATAAGTGGTATTATAGGTGAACATGGAACAAGCAAATATTATGACTCTCAACAATATGTTCGAAAGATTTTGAGTAATTCTCTCTTTGGTAATCTGGCCAATAAGCATTTTTCTCTTTATAGTTATCACAATGCTAAAGTTATAACTCAAGGTGGACAATCACTCATCAAGTTTATTGCCAAATCAACAAATGAATATTTCAAAAAATTTGTAAATGATATAGTCAAACAAACATTACCACAATTCTATAAATCGGATATTATTCTTGAGAAAGATGTTTGTGTATTAGTCGATACCGATAGCGAATATTTGTGTTTTGATGAACTGATAGATAAATTTGGTGTCACGTTTGCATCGAATAATGAGTTTCGAGACTGGTGTGAAAAACTTAACAAACAATTTTTAGCTCCATTTTTCGAAAAACTTATAGACTATTATTTTAAACATTTTAATACAAATGGAACCGTTAATTTTGTAAGAGAAAAAATAATTTCAAAAATGTTAATATTGGCAAAGAAAAAATATGTTATTGAATTAGTTGATAAAGAAGGAATATCATATGACCCGCCCGTTCTTAAATATACGGGTATCGAAATTGTCAGAACTGATACCCCAATGTTTTGTCGAAATAAATTGAAAGAAATTACAGCAGATATTCTTGGAACTGAAAATAAAGAATTCATATTGAGTAGACTACGACAGATTAAACAAGAATTTATGACTGCACCTATATCCGATATTTCATCACCAACAGGTATAGCAGGATATTCGGAATATGCACAAGATATCGAGTATTATAAAGAGAATGGATTGGTATATAAGAAAGGATGTCCTATACATGTTAGAGCCGCGATAAACTATAATTTTATCATTAATAAACATAATTTACCTCTAGTTCCAGTAACAAATGGAACAAAAATGAAGTTTGTATATCTCATTAAAAATACGAATGAACTTCAGCAAAATGTTATTGGGTTTATTGGAAAATGGCCAGAGGAATTTGATAAGTTATTTGTAGTTGATGCGGAATTACAATGGGAAAAATCCTTTCAATCTATTGTTCAACGATTCTTTGATGTATTAAAATGGGGAGAAATAACTATGGTAAAAACTGCACTAGATCAAATTATTTGTTGAATATAACTTGACATCAACGAAAATATATGTTATCTTCCAATCACTTCAACAATGGAGGAGCAGATGAATAGACACGAAATTGAAAAAATATTTGATTTTTATGTTAATATAATAAGTACAGATGATTCGTATTGGGCAAAAATTAATGAACTGCCACTTATTGAGCAACAACAAGAGTTAAAAGATGCTGTTATTAAGTGTAACGTTCTGAAAGATGATGTTAAACAGATATTGAATTGTATTGAAAATTTCGAAACTAATTTATTAGCAAGAGATAAAGAAACTAAAACTAAAATTCAAATGGTAGTTAATGATTATATTGTCAGGAATACAAAACTCCCTGCAACACATTCTCAATATGGATGTGATGATAAAGATCCAATTAATTTTGGAACGTGTGAGCGATGTACAGCACTTGTATTACATAAAAACGTGCAAATGCAAATGGCTATTGACATGTTATAACAGGAGGGTTTATGCCAAAGGATAACAGTTTATTTGCTAGAATCATGCGGGATAAAGGGTCGGATAAAAAGGATACAGTTAATCGACCGTTAGCAGAGTATGTAATTACTGAAGAAGATACCAAAGATGTGGAGTTTTATTCGTCGGGTGTTGTTGCATTAAATCTTCTTTTCTCAGGAAGAGTCGATGGTGCAATTCCACGTGGTAAAATGAGTATGATAAGTGCACCATCAATGTTAGGTAAATCTATTGTTTCTATGGCAATTACTCGTGGAGCACAAAATAAAAATCCAGATTTGAATATTGTTGTAATGGATACGGAGGGGGCATTTGATTTTGAAGTTGCTAAAAATGTTGGTATTAATACCGAATCTGAGAATCTTGTTGTTTATCATGAAAATAGTATAGAAGAAGTTAAAACCATTATTCTTAAAACCGTGGATGTTATTCCGATGGAGGAACGAAAAAATACTATTATTATTCTTGATAGTTGGGGAACTTTGGTTTCATCTAAATCTGTTTCTGATGGTCTTGAAGGTAAAGATGTTCGTGATATGACATTAGCACAAAAAAAGAATGAGTTGGCTAATCTTCTTATTCACACTAGATGTACTGTGTTTGTGGTTAATCATGTATATACCAATATTGGTGGATTTGGTGATTTGATGGCAGTTGGTGGAGGCTTGAAAGGAATTTTTAATTCGAGTTGTATTGTGTTAGCTATGAGTAGAAAGAAAGTAAAAGGTGAAGAAGATAATATATTAGGTCATATAATTACTGCGATGACTTATAAATCAAGATATTCAAAGGAAAAAACCGTATTAGAATTCATGCTCAGATATGCTGGGGGATTAAGTACATGGTATGGTTTATTAGAAGATGCTATTGCAGGTGGATATGTGCTTAAAGCTTCCGATGTGGCTGAAAAAGAAGAATCTAAAAATGGAAAGAAAAAGAAATCAGAACAATTAGCAGAAGTTAAGAAAAGGAAAAAACAAGGATATGTAAGGAAACATATCCCAAACGATCCGCCATTAAGAGAAGATAACTTATATACTGATGAATTTTGGGTTCCAATTTTTAAGGATACGGATTTTAAGAAATATCTTGAGGATAAATATCAATTCCGTCAGAAATTTGATATTAGTCAACAAACACCAGAAGTCCGTTCTATTGTAGGATGACATGACAGAAGATAAAAAATCGACAGTATTTTTTGAAAATGTTTTATTAAAACTCTTATTTATTAATGAAAAGGTAAGAGATAGGATAATACCGTTTTTATCTCCCCAACTTTTTGATAATAAATGTAATTCTAATATAGTAAAAGAAACTTTTGATTTTGAACAAAAGTTTAATAAATTTCCCAACTTCTCTGAAATAAAACTTGCTATTTCTGAACCATTAACATATGAACATTTAATAGAGATTATAAATTTAGATATAAGTGAATATAACAATGAATTTGTTTTGTCAGAATTAGAACAATTTATAAGAAACAAACTTGTTAATAATGTTATATTTGATGTAGCTGAAGGATTAAATGAAAGTGATTATAAGAAAATTACTGCTTGTGTTGATCGATTACGAGATGCAGTTATTTTTTCATTCGATACACAGATAGGCATCGACTTCTTTAATTCTGAAGCAATATTATTCGAATCTCTTCACAATAAAGATAAATTAGTCCCAACTGGAATAAAGCAGCTTGATCATGTTTTGTGTGGTGGATTTCATGAAAAATCTTTAACTATGTTTATGGGGGCAATATCTGTTGGTAAAACATTAGTATTATCATCATTAGCTGTGAACAACATTCTAAATAATAAGAATGTACTGTATATAACTCTTGAAATTTCTGATAAATTACTATCTCACCGAATGTTGGCAAATATGCTTGATACGCCGTTGAATATGTTACCGATGAAAGCCAAAGAAGAATTTCATGGAATGTTTGCAAACATAAGCAATCATATGGAAAATAGATTATTTGTTAAAGAATATCCTCCCAGAACAATAACTGCAAACCATATACGAAATTTACTTAAAGAATTATCAATAAAACAGAAATTTATTCCAGATGTTATTTATGTGGATTATATAGAACTGATGTTACCCATTCATAATAATCATGCTGAAACAACATTTACAGAAATTAAGCGAGTATCTGAGGAGTTGCGTGCAGTATCTGTTGAAACAGGTATTCCTGTGGTATCTGCAGTTCAAATAAATCGAGAAGCAATGAAAGCAGAACGAGTTTCACTTACCGATGTGAGTCAAAGTATTGGTATTGCAGCAACAGCGGATTTAATTGTTGGAATACATCAAACCGAAGCTATGAAAGCCATAAGTAAATATAATTGGTTAATTCTTAAAAACAGATTTGGAAAGCGCGGAGATTCTATTCCTATTGATGTTTCTCTTGAAAAAATGCGAGTTCAAGAAGTAGAAAAAGATGCCCCCACAGTTTCGTCTAAAGCCCAACCAAGAACAGTAATATCAGATCAAGAAAATGTTGATAATGTTTCTAAAGACGTAATGAATTTTATGTTAGATAATGTATCTGCTGAATTTGATGATCGTATGAAAGCAGGTATTGATGGTGTTGATTCGACTAATGCGAGTGGAGACAATGACGACAATAAATGAAAAAATAAAACTTGTTGATCATAATAATCTTCAACATCGTACCCAAGAAACAGAATTACTTAACAAAATTAATTGTTCAGAATTTATTAATTGGCTTAACCAAAACAAGTATGATAAAGACAAAATTCATCAATTGTTAGAAAATAAACATCCCACAAGTTTAGAACAATCAGACTTTAATAATTTACTTCGAAAAGCTAAAAAAGAATTAAAAATTGGAATATGTGAATGTATTTTATATATTGATGAATTATTGTTTATTCGAATGAAACGAATAGTTAATTTATTAGATGATGAGACAAAATGTATTCTTAAAAGAGAATTGCTGGAAAGATATAAAGTTGGTCGTCTTAATAAATCTATGCGTAAATTTGCATTAAAATATGATTAATTCTACAATGATGTTGTTTTCAGTCTACAATAATATTAAAACCTTGGTCAAGAAGCAAAAAGACGTTGATATTTTTGAATCGAGATATTATCACTTTAATAATGCACTTAGAAATCCACATGCTAGGAATTACCTTATCGATAAACTCAAAAAAGTATATAATGACATAGAAAATCATTATTATGGATATCGTGAATTTATTATATTCCTTCTATATCAGCACATATGGCAACAAACGGCTTCCATAACATCAGATATTACTAAACAAATACAAGAAACAATAAATCTTTTTACAGAAAAACAGCTTCGAAAAGACATGGATTTGATTGTAGCTGTCTTTCAAAAGCTGGATGTGCCAAATCCCAAAGAAAGGTTGTTTTTAATTGGAAAGAATGGGGGGGAATCACTACTATACAAACTTATAATGAGCAAACAGGTATCTCCAATGTTTTTTATACAATTTTATCGAGAGGTCTTGACATTTACAGAAAAAGATGATATTTTACCACGTAAGAGCAATGAGTATAAACGATTCGAATTTATAATGAAACACATCTATCAACATCTCAAGGAGGGTTTGCATGAATGCGCGTAAGTGGGATTGTGATTATTCGATAAGTATTAATAAGTTGAAAGAACAAAACACAGATCCAAGTAAGGATTTCAAAAAGAATTTTAAAGATGAACGGCTTTATATGCCACAATTGAAGGATGGTAAAGCCCAAGCCGAAATTAGATTTCTTCCACAAAAAGATCCAAAAGCTATTCCAATAGTCAAAACGTATCATCATGCATTTTCTGGTCCGGGTGGATGGTTCATTAATGAATGTCCTTGGACTATTAGGCAGAAATGTCCAGCATGTGAAGCCATTCAACCGATGTGGGATAGCGACAAAAAGCTGGCAGTACG
>Ga0172362_10005706_pt1 | contig 10773 bp, 7 predicted proteins | sample LakKivs1_kivu2a2_FD_114534 | JGI IMG/M metagenome (GOLD analysis project Ga0172362, IMG submission 114534) | Sediment microbial communities from Lake Kivu, Rwanda - Sediment s1_kivu2a2 | ecosystem: Environmental > Aquatic > Freshwater > Lake > Sediment | place: Rwanda: Western Province, Lake...
ACGGCGCGAAGGACATTCTGATCGGCAACGGCGCGACCGTGATGATGCCCGTGCCGCAGATCGGGGCGCGGGTCGGCCTGGTCAATTTCATCATCGGTCGGACGGGCCTGAACAAGCGGCGATTCCCCATGCAGACGAATTTCGCTTGCGGCGTGCAGGAGAAGCTGAGCTTGAAGGTCGATCCCGCTCTCGGCGCGTTCGTGTCGCTGCCCGAGTTTGCTCCCATCGAGGACCCGACCATCTCATGGCAGCGAAGCCTCACACACGAGGCGGACTCTCTCGAAGGGCAGGCGCAATTCCTCATCAAGGTCGTGGAGTTCGATCCCGCGCAGTACCTCGACCTCAAGGAGACGCTCAAGCAGATCGAGTACAACGGGCGCAAGATGCCTATTCTCGCCCGCGAGAGTGCCGAAGCGCCCGCCGAGGTGGATGTCGTCGTGCTCGACCACCGGGTCGAGTACGATCTCGCCGACGCGCACACCTGGACGGAGAAGTACTACACGAAGAAGCAGGTCCTCACCTACAAAGGCAAGAAGGACAACGCCGAGCTGAAGCTGGATTATAACCCGGTCTGGGAGGACGTGAAGTTGATCCGGGCCACCGCCACCAATAACGGCCAGACCAAGGAGATCGGCGAGAAGGAGATCAACCTGATGGACGCCGGGTGGGCCGCCTCCGCCCCGCGCTACCCGGCGGCCAAGACGCTCGTCGCGAGTCTGCCGGCGGTCGAGATCGGCAGCATCATCGAGTACGAGTATGAGCGGCACCAGAAGGATCATCCCTTCTTCGCCGCCATGCATGTCTTTCAGAGCCTCAATCCGATCAATCAGGAGACGGTGCGCCTGACGGCGCCGGCCTCGTTGCCCCTGCGATTCGTGAAGGACGACAACGGGATCGCCGTCGCCGACGACGGGCAGTCTGTCATCGAGGAGACGCAGGAGCGTCGAGGGGAGAAGACCGTCTGGCAATGGCGGGTGAAAGACCGAGGGGCCCTCCGCCAGGAGGATTCGCTGCCTCCGCTATCCACCTTCTGCCCCACGCTGCGGATCACGGCGGGACAGTGGGATGCGTACGCCGCGAAGATGCTTGCCGCCCTGCAAGAGGCGGCGAGAGAGAGCGAGGCGCTAAGACAGCGTGCCCGGGGGATTATCCGGGACGCCAAGAACTCCGACGAGCGGATCACTGCCATCCGGGACTTCGTGGTCCGGAACATCCGCGGCGCCGGGCCGGGCTGCGACGATCTGCCATTGTCGGCCATCACGCCGGCCGAGCGGACGCTCGCCGACGGGTACGGCAATACGACCGATCGTGCCATTCTCCTGTACGCGCTGCTCAAGGCGATCGATCTGAGTCCCGAGTTCGTCCTGGTCAACTACGGCTCTTCGATGGACCTGCTCAAGGACTTCGAGGCGAAGTACCCGGCGCCGAGCACTTTCGGCAGTGTGCTCGTCCGCTTGCAGAACGGGTCAACGCCCCTCTATCTGAACGACACCAATCAGTATGCAGCGCTGGGCGCCACGCCCTCGGACGGCCACCTGGCCTTGCCGCTGGCGCAAGGGCAGACGGAGACGATCGCCGCTCCTCAGGACAAGAGGAACGTCCGGGAGTACGAACTGCGACTGGCCCTGACCGAGGAGGGAGACGCGCGCATCCGCGTGACGCGAAAGAACTATGGAGAATGGTTCGGCTCGCGGCGCAAGCTCTTCGTGGAGATGCCGCCGGAGGAACGCAACCGTTATTACCAGGAGATGGTGGCGGAGATCTCCCAGGCAGCCGTCGCCGACAGCAATCTCGTGACCGATTTCAGTGCCTATCCCGGCGTGGAGTCGTACAGCGTCCGGGCGGATCGATACGCGGTCCGCGACGGGGACTTCCTGTACTTCGAGCTGCCCCGGTCCCTGCGTGGCCTGTTCGGGCTGCGGTCCGACACGCACGAGAGCCCCTTCTACCAGGGCGGGGACGAAAGCGTCCGCATCACGACGACGGTCGAGCTGCCGCCCGGATTCACGCACATGGTTCTCTCGCCACAACAAGAGCAGTGGGACTTGCCTTCCGGCGGTGGCACGGCTCGGGTGACAGTCTCGATGCCCGCCCGCGAGGGCGAAGGCCCCATGCAGGTGGTCTTCACGCACGAAGTGGACCTGAACCCCTTCTTGCTGGAGGCCGACCGCTATCCGGAACTGGTCGAGATCGACAAGCAGCTCGCTCACGCCCGGGCCCGGACGATTCTCGTGGCGCGCAGGAAATGAAAAGAAAGAAGCCGTCGTCCATGCGGCCTCCTCAAGCTACGATGGACTCGTGAGGATCTCCAGGAGTTCCTGCGCCGTCAAAGTCCTGTCGAGCTTGCCGTTGGCGGCCCTGGGTGAGCCGCCTCCCTTTCCGCCGGCCCGACTGCGGACCATCTTCAGCAGCTCGCCGGCGCTGAGGGTGCTGGAGCTGACGGCGATGTGCGTATCGCTGAGGACGATCCCCGCGCCGTGAACAGTCTCCGCGATCATGCCGGCCAGCGTGGTCACCAACTCCCGCGGCAACGCGCCGACGTAGATGCCGACCGGCGATGACTCCACCGTGACGGTCGGGACGGATCGGGCCAGGTCCGCCAGCCGCAGCGACCAGACGTGCGTCAGTTCTTTCGTGAGTTCTTTCGACCGTTCGATGACCTTCTCCAGAATCGACGGCAGATCGGTCGTGGCACAGCCGGCCAGGCCGCGCAGGTCCCGCAGGACGGCGGTCTCGAATTGAGATCGTTCCAGGGCTTTCTTGCCCGCCAGGAACGATACGCGCGTCCCGTTTTTGTGGTTCTCCAGGTCGAAAAGGCGGACGAAACCGATCTGACCGGTGGTCCGGACGTGGGCGCCACAGCAGGCGGAGGTATCGCACGCGTCGATCTTCACAACGCGAATCACGTCCGACTCGATCGGGCCAAGACGACTCCGGGCCTGCACGTCGTGGGCGTTGAACGTCGTCTCGACCGGGAGATCCTGCATAATGACTTCCAGCGCCTGCTGCTCCAGGTCCAGCGCGGCGTCCCATCCGATCCTCTCGTGGAAATCGACGGTGCAGCCTTCGAGGCCGATGTGTACGCCCACCGTTTCCAGTCCGAACCGCCGGGCGGCGATTCCGGACAGGATGTGCTGGGCGGTGTGCTGCGTCGCGGTATGGAGCCGATGCTCCCGGTCCAGGCGGGCGACGTACCGCCCATCGGCGAGGGGCCGGTCGAGGGCGAGGATGATTTCGCCATGATCGACCTGCACGTTGCAGACGGTGGCCTCGCCAATCGTGCCTTTGTCCGCAGGTTGCCCGCCTTCATCGGGGTGGAACAGGATCGGGATAGCCTTGACCTTGCCCGGCTCGACCGCCACGACCTCGACCTCGGTCTCGAAGACCTCCGGATGCGTCCAATACAATCGTTCCATGAGTGGATTGTACGGCGGGGGGAACGGTGAGGCAAGCCCACCCTCAGGATGGATTCTGCGTCTGTGGCGTCTGTGCGCACGGGCGGGCTTCTGCTATGATGGTGGCGCACGGCGTCGTGCGAAGAAGCATACACGGACCTTCGGAGTAAAGGAGATGTAGCATGGCTGCAAAGCGGAAATATGTGTATCTGGCGTTGCTGTCGATCCCGGTTTTGTGTATTGCGGCGGCCGACAAGGACGAGGGGTGGGTCCCGCTCTTCGACGGCAAGACACTCAACGGCTGGTCCGTTCACAGCGGGTTTGCCAAGTACCACGTCACGGATGGCGAGATCGTCGGCACCGCGGTCAAGGGCAGTCCGAACTCGTTCCTGTGTTCGGATAAGGAGTACGGCGACTTCATCCTCGAATTCGAAGTGAAGTGCGACCCTAACCTCAACTCCGGCGTCCAGATCCGCAGTCACATCGCCAAAGAGCCGATGGCGTTCGTGTTCCGCAACGAGAAAGGCCAGCCGGGAACGGTGAAGATCCCCGCGGACCGGGTGTACGGCTACCAGGTGGAGATCGCCACCGCCCGGTCGCGCTCGTCCGGCGGCATTTACGACGAGGCCCGGCGCGGGTTCTTCATCGCGGCCGTTCCGCGGGAGTCCGCCGGCGCGACCGCCTTCAAGGACCATGAGTGGAACAAGTACCGCATCGAGTGCCGGGGCAACTCCATGAAGACCTGGATCAACGACATTCCCTGTGCCGATCTGCTCGATTCGCTGGATGCCAAAGGCATCCTCGGCCTGCAGGTCCACGGCATCGGCAACGACCAGTTCAAGCCTTACCAGGTCCGCTGGCGGAACCTCCGGATCAGGGAGTTGTGAGAATTGAGACGGACGAGCGTGGTGCGTCAAGGGCAAAGGACGTCATTGCGAAGAGCGTAGCGACGAAGCAATCTCGGGAGTGAGAGATTGCTTCGCTCGCAAGGACATTCCGGGGACCGCAAGCGCCGCTCAGCGCGCGGACTGGCGGTAGTGGCGGGGGGTGATGCCCATGCGCTTCCTGAACTGCCGGTGGAAGTAGTAGACGTTGCCGTAGCCGACGCGCTGGGCAATCTCGTAGCAGCGCAGCGATGTGAACCGCAGCAGCCGCTGGGCGGCCTCGAAGCGGAGGTCCTGCTGATAGGCCAGGGGCGAAACGCGAAAGGCCCGCTTGAAGGCACGGAACAGATGGCCTTTGGAGCAGTGGGACATCGAGGCCAGGTCCTCGGCGGCGATGTCCTCCGCGTAATGGTCGTCGATGTACTGGCGGACCCGCAGGATCGGGTCGTCGCGGGCGACGGCGCCGGTCTGGGCCCCTTTCATGTAACAGTGCGCGACGATTACGTCGAGCACACTCGCCAGGGCACGCTGCGTGTAGAAGTCGGACATCGGGGAGGGGCTCTGGAGGTAGTCCATGATCTGAATCAGGACGACGACGAGTTCCTGCGTGACCTGGTGGGACAGATGGAGTTCGCCGGGAAGCCGGCCCAGAATCCCGGTGTAGATATTCAGGATTTGCTCGAACGGCAGGGTGAGCACCTTCCCCGTCGGCGTCAGGAAGGAGAAGGTGATTTCCGAGTAGACGCTGGAGTGGCGCAGGCTGACGAAGTCATGGGACTGGCCGGGCGAGATGATCACCAGAGTCCCCGGCCCGGCCGGGTATTTGTCGCCGCATTTGAGGTAGAAGCCCGAGGACCGCGTGTAGAGCACGATGTGATATAGATCGTGCGTGTGCTCACCGAACGTCCCAATATCCCCGATGGGCCGGTCCTGATCCACCGCGGCATGGACGATGGCGGGGGAATACGCCTCGCCCTCGTGCAGGATCATCAGCGCCTGCGGGATGCCTTCGCTTCGTCCGCGCGTATGGAGATATCGGAGCATAGGTCACGAAAGTGCAATAAATTGCGATTTTCCTACATTTTTTCTTGGCACTCGATGCACGATAATACAAGATGGTCCGTTGGGCAACCGGGTAGTATATCGGAAGGTTGATCTGCTTGAATTAGCCGTGGCTTCGTTCCCGCGCCAGGAGGCGACCGATGAAAACGAGGGCGTTCACCCTGATCGAGCTGCTGGTCGTGATCGCAATCATCACCCTGCTATTCGCCATCGTCCTGCCGGCCCTGAATCTGGCGAAACAGAAGGGCGCCACGACCGCCTGCCTGAGCAACACGAAGAATCTCTCGATCGGCTGGTTCATGTACGCCGGGGATAACAATGGGCGGATCATGAGCTGCGAGGACACCGGCACCGAGCGCGGGAAATTCATCGGCTGGATCGGGGTGCCGCGTGACGAAAACGGGACGCTGCTAGGCAACACGCAGACGGCCCCGGCAGTGACCGACGAAGACGAGATTCGTGGCATTCAGCAGGGGCTTCTATACTCCTATGTCAAAGACCCGGGGGCGTACCATTGTCCGGCCGACCGGGTCCGCAAGAGCCTGTACGACCAGACCACGGTCTTCGTCTCCTACTCCATCCCCCGGTGTTTGTACTGGGTCACGAATGAAGGCGACGCCAACTACCGGATGCAGATCCGCAGTTTCAACGAGATCACGGCGCCGTCGACCCGCTACGTGTTCGTGGAGGCCGCGGAGACCCGCAACTGGAACGCCAGCCATCATTTTGTGATCGGATCCCCCGAGGTGACGAACCTCGCCACCTGGGGCTGGTGGGGCCCGATCGCCATCAATCACGGCGACAGCAGCGTCCTGGGCTTCTGCGACGGCCATGCAGAAGTGCGAAAATGGCGAGATCAATACACTATCGACCGGGTGGACAAGCTGATCAACACGGGGGCCACGAACTACGGCGTCGACTATCCCCCGGTGGAGCAGCACCTGGACATCGATTACATGGCCGCCGGCTGGGCCTATCGTCATAAGCTGGCCAAGTAAGCGTGAAGTGTGAGGTTGGAAGGGTGGAGTTTGAGGTGTGATTCTTGCTTTGGAATTTGGGCTGGCCCGACAACGCCGCGTCAGCCCATCGACAAACAACCATCCACCATCGAGCTTCACATGAAGGAAAGGAGAGCACGATGAAAAAGACAGTGTGGTGTGTGGCTTTGTGTTTGTCGGTCTCCCTGGCGACGGCCCAGGGTCAGGACCTCCGGATCGACTTCATTCAAACCAACGGCCCGGTAGAGGAGGGCTATCAGGCGTACCGCGCGGACCACGAGGTGCCCGCCACGTTCACGGCCCAGAGCTTCACCGCCTTCGGCACGACGGTGACGCTCCTGCCGACCTGGGCGGCAGGCGCGACGGCCGCCGCGATGCAGATGATCGAACGGCCCGACGACGATGCCTCCGAGGCCAAGAACCTCGTGCGCGACTGGATCGGCACCGACGGGCGCCAGCCGGGCGACCCCATGACGCTGACGATCAGCGGTCTGCCGGCGGGCACGTACAACTGGGTCTCGCTGCACCACGATCCGCAGGACCAGACCGGCATCTTCGACGTGACGGTCAACGATGCAGCGGGCTCGAACACGACGAAGGGCCTCGACATCTCGGATGTCAGTGTCCTCGCGCTCGCCAACATGACCAGATTCGCCACGACGATCCTCTCCAACGGAAAGGACCCGGTGAGCCTCGTGTTCACGTGGTCCTCTACGACGGGCCCCGTGGCCACCGCGTTCTTCGTGATGAATTCGTTCGAGTTGACGCTCGAAAACACCGGCGGCGCCATGCTCCCCGTGCCGGCTCATCAGGCGACGGACGTGCTGCGAGACGGGACGATTCTCTCCTGGACACCCGGCGCGAATGCCACGGCCCACGACCTCTACCTGGGCACCGTGCTCGATGAGGTCAGTGAGGCGACGACCGACAGCGGCGTCTACGTGGGTCGCCAGGACGCGAGCAGCTACGAGCCGGGCCGTCTCGACCTCGGTCAGACGTACTACTGGCGCGTCGACGAGGTCCAGGCCGACGGCACGGTCCTCAAGGGCAGTGTCTGGAGCTTCACGGTGGAACCCGTCAGCATTCCGCTGAGCGGCGCGAGCATCACCGCGACCGCGTCCAGCCAGAACAACGCGACGGAAGGGCCGGAGAAGACCATCGATGGTTCCGGCCTCAACGCCGACGATCAACACTCGACGGAGAACGCGGCCATGTGGCTCAGCGCCGCTTCCGCCGGTGAGCCGGTCTGGATTCAGTACGAGTTCGACCGGGTCTACAAGCTCCACGAGATGCTCGTCTGGAATCATAACTCGGCTGCCGAGGCCTTCGTCGGCCTGGGCACGAAGGACGTGACCATCGACTACTCGCGCAACGGGACGGACTGGACCACGCTGGAGGGCGTCACGGAGTTCGCCCGGGCGACCGGCTTTGCCGGCTATGGGCCGAATACGACCGTAGAGTTCAACGGCGTCGCGGCCCAGTACGTTCGCATCAACATCATGAGCAACTGGGGAGGCATCCTGCCGCGATACGGCCTGAGCGAGGTCCGCTTCCTGGTCATTCCCGTGCTGGCCAGTGAGCCGGCGCCGGCCGCCGGCGCCACCGGCGTCGATCCGCGTCTTGTCCTGACCTGGCGCAGCGGCCGCGGGGCGGCCGAGCATCAGGTGTACGTGAGCACCGATGCCAATGAAGTCGCCAACGAGACCGTGTCGTCTTCCACGACCACCGAGCCCAGCCTCGATGCGACGAGCCTGCTGGCCCTGGGCCAGACCTACTACTGGAAGGTCAACGAGGTCAATAATGCGGAAGATCCCGCCGTCTGGCCAGGCGAGGTGTGGAGCTTCACCACCAGCGCCTTCCTGCCGGTGGACACCATGGAGAGCTACGACGACGCCGACAATCGCATCTACGACTCGTGGGTGGACGGCTTGACCGACCCGGCCAAGGGCGGCTCGCAGGTCGGCTACGATACCTCCCCATTTGCCGAGAAGATCATCGTCCATGGCGGGACCCAGTCCATGCCGCTGCGGTACGGCAGCAGCATGGCCGGCCTCTCGGAGGCCACGCGGACGTTCGATTCGCCGCAGGACTGGACCGCGTTCGGCGTCAAGGGGCTGGTGATCTGGTTCTACGGCGATCCCGACAACACCGCGGCCCAGATGTACGTCAAGGTCAACAACAGCAAGGTGACTTACGATGGCGATGCCGACAATCTCCTGAAAAAGCCCTGGCAGATGTGGTATGTCGATCTGGCTGGTTTCAGCGGCGTCAACCTGAGCAAAGTCACGTCGCTGACGCTCGGTTTCGAAGGGGGCCAGGGGCTCGTGTTCTTCGACGACATCGGCTTGACGCCGCTGGATCGCCAGTTGGTGACGCCGGCCCAGCCCGCTGCGACGAACCTCGTCGGCCACTTCGCGTTCGACGGCAACGCCAAAGATGCGACGGGCAAGCTTACGGCGACCGTCACGGGCGGGCCGACCTACGTCGAGGGCAAGGTCGGCCAGGCGATCAAGTTCGACGGCGCGCGCGACTATATCATGGTCGAGAGTTCCTTCGATCTGCCCGAGTATACGGCGGCCCTGTGGTTCCGCGTGGACGGCGGTTCCGCCGAGCGCGACCTCCTGTCGATCTACGATTCCGCCGGCAACCACGGCGTTCTCGTGGAGGCCCGGACCAACGGCGCCCTGCGCTTCCTGCATCGCGCCCCGGTCGGCACGCAGGGCGGCACCGACCTCTACAGCAACTTCACGTATACCGACGGCGCCTGGTATCACGCGGCGGTCGTCAAGTCGGCCGAGACGATGACGCTGTACATCGACGGCATGCCCGCGGTTTCGGCGGCGAATGCCACTCAGTTCGATCAGGCGCTGACGCGCCTGACGCTGGGCGTCCTGAAGCACGACAATCTGACCCGTTATCTGCCCGGTGCGGTGGACGAAGTCTACCTGTACAGCCGTGCGCTTTCCGAAGCGGAGATCGCCGGGCTCGCCGGACGGACGAGACCGTTCGACAAGCCGTAGGATCCCGGCCTTGCGATCCGGAAGGAGTTCCACGGGGCTCGTGTCCGTTCGTCACGAGCCCCGTGTCTGCGCATTCAGGACAGAACCCGGACACAACAGCGACAACACCCTTACAAACAAGCGGTTTGCTGCAATCTGGACATCGTGACACCGAACAGAACAACGACACACCTGAACACCTTTTGCACACAAATGCACGCCCAAAAAGTGCAACAGGAGTGCAACGGGAGTGCGCGGCACCCGGCTTGGCCCGTCTGATCGAGGTTTGGCCGAAGCTCTCTGACGAGGCCCGGGCCGAGATTCTGCGGAGGGCAGGGATTCGATGAGAGCGAGACCAATATCATCCCCTGAAAGGATTCGTCCCCATGAACGACAGGCAGACGCAGTACCACAACTGCCCGCTATGGCCGTACCGGATGGGCAGGAAGACCCACAGCAAGGCCGGGGCGCTCAGAAAACGCAATAGGGGCGCTTTGGCGCGTCAAACGGCGGAAATATGACCCGCAGTATGGGTTCGGACATTTCAGCCCGCCTGAGGGCTTTATAGGAGCGATTCTCAAGATGCCACAGGAAGAGTCACAAATGAACCATCGGGAAGTCGCCCGGCAGCCGGTCCTGGATCAGGATTCCGTCGCTGCGCGGCAGGCAGACGACGGCTACAAGGTCGGTCCCGGCAAGCCACCACGGGAGTACCAGTTCAAACCCGGTGAATCTGGGAATCCCAAGGGCAATGTGAAGCGACATACCCACCTGTTGGAATACTTCACGCAGTACATGGCGATGACGGACGCCCGGATCGACCGGCTGAACCGGGCCAAGCTCACGCAGGCCCAGCAAGTCGCCCTGGCCCTGGTCGAGAAGATCAAGGCTGGCGAGAAGGTGGGCTCCACGACCTTCGCCCGGTACGTCGTGGACCGGGAGGAGGGCAAGGCGGCCGAGCACCTGATCTTGGACAACGGGACCGACCTGTCGGACGACGAGTGCGACGAACTGCGGGAAGTGATCCAGGAGAGGCACGCGGGCGATGGTCGCGACACTGACTAACAAGCAGATCCGCTACGCGGGCAGGAAGATCCTGCTGTACGAGCCCCGGCCGGCGGCGGACGCCTTCCACCGGAGTCTGGCGAAGGACCGATGGATGTTTGGCGGGAATCGCCCCATCCACCATCGGCAGTTGGTGGTTATGGCTGATGGGACGCGAAAGCCGATGGCCGACGTGGAGGTGGGCAACTCTGTTCTCGCCTACGACACGGCGACCGGGGCGGCCTATCCGACGCGCGTGCTCGCGAAGTTCGACAACGGGATTCTCGATTGCTACGAGGTCCGATTCAGTGATGGCGGCAGCGTGCGTGCGGCGGGGACACATCCATTCCCCGTGCGGTCCAGAAGCGCCAGGACGTACACTACGCACGGC
>Ga0172362_10005707_pt1 | contig 10772 bp, 8 predicted proteins | sample LakKivs1_kivu2a2_FD_114534 | JGI IMG/M metagenome (GOLD analysis project Ga0172362, IMG submission 114534) | Sediment microbial communities from Lake Kivu, Rwanda - Sediment s1_kivu2a2 | ecosystem: Environmental > Aquatic > Freshwater > Lake > Sediment | place: Rwanda: Western Province, Lake...
CATCCTGCGCCACAATCTGAAGCAGCATCGCACTTTCTCGCTGTATTCGTATGAGCAGGCGAGCATCTGGGGGCCGGATCGCTACGCCCAGGAGGTGGAGCGTGCCCGCCGCGAGATCGGCATCCCCGTCATCCCCAGCATCAACTGCTTCAGCGACGCCGGCTGGGCGAGCTATGCGAAAACGATGGAGCAGGCCGGGGCGCCCGCCATCGAGCTGAACATCTCCTGCCCGCACAGCTCGATCACGTTCTCGGGAGGGCAGGTGGTGGACAACCTCCTGCACGCGGTCGACGTCGTTCGCGCAGCCGCATCCGTGCCGCTGGTGGTGAAGCTCAGCCCGCAGCTCACCACGCCGATGCAGGTGGTGAAGGAGATCGAGAGGCGGCAGGTCAGCGGGGTCGTCGTGTTCAACCGCCTGACCGGGCTTGATATCGACATCGACGCGGAGCGTCCGATCATGCATGGTGCGTACGCCGGGCACGGCGGGCCGTGGGCGATCTCGTATCCGCTGCGGTGGATCAGCGAGATGTCGCCGCAGACACGGCTGGAGATCTCCGCAAGCGGGGGCGTGGCATCGGCCGACGACGTGGTGAAATATCTGCTGGCCGGCGCGACGAACGTGCAGGTGTGCACCGCAATCTACCTGTGCGGCTACAACGTGATCGATGCGCTGAACACCGGCCTTTCGCAATGGATGGCCGCCAAGGGCTACGAGCGGCTTGACGATTTCCGCGGCAAGGTGTCGGGCTCGCGCATTCTCAACGCCGACCAGGTGAACCGAAAGCATCACCAGGTGGCGCGGGTTGACGAAGCTTCATGCAGCGGCTGCGGCACCTGCGCCAACGTCTGCATCCACTTCGCCGCCGAGATGCACGGCAAGAAGGCCAGGATCAACTCTCGTTGCGACGGCTGCGGCCTGTGCGTGCACCTGTGTCCCAAGCAGGCGATCGCGATGGCGGAGGTCTGATGGAGTGGTGGGGCGATGGGGTGATGGGGCGATGGGGTGATGGGGTGATGGGGGTGGGGCCTCCATCCTTCGTCGGTTATGTCAACTAGGTCGGCTAGGTCCACTCAATCTTCTGGAGGCGAGGGAAAATGACGAAGATTTCCGCGGTGCTGTTGGCGCTCGCGTTCGCGGCGGTGGCCGGATGCGCGGGGCAACGGCTATCGCCCCAGGAACTGCAAGCCAAGCGCGAGGAATACCAGGGGCTGATTGAGCAGGGGAAGGTGGAGCAGGCGTGGCAGGATTACACGGCGCTGGTGAACGTGACCCGGCGGAAGCTGTATCCCGTCATCTTGCGGGATATTGCCATCGCGACGCTCGAAACTGGCACGCGCTCCAATGACCGCGAGACGCGACTGCGGGCGACGCAGGCCTTGACCTACGCGGAGCCGGACTTGGCGTTCAGGCTGGCGATGGAGCGGCTGCGAGATGCCGATTCGGCGGTCGTGGGCGCCGCGCTCGACGTGTTGCGCGAGCTAGACCGCGCGGCGGCAGTCGATGCCATGGCACCGCTGGTGACCCGCGAGCATCGTGAGGTCGGGCGTACGCCGGCCGAGGTGGAGATGCGGGCGGCGCTGGCGATCGCTGCGCTCGGCGAACGCTCGCTCTCCATTGCTCCGGCCGTCACCGGGATGAGCAGCCCCCAGCCGCAGATACGGGCAATGTCGGCCGAAGTGCTAGGCGAGCTCGGCAACCTCAACGCGCTGCCGTCCCTCCGGCACGGGCTTGAACAGGACCCCGAATGGTCGGTGCAGACCGCGTCGGCCGAGGCATTGTTCAAGCTGGGCCAGATCGAGCAGGTGGACGAGTTCGCGAAGGCAGCCGCGGAATCGGGGATTCCCGACCGAGCAGTGTGGGCGATGCAGTTTCGTGAGCAGCGCGGACGCGGCCCCACGCTGGGTTGGATTCTGGACAAGGCCACTTATCATCCGTCGCCCGAGGTGCGGGTGCAAGCGGCAACCGTGCTTGGCCGTCTGGGCGTGGGCAAGGCCATCCCGCGGCTGGATGACATGCTCCTTCACCTTGAACCGATCGTGAAGATCGCAGCCGCCTATGCATTGGGCCAGATGCACGAGTGGAAGCACGTGGACGTGATCGAGGAGGCGACGAAGAATCCGGAGCCGGCCGTGCGGGCCGACGCGATCGAGTACCTTGCCTCGCTGAGGCCGGGCAAGGATTTCAAGTACTACGAGCAACTGGAGGATGACGGGTCCCCGCGCGTGCGTCTGGCCGCAATGCTCGGGATGCGGCACTTCGAAGCATCGCGCATGTTGCCCCTGCTTGGCCGGCGGCTGGGCGACCAGGACGGAACCGTGAAGTTCGCAGCGGCCGCAATGATCGTGAAGCGGCTGACGGAGACCATCAACTGACCATGGACGCAAAGTTCATCGCCTTGGAAGGCATAGACGGTACCGGAACGACGACGCAGTTGGCATTGCTTCGCGACGCGCTGGTGGCTCGCGGGGAGCCGTGCGTCGCGACCTGCGAACCGACGCGCGGCCCCATCGGGTGCCTCATCCGCCTCGCACTGGCCGGCAGAGTCACGCTGTCGCCTCCCGAATCGGGCCGGCGCCGCGAGGAATTCACCTATGGGCTGCTGTTTGCCGCCGACCGGTTGGACCATCTGCTGAACGAGGTCGAGCCGGCGCTGGCGTCCGGCTCGCACGTAGTGACCGACCGCTACTATCTTTCATCGCTCGCCTACCAACATCTCGAGTGCGACGTCGCGTGGCTGCGGCAGCTCAACGCGCACTGCCGCCGGCCGGACGTCACATTCCTGCTCGACGCGGACCCGGAAGTGTGCATGGACCGTATTGCCCGGGGCCGCCACAATCGGGACCGCTACGAGCAGCTCGGCAAGCTGACCGCCATCCGCACGAACTACCTGAAGATCGCGGAGATTCTGCGCGCCGACGGCGAGGAGATCGTCGTGATCAACGCCGAGCAATCGCTGCAGTCGGTGCACAACGACATTATGCGATCGCTGGAGACATGGCTGGCGAAGCAGTGATCCGCAGATTACACAGATTACGCAGATTCAGAGAAGAGAAGAAGAGATTGGGCCCGAGATCTGAACCGTTCGATTTTCTGCACCCCATTTCTGATCTGCGTAATCTGCGAAATCTGCGGATAGCACTGACTGCGTGCCCTGCCGCTGGAAAACTCTCAAATTTCCCATCCAGCGCGGTCTATAATATTAGTATGCGTATTTCCCGCAACTGCTGGGTGAATTGAAGCCATGAGTATCAAGATCACGTGCAAGATGTGTTCGAAGGAACTCGAGGTTCCGGACGCGTTTGCCGGCAAGAAGGGCAAGTGCCCGCATTGCTTCGAGGTGCTGGATATTCCGACGGCCGAGCAGGCGGCGCAGCAGATAGCAGTGAATGGAGCTCCGGCCGCACCCGTCGCGGCAGGCATGCAGACGCCCCCGGCGAGCGAGCCGATTCCTTCGGCCTCGGAGGCTCGGCCGGCGGCGCCCGCTTCCGCGCAGCCGCAGCCGATTCCCAAGCCGGGAGCGCCGCGGCGTGCCCGGTCTGCCGTCATCATTCCGGCGGCGATCCTGGTGGCTGTTGTCGTTGGCGCTGTGGCGATTTTGCCGTGGGTGAAATCACCGTCGTCCAAGTCAACGGATGTCTCGGTCGTCCCGAAGATCAGGCTTGACGGTTCAGAGGAGAAGCCGCAAGGAGTCGCCAAGGCCGGCGGGCAGGAATCGGCGGCCCCAGCGCCAACAGCGGTCGAACGAAAGCCGGAACCTGCCGCCCCGGCGGGCCGCGGGATCGACCGCTTCCCGGATACGCAGAAGATCGCCGCGGGCCTGCCCGCCAAGACCGCGCTGTATCTCGAGATCCATCAGCCGAGGGAGTTCATCACGTCACTCGCGTCGCAGCCCGTGTGGAAGGACAAGGCGGCGGCCCGGCAGCGGTGCGATACCGCCTATGCTTCGCTGTGCCAACTGCTGGCGCGGGAGTTCGGCGTGCGGGAGATGGACGTGCAGCAGGCGGCCCGCCACGCCCGCGCAATTCATCTCGCGTTCGCGAAGCCCGGCAGTGAGCCGCCGGTCATCATTGCAAGCCTTCACGACTTGGCGTCCCGCGAGAAGCTCCTCGGCGAGGAATCCACACTCAAGCCCGCCAACACGCTGGAATTCGCGGACATCCGCGTCGAGGAATACGGCGGCGAGCTGGGCAAGCAGATGTTCGCCGGCTATCACGGCAACTACGCCGTGATGGGCACGCGGCACGATCTGGTGCAGGGTGTGCTGAAGCGGCTGCGCGACGAGACTCCCGATTCGCTGGGGAACGATCCGGCATTCGTGCAGGCGCTGGCAACGCGGCCTGGCGAGGGAACGTGGGCCTACTTCGCGCCCCGCAACGACGACGCCCTCGCCGGCAAGAAGCTGCTGGGCGGGCTTCTGCCGCTGCGAGACATCCGCTTCGTGCAGGCGATGCTCGATCCGCAGGCGAACGTCCTCTCCGGCTCGATGGCGGCGGAAGGGCTGCTGGCGGACGTGCTGTCCGGCCCGCCGGGCGACGCTTCACTGGCCGCATTCGCACCCGCCGGCTGTCCGCTGTATATGGAATTCTCGAGCACGAAGCTCGATCAGGTCTGGAAGCACGCCCTCTCCGATGTTTTCCCGGAGCATGAGCAGGCGGTGCAGGGCCTGTTCGCGGCTGTGGGGATGGACCCTGTGAAGGATTTCGTGAAGGCGCTCGGCCCGCACTTCGCCGTGATGATGCCGAAGCCGGTTGAGCGGCCGGGCGTCGAGTCGCTGATGGTGGCGGCCGAGGTGCCCGATTCGAAGACGCTCGCGGGATCGCTTGCGAAGCTGAACGAGCTTACCAAGCTCACGCCCGCGAGCCATCGGGATTACCAGGTGCACGCTCCCGAGGGGAGCGACTCGATCTATGCTCTGGGGGCAAAAGCCATCCTGATCGGCGGCGGCACGACCGGGCTGAAGGCGGCCATCGACACCGCGGCGGGCAAGGCGAACCTTGCCACGTCCGGCCACCTTGCCGACGCGCGGAAGAACGGTGCCTCCGCCATTCTGCTAGCGAACGCCGGTGCACTGCTGCAGGCGCAGAAATCGCCGCTGATGGACGCTCTCGCGCCGGATGCGACGACCTGCCTTGCCGCGCACGAACAGGGCGGGGCCATCCGCATCTCGGGCGACCTCAACCTGCTCGGCATCGCCTGCGTGTACCTGTCCGACGCCGCACAGAAACGGCAGATCGACCGGCAGCAGGCCGTGAAAACCGAAACGCTCAAGGGCATCGAGCAGTGCCGGCAGAACATCATCGCCATCCATGAGGCGATCAACAGGTTCGTCGTGAAGGACATCGAGGAGAACCTGAACCTTGCCTACCCTAAGACACTGGCCGAGGTGATGGACGCCGGGCTGCTGCCGGACATTTCGGTGCTGGTGTGCCCGCTGGACAAGGAGCCGGCGGTGCTTCCGAGCGGGGTGCAGAGCAGCTACGACTTCGTGTTCAGTCTGGTGAACTTCCGGCTGCCCGCGGAGTTTTCAATGCAGTCGCTGGTGGTGTGGGAGCGTAAGCCGCTGCACGATGGCAAGCACATGGCGATCCGCGTCGACGGCCACGTCGTGTCGCTCACCCCCGATGAGCTGCAGAAGGAGTTGGAGAAGTCACGCGAGGAGGCGGTCTCAAAGAAGCCAAGGCAAGTGGATATTCCCGAGAACCGGTGAGCCGCGAACAAGCCGCGGCTGCGGCTCCTCGCGCGCGGGCTCGCCGATATCGTTCATCGCTCGGCACTGACCATTCCATGAACAACCTGTACCAGAAGACCACGCTGCCCAACGGGCTGCGCCTGATCCGGGTGCACATGCCGTCCGTCCACTCGGTGGCGGCGGGGCTGTACGTGAAGTCCGGCCCGCGATTCGAGAGCGCGGAAAAAAGCGGCATCAGCCATTTCGTCGAACACATGCTCTTCAAGGGCACGAAGACCATCCCCAACTCCCGCGCCATCTCCGACGCCGTGGAGAACATCGGGGGCGACATCAATGGGAGCACGATGCCGGAGTACTCCGAGTTCTCGCTGGTCGTCCACCCCCGGCATCTCGAGGAAGCCCTGCGGATTTTCGGCGACATCCTGCTCAATTCGGTCTTCGATCCCAGCGACCTCGAGAACGAGAAACAGATCATCATCGAGGAGATCAGCCAGTACCTTGACGTGGCGGGCGACAGCGTGAGCCTGGACGAGCTATCCTACAACCTGATGTGGCCGACGAGATCGCCGGCGTACTCCGCCCTCGGCAGCGACGAGACGATCAAGCAGTTCACCCGCGACGACATCGTGGAACACTACCGGCGGTTCTTCGTGCCGTCGAACATGGTGCTGACCATCGCGGGCAATTTCGATCCCGGCCACGTCAATTCGCTGGTGGCCGAGCTGTTTGGCGGGATCGGCGGCGACGTGCAGATTCCCGAACAGGAGTACATCCCGAACGTCAATTTCCCGCGGATGATCTACAAGAAGATGCCCACGCGGATGGGCTACATGAAGCTGTGCCACAAGGCGGTGTCGTATCGCGATCCCAATCTGCTGGCCGCTCTGGTGGTGTGCGACGTGCTGGGGGGCGGGACGGCGTCGAAGCTGTTCGCGCGGCTCCGCGAGGAGATGGGGCTGGTCTACGACATCTCGGCGTCGGCCGCGCTCTACTCGGACGTCGGCTCCATCGACGTAATGACCAGCGCGAACAGCCCGAAGCTGGTGCCCACGCTGAAGGGCATCCTCGAGGTGACGGGCGAGCTTGCCGCCAAGGGGATCGCCGAGCACGAGCTTGCCCGCGTGAAGGACCGCGTGGCCTGCCAGATGGAGTTCCTGCTCGACAGCCCCGGCGACCTCGTGGAGTGGTTCGGCGTGCGCGAGCTGCTCGCCGGGCCGGGCAAGCTCGACACCCCCGCCGGCGAGGTCGATCGCCTCCGGGCCGTCGCCGTCGACGACGTCAACCGCGTGATGAAGCAATGCTTCGTGCCGGGCAATCGCGGGCTGGTGCTCGTGGGCGCCGCGTCATGGCCGCAGAGGAGGAAGATCGCGAAGCTGCTGGAGAACGAATAGGTGACGCGAATAGGCGGATCTGAAAACTACGGGAGCCGAACAATGAAATGCCGCGTTTTCATTCAGCAAGACTAAGACGGTCTGTTCGTGGTGGAGGTGCCGGAGCTGCCCGGATGAACTAGGGCGGACCGCCTTCTGGCTACGGATCGCCGCTCCACCGACGCAAGGTTACGCAAGGTCGGCGGGGGCGAGAGGTGTACTCTGCAAGATGCTACACTTTCAAAAAAACGTTGAAAGGTCAACAGGCAACGTTCGAAGCCCAATGGAACAGCTAGGCGATTCCGCGGGCTGGGCGATGACGTTCAGTGGCGGCTTCTTGACTTCCTATCTTCTTGGCTTGGCTTTTCGGGCTTCTCGGGCTTCTTGACTTCTTATCTTCTTTCCTTCTTTCCTTCCTCGTCCATCCATCGTTCGTCGTCCTGGTCTTCTTCCGGCGGGCGTGCGGCTTCGTTGCGCATGCGTTCGAACAGCGGAGCCATGTTCTGGCGGGCCTTGGCGATCGCTTCGTTCGCCGCCAGATTGAATATGCGGGGGATATCGCCAGGAAACCACGCGATGGGGATGGCGAGCTGTTTCTGGGCCGTCCCCTCCACCACCCCATAGACGTAGCCCGTGCGGACGTCCAGCACCGCCGCCTTCGCCATGCTCGCCACCGTTATGTTGTCGCCGGGCATGATGAAGGCTCCGATGATGGTGAGATACAGCACACTGAGCGGATTGGGATTGCGGGAGTAGTCGTAAGAGACGCTGTAGACCAGCAGGAGGTCGCAGTTGAGGGCGGCGGCGCTTTTCCGCAGGACCATGATGTCGCGAACAGTCGCCGTCGATGCGTAGATCGATGAAAGCGTCACCACGTCCGAGATGAAGAAGCCGTCGCGAAGGGCGGTGTCCCATGCGTTCTTCTCCTCGGCGGAGATGGTGCGGTGGTGCTTGAATCGCTTGTCGCCGGGTAGATACGCGATGGCGATGCTGGCGCCGGGCTTCACTCCCGGGCGGCTCTTGAACGCGTCTATGATCGCCTGCTGATTCACCGGTTGGCGGGCATCGAGCAAGATCCCGAGGTCGGGCGGAACCAGATTCATCGGGCGCGCTGTGCAACCGGTGAGAAGGGAGAAGCAGAAAGGAAAAAGGAAAAAGGAAAAATACAGAGGGACCGCACGCCTCAGGCGGCAGCCGGCAGGGGCGAATGGTCGGCGCTGTTGCGTGTGCCTGCGGACGGTGGCATGTTGCCTGCGCATGGTCTTTCCTCCACACCATCAAACAGCGATGGGGGGAGGAAAGTTCAAAGAGGAAGGAGTCAGAAGTCAGAAGTCAGGAGAAAGACTGGCGGAAGTCATCTCTTGGCTCCTGACACCTGTCTCCTGGCTCCCTCTTCCATTCATCATTCATCATTCATCATTCATCATTTCTCCCAGCACCCCCACCCCTTCCCTCAGCGCATCTTCCTCAATGATCAGCGGCGGGCAGATCTTGATTGAAGCCGCACCTTGGCCGACCGGCGCGAACAGCATCAGCCCCTGCCGCACGCACGATTCCACGATGCGGAAGGCCGCATCGGGATCGGGCTCCACCGTGCCCGGCCGCACGATATGCACCGCCGCCACAAGGCCGCGTCCGTGGACGAATCCCACGATCCCCGAATGGGCGCGGGCCATCCGCTGCAGCTCATCGTGGAGCACGCGGCCCATGCGCTCCGCGCGAGCCGGCAGATCTTCTGAAATGATGATATCGATATTCGCAAGGGCGCCCGCGCAGCAGACCGGATTGGCCCCGTAGGTGGTGGTGAAGCTTCGCGGGGGGAAACCCGCCATCAGGTCGGCCCGGCCCATCACGGCGGCGAGCGGGAGCGCGCCCGACAGCCCCTTCGCGAAGCACGCGAGGTCCGGCACGATGCCGTAGTGCTCGAAGCCAAACAGCTTCCCGGTGCGGCCGAAGCCCGACTGAATCTCGTCGCAGATCAGCAGGGCGTCGTGCTCGCGGCACCACGCGGCCAGCCGCTGCACGTATTCGGCCGGCGCGAAATTCGCGTCGCCCCCCTGGAACGACTCCATCAGCACCGCCGCCACGTCGTCCGGCTCCACCCCCTGCTCCGCCAGCGACCGCTCGAACAGATCGAAGCTTATATCGCGGCAGACGTAGCCGTCGGGGAAGGGAACCTGAAGGAAGGAAGACTCGAGGCTACAGGCTTCAGGCTGCAGGCTGCAGGCTTCAGACTTCGCTGGCCGATCGTCTCCGGCGTCTGGGGAGGCCTTACGATGAAGATCCCCAAATGATGACCCTGTAGCCTGTGGCCTGTGGCCAGTCGCCTGTTCCGGCCCTGCAGCCTGTGGCCTGTAGCCTGTAGCCTGCCCGATCCATTCTTTCATCGCGGGGATTCCGCCGGCAAGCTGCGAGCCCAGCGTGCGGCCGTGGAATGCGTTGTGGAACGATACGATGCGAATCTTGCGGTCGCCGCCGGCGGCCCGGCCGTGGATGCGGGCGAGCTTGATGGCGCATTCAACCGCTTCCGATCCGCCGGAGAAGAAGAACACGCGGTCAAGCCCCTTCGGCGTGATCTCGACCAGCCGGCTGGCCAGCCGCGCCCGAATCTCCGTGGGGTGGGCATACGCGAACAGCAGCTTCTCCGCCTGCTTCTGGACCGCCTCGATCACCTCGGGGCGGTTGTGGCCGGCGTTGGCTGCCAGCACCCCCGACGTGAAGTCGAGCCAGCGGTTCCCCCAGCGGTCCAATATGCTGCACGCCTCCGCGCGGTCCCAGACCACCGGGGCCATCCCGGTCATCGCGTCCGGCTCGGCCGCGTAGAGATTTCGCAGGATGGGCAGCGAATCCGGCACGGGGATCGGCGTGCAGATCAGGCGGTTGGGGGTGTGAACCCGGGGAACGGCGAGCGGCTCGAGCGAGAAACGGTTTGCGGGCATAACGTCACCGAAGAAGAGGTATCCGCAGATTACGCAGATTGCGCAGATTCGGAGAAAGAGATTATTCTAATGGATTGTCGGGTGAGGAATCAAGATTGAACAGCGCAATGCGGCCTGAGGCCGCAACCAAAGATGGCTTTGGGCTTTAGGCTTTAGGCTCGAGGCTTGCGGCTTGGGACTGAAGCCGCATCGAGTCCACTTGGTCCACTTCGTCCATTTCTTGCGCAGAAAACGCAAGATTTTCGGGATAGTAGTACAGGGCCTTGCCGATCTTGCTGCTTGTCAGGCGTACGGCCTGGACGGCAGCACTGCCCGGCGTTCGTATTCCCTTGCCTTGCCAGGATCGGCGTAGACGCGAAAGACGCAGTGGGCTTCACTGCGAGACTTCATATCCATCACCGCGTACAGCCCCGCCTCCGCCATGACCGGTTCTATCCAGCCCATGCAGTGATCGCAGTAGAGTTCGGATGGAACGGCGTCGTTATCGAGCACCTTCGACAGGCTCGGGCAGCGCTTCATGCGCAATTCGAAGTAGTCGTCGGTGAGCGTCAGATCGCCCTCGCAGTTCTCCTCCTCGAGTATCCTGCTCCAGTACTCGTGGCAGGCTCGGATGCCGCCGGTGCGGAAGCGGGCCGCCAGTTCCCTTGCCTGAAGCCGCCCCAACTCACGCCAATAGGCCACAAGATGCTCGTGGCCCTCCTCCTCGAGAGCCTTGAAAACTTCATTGTAAAACCGCACAAAATGGTCGCTGGGGATCATTGCTCGATCCTCCG